>CAAGKR010232907.1_pt1 | contig 11789 bp, 5 predicted proteins | sample 2556971 | NCBI WGS metagenome assembly CAAGKR01 (sample SAMEA5207829, study PRJEB30636) | soil metagenome | biome: forest; feature: boreal; material: soil | place: USA | collected 2011-09 | depth 1 m
AAAAGGATATATATGATCAACCATCACAAAGACCGCTCGCCCCGCGTCCTGCTGACCGGAATTGTTTCACTCCTGCTGGCAGCAGTCGTGTGCTCAATCTCGGCCAGGGCTGCTGATGGCGCATCCTCCGATCCAAAGGTGGCCGTCGTTGCGATTTCGCAGGCGTGGCTCAAGGAGATTGACGAAGGCCAATTCCAGCGGGCCTATGACTCCACCGGGGCGTGGTACCACCACCTGGTGACAGCCGAGGAATGGATACCGTCGATGGTCGGGCACGCGGCCCAGCTTGGGAAATGCGTCCAGCGTCGTCAGGTCAACGAGGTGGTATTCAAGACGGAGACCAAGGCCTCGTTCGAAGGGGAATGGGCCTATGTTGAGTTCGAGTCATCGTTCGAGAAGCAGGGGAAAAAATTCGAATTGGTGGTCCTGAGGAAGGAAGCTGGGGGGATTTGGAAGGTTGCCGGCAACTCGATTGGCGATCAGGAGCCCAAGATCCAAGACTAGGCCGCCGTTTCAAGAGGGCTTCCTCAATAGGCACCGATTTCGGCTGCTTCGACGCGATTCCCGGCTTCGAAGCCATCATTCAGCCCGCAGGGCCATGATCGGGTCGATCCGGGCGGCGCGGGAAGCCGGAATCCAGCAGGAGACAAGCGCGACCCCAAGGAGCACCAGCGCTACGACCGTAAGGCTCAAGGGATCGGTCGCCTTAACCGCAAAGAGCTGGCCTTCCAGAAGTCGGCCCAGGACGAGGCTGATCGCACCGCCCGAGAGGAGTCCGAGGGCCGACAGCTCCAGCCCCTGCCTGATCACCAGGCGTCGGACCCGCCCAACCGGTTCGCCTAGGGCGACCCGGATTCCAAACTCGCGCGCGCGACGAGCCACGGCGTAGGACAGGGTGCCGTAGAGGCCCAAGGCCGCGAGGGCCAGGGCGGCGGCCGCAAAGGCGACCAAGAGGGAGACCACCATGCGGCGATCGGCCATCGTCTGGCTCACGATCGAGGCCAGGGGGCGAATGTCGGCTGCGGGCAGGAGCGGGTCCAGGGCCATGATCTCGCTGCGCACCTGGCTCGTATATAACGACGGGGCTTTGTCGGTGCGTACGGCGACCATCAGCGGATTCCATAGGTGCTGCAGATGGGGCATGTAGGTCTCAGGGCGCACCGGGTCGCTGAGCCCGATGTGGTGGACGTCCCCCACTATCCCGATGATGCCGTACCACTCGCCTCCGATCTTGACCCGCCTTCCCAGGGCCCCGCCCTCCGGCCAGAACTCACGGGCCATGGTGTGATCGATCACGACCACCAGCGGACTCTTCTCGCTGTCCGTCCGGTCGAACAATCGGCCCGCCTCCAGCGGGATGTGCATGGCCGAGAAATACCCCGGCGTCGCGACCTGATAGTCGGCGTAGTTCATGCTCCCCTGGGGCTTCGGCTTTCCCTCGATTTCGAAGTCCCACGTGTACCGTATCCCGCTCATCGGCAGGTTCAGCACGCCTCCAACGGCCTTGACCCCGGCGATCCGCGAGAGCCGGGTGAAGAGGTTGTCGTAGAAGGCTTTCCTCTTGGCCTCGGAGTTATAGTTGTTGCCCGCCAGGTAAGCCCGCACGGTCAGGATATTGGCCGTCTCGAACCCGGGGTTCACCTCGAGGATGTGCGAAAGGCTTTCGTACAGCAGGGTCGCCCCCGACAACAGGACGAACGCGAGGGCGACCTGCAGGACCACCAGGAGCCGCTGCAATCGGTTCCGGGATTGGCTTGAGGCGCGGTCGCCGCCGGTCTTCAGGGCCTCGTTCAGGTCCAGCCTTGAACAGCGAAGCGCTGGAGCCAGGCCAAACCCGATTCCCGCCAGCAGGCTTGCGCCCAGGCTCACCGCCAGCACCGGCCAGTTCAGTTTCGCGAGCGCCCATGGAATGTTCCCCCCGGGAAACAACATCCGCAGAAGATAGAGACTCGTCCACGCCAAGATAACGCCGAGCGCGCCCCCGAGCAGGGAGACCAGCGCGCTCTCGGTCAGGAGCTGGGCGACGATCCTCCTTCGGTTGGCGCCCAGCGCTGCCCGCAGCGACAGTTCCGCCATCCGGGTCGTTGAGCGGACCAGGAGCAGGTTCGCGATGTTCAGGCAGGAGACGACGAACAGGAAGGCCACCCCTGTGAAGAGCAGGTAAACGGCCGGACGGATGTCGTAGGTCAGGTCTCCGTGCATTGACCCCACTCTTACCGTGAAATTCTCGTTCTCGGCCGGATACTGCGCCGCCAAGCGCGCAGCGATCGCCTTCATCTCGGCCGCGGCGGCCTCGATGGGGATGCCGGGCTTCAGGCGGCCGATGACGCGCAGGAAGACGCCGCCGCGGGTGGATTTGGACTCGTCGGTGGCCAGCGCCGTCCACATCTCGGGCTGGGTGTCGCCGCCATTGTAGAGCTGGTCCGTGATGCTGACAAAGGCCGCGGGCATGACCCCAACCAGGGTATATTCCTGGTCGTCCAGCTTCACCTGCTGTCCGACCACATCCGGCCGGGAGGAGAATGTCCTCTGCCAAAGTGCGTGGCTGATCACGACGACCGGCGCGGCTCCCACGCGGTCATCGGAGGGCGCGAGCCAGCGGCCCAGCTGCGGATGGACCCCGAGGAGCGCGAAATACCCCCCGGTCACCTTCTGGGCGAGGATACGCTCCGGGGCGACCCCCCGATCCAGGGTGAAGAGATTGGTCGTCATCGCGTCCATCCCGGCAAAGGAGCCGCTCTGCGCCTTCCAATCCACGAAATCGGGATACGACGTGCTGCGGCCGTAGCCCTTCGCATGGCGTTCACCGAGCGTGACCAGCTGCTCCGGACGGGGAAACGGCAGCGGCCGCAGCAGCACCGCGTAGGCCAGGCTGAAGATCACCACCGTCGCCGCGATCCCCAGGGCAAACGTCAGCACGATGACGGCGGCAAAGGTGGGGTTGCGCCGCATTTGGCGCCCGGCAAACCGAAGGTCCTGGACAATCCTTTCCGCCGCTGGCCATCCGCTCTCGTCCCGGCAGCGCTCCTTGATCTGGTCCGTTCCCCCGAAGCCCTGCTCGGCCGCCAGGCGGGCGGCTGCCGGGTCCATGCCGGCGGCGATGTTCCGATCCGTCCTCAGCTCAATATGCTCGCGCATTTCGTCGGTCATCTCCGATTCCATCTGCCGCTTCCGGAAAGCCCGGCCCGGGAGTGTTCGCTTCAGCCAGTCCATGGCGCTAGGCATTCTTCAGGATGCTCCCGATGGCCGCGGCCATCCGGTCCCAGCTCAGCTTCTCGCTGCCCAGCCGCTTCACGCCCTTGGCGGTAAGGCTGTAGATCTTCGCCCGGCGTCCCCTCTCCGACTGGCCCCACTCCGCCCTGATCCATCCCTTGGCCTCGATCCGGTACAGGGCCGGGTACAAGGAACCCTCCTCGATCTTCAGGGCCTCGCTCGAGAGCGCGTGGATGCGTTCGCCAATCCCGAACCCATGGAGAGGCCGGGTATTGAGCACCCGCAGAATGAGCAAATCCAAGGTGCCTGACAGCAATTCGGTCTTTTCCATGGAAAACCTAGATGATCTAGGTAACCCGGATCATGCCTGGACGGTCAAGTCTTCCCTGCCAAGGCTTGCCCAGGAACGGGATTGGCGGCAGGAATCATCCTCCTGTTTTCCGATGTGATCGTCTCAGCACAGCCCATATCCGCCCAAGACCTCCTGTTCTGGCGGGGTCGTTATCGCGAAGAAACCAGGGGCCAGATTGTTCACGACTCCCTGCATCGCCGCGACGGTTGGACGGTGAGCCACGTGCTTCGCGTCGGCGACGCCGCAGTCGGATACGGTTCCATGGCCATAGCCGGGCCATGGACCGGCCGTCCGACGATCTATGAGTTTTTCATTCAACCCGAGCATCGCACCCGGGCATTCGCGCTGTTCGAGGCGTACCTGGCGGCAAGCGGCGCGAGCCAATTCGAGGTCCAGACGAACAGCGATCTGCTCATGATCATGCTGCATGTCTATGGTCGGGACGTCGTGAGCGAGAAGATCGTTTTTGAAGACAAGCTCACCACCGCACTTCCGGCCAACGGCGCGCTCCTTCTGCGCGAGTCGTCCGAAGCCGCGGATCGCGCCTGCATCGCGCAGCGTCAGGGCGGCAGTGAATGGCGGCTGGAGGCGGAAGGGGTGGTTGTGGCGACCGGGGGCGTCACCTTTCACTACAACCAGCCATACGGAGATATCTACATGAACGTCGCCGATAAGTTCAGGCATCGGGGATGGGGTTCCTACATTGTTCAGGAATTGAAACGAGTGACATACGAACTGGGCCAGGTTCCCTGCGCCCGGTGCGACACGGCCAATGTCGCCTCCCGCCAGACGCTCCAGAAGGCGGGGTTTGTCCCTTGCGGCCATATGCTTGTGGCCTCGATCACGGGACCCTGAGCATGATCCTGTGCCGTCACTCGCCTTCGTACTGAAGCGCCTATGCCCGAGGCTTGCTCGGGACCGGCAGATGGCCGCGCGGCGGCGCAGCGAATGGCGGCACTTTAAACGGCTGGAGCCCGGCCGTTCCGGACCGATTGTTGCAGGGAACTCCAGTGCGCCGTGCGGCGGAGCAATCCAGGTTCATTTCTGCGCGATTCCCTCCTGCTTAACCTCAAGGGCGAAACTCTCCGAGTGACTGTTGAACTCCGGCGCATACATGCACTGGATCTCGGCGAAGCCGGTCTGGTAGCTACCCTTGAGCTGGACCCGCGTCGAGTATTCGAACACGTAGACGCCCTTCGGCAGGTAATCGATGAAGAAGTGACTCGCGGTGTCGCGGGTGCTCTCGTAGTAGGCGAGCCCGCCCTGAAACCTGTACCCGCTCAGGACATCGACGGGCTCGGTGCCGCTGGCGCGCTGGTCCTTCAGGTGGACGTATTCCATGTCCCGGTCGGCTCGCAGCTCGATTCGGACAACGAGCTCGTCGCCCACCGAAAGCGGGCCGTTCACGGGAACGAGTAGCTGGCCCTTCTTGGTCGCGACCTTGACGAAGAGCGTCTTCTTCAGCTTCAACGGCGTGCCCTCGTCCGGGGTGACCTTGCCCATGTCCTCGAGGTACTGCCAGTGGACGCTGCCCCAGCTTACGCCCTCGTCCCCCTTCTTCACGGTGATCCGGCCCATCTCGGGCTTGATCTCGCCCCTGAGAAACTTCTGCTCGTAGAAGCCGGTGCCGGCCTCGACGCTCTCCGGCTTGATCGTTTCGCCCGCCAGGGAGACCTCGACGAGCGCATCGCTGCCGAGCAGGTTGCCGCCGCGCAGCAACAGGCCGTAGACGGCGTCGGCGGTGGCCTTGGTGGTTTTCCATGACTCGGTCTGCCTCTGCTTCAGGAGCCAGACCTTGCAGGCCTCGACCGCCTGGGCGTCGTTGGTTACCTCATCAAATGCCTCGATCATCATTGCCTGGGTTTCGATTGGGGCCCGATTCCACCACCAGCTCGGCTCGAGGTCGCGCCAGAACATGCCAAGCTCCTCGTCGCTGACGCTTCGCTCCTTGATGGATTTCATGATGGCCGGGGGCGTTTCCCTGTCGCCGAACCGCTGGAGCGCGACGGCGAGGTGCGCCTGGCTCTGCAGGCTGTCCACCTTGGGCCAGAATCTGCGGGACTGCTGGAGGAAGAAATCCACCGCGTCCCTGCGCCCCCCGGCTATCGGGTGTTCCTTCAGGAAGAAGCTCCGGCCATAAAGATAGAAGGCATCCGTGTTGCCGGGGACGTAGTCCTCCGGGTGCGGACTCTTCAGAATCTTCCTGTGGTGCTCCGCCATCCATTCGTCGAGCGCGTCGAGGGACCTGATCGCCGGAGCGACGTCGACATCCACGCCGAGGTGGCGCAATCGGCCGAATCCGGCCGCAATGTAGAGGCTGATGTATTCGTTGGGGCGTCCTCCCGGGAACCACGACCACAATCCGTCTGCGGACTGCCTGTCGGAAAGCTGGCGAAGCACCCGCGAGGATTCCTCGTCGAGCCGGTTTGCGTCGAACAGGACCCCGACGTCACGGCGTGCCTGGCCTTCTGCCGTCGCCTGCCGAAGCCAGGGGGTCTCCTCGAGCATCACCGATTTCAGGTCCTGGTTGCTCTCGAGGGGGGACTCGAGCGCGGGGGTTCCCTTCCAGAGGTCGAAGATGCGCCGGATCTTCGGGTCTGAGTTGGCGATGTGGCGAGCGAGCGCGTTGGCGTACAGCCGGCTAAAGAGCTGCTCGCTGCATTCGTAGGGGTACTCCATCAGGTACGGCAGGGCCATCACGGCGTACCACGCGGGTTGGGAAACCATCTGCACCGTCAATGACTGGCTGCGGAGGGTGGCTGACTTGCCGGAGTCGAGAAGCTTCCTGAATTCGAACTGCTTGGTGGCCCTGCCGCGGATGGGCAGCGGCAGCGATTCCGTGACCAGGACCCGCCGGCTGAGCACCGGCAGGAATCCTTCCTCGCCGTCGCTCGCGACCGAGGTGGCGCCGACGGCCTTGTAGGTGAGGAAGCCGGTCCCGTCGGGCACGGTAACGCGCCACGAGTAGCTGCGCGATTCCTTGGCCGGAACATCGAAATCCTGCTCGGGGGCGCGGTTGCCGAGCGCGTCATCCGCCGGGTGCAGCGTGGCGGCGTCGGCGAACGAAAGCCTGACCCTGCCGGCCTGAACCTTGTCGGTCTGATTGCTGACCTTTACCGTGAACTCGATCGTGTCACCTTCGCGCACGAACCGCGGCGGATTCGGCTCGACCATCAGGTCCTTGGCCGTGAAAGCTTTGTCCGTCAGAAAGCCCGCGCGGAGATCCTTGTCATGGGCGAAGGCGAGGAACTTCCATTCCGTAAGCGCCTCCGGCATTGTGAAAACCATCTTCACCACGCCGTCGTCGCCGGCAACGAGCTGCGGGTAGAAGAACGCGGTTTCATTGAGATTCTTCCGCGCTTCGATCTTGCCCAGGTCGGGCGCGCCGGCCCCCAGGAATTTACGCGATGGGCCCCCTGCCTGCGCGCTCGCGGCGGCATACGTCAGGAGCGAGCCGCCGCTCGTCGCACCGGTGTCCTCTAGGAATTGGGAAGTTACGACGTCGATGTTCGAGGCCTTGGCATTCAAATCCGTGCGGATCCGGGTGCCGGCGAGCGTGGAGCTTGCCCGATAGGAGCCCCTTTCCTCAGAGGCTCCGACCACGAACGGGCTCAGGAGCATGGACTGGTCCTCTCCGCCGGACATCACTTCGTTTGGGAAGGCTCGGTACCTCCAATTCAGGACGCGGTACGAGGGCCCCCCCCAGTCCGCGGTGTTTTGGAGAAAAAGAATCGTGTTCATGAACTGGGTCAGGGTCCGGCCCGTCTCTTCGCGGAACACGCCAAACTCGTGGGGCCAGTCGTGCGGCTCGAACTGGTCAAGCGACGCGTCGTAGAGCGTGGCGACCATCTCCGCGGCGCAGGGCTTTGCATCGGGGCCGCTCACGACCGCCGTCCACGTCTCCTTCTGGCCGGGCGTGAGCTTGGATCGGAAGCGCTCCCATTTCACGCTGAGCTTCTTGTTGGACCACGGCACCTCAACGGTTCTTTGGCTTATGTAGGCCCGGTTCTCGCGGACGCAGGTGACCTGCATCGACACTCCGCCGCGCATCTCCTCGGTGATTGGAAGCTCGACGGGCTCCTGCGAGCGGTCGGACGCCGTCCAGTAGCTCTTCAACGGTTTGCCGTTGCACTCGAGCTCAATGAAGGCCCGGCCCGTGTCGTAGCCGGTGCCCCAGAGCGCGGTGAATGTGTCGTCCGGTTCAACCTCCCATTTCGGCGAATGGACGAAGTTTGGCACCCTTACCCCGCAATGCCGGTCGGCGGGATCGACCACCTGGACCGTCTGGCGCGCGGTGACCCTTGCGCCGAAACGGTCCGTGGTTTGAAGCGAGGCGCGGTAGATGCCCGCCTTCAATTGCGCGGAAGCCTGCGCCGTGCCGGTCGCACCGGTCTTGAACGGCAGGCTGGCGACGACCGGGCCGAGTTCCCAGGAATCGGGGTTCGAGGGATCGATCTGCGGCTCGCCGGCTCCAAGATTCAACCAGCGGTGCGTCTGCTGAAGGGGCGCCCGCTCAACCTTCGCCGGCTGAATGAGCGAATGGATGGTCACGATGCCGTCGGCCGGCTGCGGGTCGCCAGCCAGCGATTTGGTCGCTATGGTGAACGTGACGGGCTTGTCAGGCGTCTGCCATTCCTCCGCGGCCAGCAGCGCCTGCAACGCGGTGTATCCAGCCCGCACGGTTCGTTCGCCTGAGCGCGTCTCACCCGTGGTGTCCGTGACGTCGGCGTGGAGGATGAAGGAGAACGTCGGCTCGATCTTGGCCGGCACGGCTTGGTCCGGGTCCGCGGGAAACCGGACCTTGAACGTGCCGTCCTGGTCGGTGACTGCGGTGCCGTGCGCGATCGCCTTTGTGGCGGGTGCCCTCCACCACCAGCACCAGTACGGGAGCTCCACACCCCGTTCGACGCGCCACCTCACCTTTGCCCCGCCGACGGCCGAGCCGTTGTAGGCCGTCGCCCTGCCGGTGATTGCGACCGGGGCCCCGAGCCTGGACGCGTCGCCGGGCGGGTCGACCTCCACCTGGAACTTCGGGCGCTTGTATTCCTCGACCCTGACGTACGTGCTGCTGGGGCTGCCAAGGACCTGGATGCTCATGCTGCCCGTCAGGCGGTCGCGCGGCGCGGTGAAATCGCCGCTGAACGAGCCATAGTCATTGGTCCGGTGGTTCGCGCGGGCGATCTCCTTGCCGTTGGCATCATTGAAGACCACGGTGAGTGGGCTGCCGGCGACGGCGGCATACTCGCCCGCGTCCTGGTTGTATCTTACGGTGATGCCCTTGTAATGGATTGTCTGCCCGGGCCTGTAGATCTCGCGGTCGGTGAAGAACACCGTCTGCGAATCGGCGTGGCTGCCGCCGCCGGCGTCGTAAGCGTAGAACCCCTGCAAGCTGGAGATCGCCTGGCCGCCGGCTTCCGCGAACACGACGACCGGCTCGTTGCTGGACGAGAACTCGAATTTTCCGTCCTGGTCCGTCGCGGTGCGCTCCGTCTCCCGAAACCTGCCGGCGTTCTCGCGTTGCCATATGTGGACGGCTGCGCCGGCCACCGGATCGCCGCTGTTCGCCTTGAGCACAAGACCGCTGTGCGCCGCGCCGTCCATGCGCGCGCGCAGGACAAGCGCGAGGTCGCTGACCCAGACCGCGGCGGCGCTGACCTGGTTGTCCCGACTGCCGAACGCGGGATCATAGCTCGCGACGATGAAGTAGAAGCCCGGCCCCAGCGTCGTCGGCGCCGGAAGCCTCTCGGTGCGCTGCTTGAAGTCCCTGGTTGGAGGCAGGTCGGCGCTCCACTCGAGCGCGGGCGGATCCCCGAGCAGTTCTTTGCGCACGTTCACACCGAAGCCCGGGCGGCCCCACCCCATCCGCGCGATTTGGCCCTTGAAGTCGAAGCGGATCGCCCGGAAGTAGACCTTTGTCACGTTCCGATACTCGACGTCGAGCGTGGGCCAGGGTGCGTTCCAGACGCTCTCGGTCGTCAACTGGGCGAATTTGTCCTCGATCTCCAGGATCAGGTTGTAGCACATCGCGCCCCCGGCGGTTTTCGGGAATGCGTCGAGGCCGCGCTGGGCGAGCGCGCGCGCCTCGGTCGGCTCGCCGTCCACGTTTGCCTGCCGGGCCAGTGCGGCGAGGGCGCGGGCTGAGATCTCGTGACTTGCGGTAGCCTCAATGAAACGCCTGAGCGCGGCCTTGTAACGGTCGGTCTTGTCCTCCCCGTCGGCGGCATTGTGCCCGTACATGATGCGGCTGAGGTCGGCGTCGAAATAGGCGGACTTGTCCGAGTCGGCCTTGTGGAACTTGAGGAGATCGCGGTAGAGCCGTAATGCCTTCAGCACCGGGGAGGTTTCATCGGTGCTTGCCGGCTCCCATCCGGCGAACTCGGCCGCGCCGTCGAAGATCGGGCTGTCGGCGTCAAGTTCAAACGAGTCCTCGTCCTTTGTGGAGGATTGCTCACCGGCCTGATAGAACTGGAGCGCCTCGTTTACGAGGAAGTCGAACATCGTTGGCCGGTAGGCGTCGGGCACGCTGCCTGGCCGCAACAGATCGTTGTACTCTCCGATCGGTGTGGCCTTGAGGGTTTTCTCGTTGGCGAGGGCTGCCACGAAGTGTCGGTCGATCTCGGCGAGGACGCGCCTGAGGTCCCACGTCTGGATGTCCGGTCCCGGGGCGCCGGCAGTCTGGGTGCGCTGCATGAAGTTCCAGCGGTTTTGCTGGAAATACTGCCAGTACCAATGTGCGAGGATGGCCTCCATCACCGGCCTCATCTCCGCCGGCGCCTTCTCCAACGCGGCCTGCATCCGCAGGATCTTCTCTTCCGGCTTGTTGCCCTGGATTTCGGCCTCGAGCGCGATCTTGAGAGCAATGGCCCTGATCGCCTCGGCGTCGGCCTTGTCCGCCATGGAACCCTGGATGATGGCCTCCAGCTTCTCGATCGCCGTCTTGGGCAGGCCCTTGTGCCTGGCGTTTTCCACCTCCTTCCACAGGGCGTCGCGCGGCCCCGCCGCCAGGCTTGTGGCAAGCGTCAGGAGGGCAATGACTCCCCAGGCAAATCGAGTCTTCATGGAAATCCCCGTCGGAGGGGATGGATTGGCGATCATGCCGGGCTGGGTGAATTTCGACGAGTCCATTTCCCGGGTTTCGCGGCATTTTCTCGTGCCGGACCAAAGCGATCTTCGGAGGACGTCGCGGCGCCAGTGCCCACGTCCACGCGACTTTGAGGCAATCGGATGCAATTCAGCTCGAATTTCGGCGCGATTGCCGCCGGATCCCTCTCATTGCGTCGAGAAATGGGCGACATTGGGGACGATGACCCGGCTGTCATTTGTCTGGAATATTGCCGAGCGATTTCACGTCGCCGATATCGACCTGGCCTTCGGGAACCAGGTTGCGGACTAGCCCATGCGTGTCCTGGCCGAAGAAACGCGAGGCGTATTTTGCCATCATTGGCAATTCCTTGCCGAAATCGTGGCCGAATTCACAGAGACTGAATCGCGTTTCCCAAACCAGCTTGTGCTTCTTCTGCTTTTGCATGAGTTGGAAATCATAGGCCATCAGGACTACAAAATACCGATTGGCCTCAAGGTCCCCGAACAGGTCCTTGCGTCGCCAGCCCAGGGGATTTCTATCCAATCCGATGGTGGCCCGTAAGTCGTCGGCGTAGCCCAGCAGCATGGCGTTTCGCGTCAGCTGCATATCGATTATCGTCTTGGTGCGAAACACCAAGGGATTGTCTGAAGGGCCCCAGCTCGTTCCCCAGTAGACCATGATCAGGAATTTTGTGCCGTTTGGATCCTTGCCCGGAAGGTAATCCTGGCTGGCAAGCGGGCTCGCCATGGTGCGGGCAACGTCATCGAAGCTCTTCTCCTCGAGCGTGGCGTCGCGATCGGGGCCGCGATAGGCGCCACCCCGTCCGAATGCATACGTTTCTGTTTGGAAAGTGCCGTCGGGCCGCCTGGTGCGAACATAGTCATCACTTGCCCGGGACGAGACGGCGGTGATCTGATTGCTGCCTCGATTGTTGCTGCCTATTATATCGACGGCGTTCGCCGTGCGAACGGAGGGGGCGCAAAATCCCAGGAGAACGCAGACTCTAAAATGGGTGGGGGGATTCACTTTCCGATCGGGGGCACCATCGCACAGGCTGCTCGGGCCGTGCCATGGGGCGGACTCATATGCCAAGACTTTGCTGGACGCGGGATTAGGGATTTTGATCCAGCGAGCACCCAC
>CAAGKR010233610.1_pt1 | contig 11788 bp, 11 predicted proteins | sample 2556971 | NCBI WGS metagenome assembly CAAGKR01 (sample SAMEA5207829, study PRJEB30636) | soil metagenome | biome: forest; feature: boreal; material: soil | place: USA | collected 2011-09 | depth 1 m
CGAGGAGCCGCCGGCGCCGGAGCCGACGGCCGAAGAGGGGATGGGGGAGCTCGAGGCGACCCTGCAGCTGCTGCGCGAGGAGGTGCTCGGAAGCGTCGCGCGCATCGGCGGGCGGTTGGGCGAGCTGCGACTGGACACCGATCTGGACATCTCCCACGGCGTCGTGCGCTATCTCGAGCTGCTCAAGCTCTCGGCGCTGCTGCAGCGCCCCGCCGGACAGAGCCTCGCGGAGGCGCTGTCGGACATCAACGCACGGCTGCTGGCCGCCACGACGCCGCTGGAGCGGGAGATCTTCCAGACATCCACGCTCGACGACACGCTGCTGGCGGCCGAGACCGACGCCCGCGCCCGGGCGCAGGCGATCGCGCCCCGCGGCGAGCCCTCGCTCGGGCCATTCCTGCCCCGCAAGGGGATCGGACTGGCGCTGTCGGCCTCGGACATCCAGACCTATCGCAGCTGCCCGTTGAGGTACAAGTTCGCGCGGGTCCTGCGCATCCCCACCGAGCAGACGGTCCACCAGCGCTTCGGCATCGTCGTCCATCAGGTGCTCGAGCGCTACCACTCCGAAGGCGGCGCGACGCTTGCGCAGCTGCTCGAGCTGCTCGACGCGGGCTGGCGCAGGAGCGGGCTGGGGGACGGCGCGCACGAGCAGATGCTGTGCGAGAAGGCGCGCGCGGCGCTGACGCTCTATCACGCTCGACTGCACGACCACCAGGCCGAGCCGGTCTGGTTCGAGCGCCAGTTCGACTTCAGGCTCGGGCCCCACCACCTGCGCGGACGCGTGGACCGCATCGATCGACTCGCGGCCGGGGCCGGCGCCGAGTACGAGCTGATCGACTACAAGACCTCGCGGCCGAAGACCGCCGAGCAGCTGGCCGACGACGTGCAGCTGTCCCTGTACGCGCTCGCCGCCCGCGAAGCCTGGAATCTGGAGTCCTCGCGCCAGGCCTACTACTACGTGCTCGACGACCTGAAGGTCCCGGTCCCCCGCAGCGCGCAGGACGCGGAGTCCGTCCGGGACATCGTGCTCGAGGTCGGCGAGGGCATACTCGCGCAGGCGTTCGAGCCGACGCCCTCGCAGGCCGCATGCTCGATGTGCGACTACCGCATCGTCTGCCCGGCGGCCGAGAGCTAGTCCTACTTGCTCTCGCGCCCCCGCTGGCGCAGGAAGCGCTGGAATTCGCGGGCGAGGATGTCCCCGGAGGGCACCTCCTCGGCGGTGCCCTGCTCCTCGCTCTCGGCAGCCTGCTCGAGCCGCTCGACGAACGCCTGGATCTCCGGATCGCTCTGCACCGCGAGCCCCACCTGCCGCTCGTAGTCGGCGGCTGCGGACTCGAGCTCGGAGACGTCGACCGATACGCCGATCAGCCCTTCGAGGCGGCGCAGGAGGGCCAGCGCCGCCTTGGGGTTGGTCGCCGCGGCGACGTAATGGGGGACGGCCGCCCACAGGGTGACCGAAGGCAGCCCCGCCTCGGCGCAGGCGGCGTGCAGCACGCCTACGATCCCCGTCGGGCCCTCGTAGTTGGTGCCCTGGATCCCGAAGCGCTCCATCAGCGCCGGGTCGGAGGCATGCCCGGTCATCGCCACCGGGCGCGTGTGCGGCACGTCGCCGAGCAGCGCGCCCAGCGAGACCACCAGCTGCACGCCGAGGGCCTCGGCGAGATCGACGATGTGGGCGCTGAAGGCGCGCCAGCGCATCGACGGCTCGACTCCCTGGACGAGCACGAGATCGCGCGTCGCCCGCGGCGCCGGCGCCTCGAAGATCTCGACGGTCGGCCAGGTGATCTTGCGCCCGCCGTCCTCGGCGAAGCGCACGCACGGGCGATTGGCCTGGAAGTCGTAGAACTCCTCGGAGTCGAAGCTCGCGAAGCGGCGGGCCTCGAGCGAGGAGGCGAGGAAGGAGACGGCGCTCGAGGCGGCGTCTCCGGCGTCGTTCCAGCCGCGGAAGGCGCACACCATCGCGGGGGCACGGAGGTCGTTCGGACGGCGGTCCCAGATGAGCGGCTGCATCCGAACCACCGTACATCATGCATGGATGGCCTCTCCGACGGCTGCCGCGCACGACCAGGACCAGACGATCGCCACGCTGCGCCTCGGCGAGGAGGTCGACGGGGTGTTCGCCTGCACGCGCAAGGAACGCCAGATCTCCCGCGCCGGCAGCGCCTATCTGACGCTGGAGCTGCGCGACAGGACCGGCACGATCCTCGCGCGCGCCTTTCGCGACGCCGACGTGCTCGCCGGACGCTTCGAGCGCGGTGAGCTCGTGCGCGTGCGCGGGCGCGTTGAGCGCTTTCGCGAGGAGCTCCAGGTCGATGTCCGCGCGATCACCCGCGCCGAAGGCCCTGAGGCCGACCCGGCCCGCTTCCTGCCCGTCGCCTACCGCGACCTCGACGAGCTCGAAGGGTTTCTCGAGCACCTCGCGCGCGAGGTCTACGAGCCCGGGCTGAAAGAGCTGCTCGAGCGGCTGCTCGGCGACGAGAGCCTGCGAGCCGAGATCCGCCGTGCGCCGTGCTCGGTGCCCGCCTCCGCCGGCCCGCTGCGAGCCGCCTCCAGCCACCACGCCTACCTCGGCGGGCTGCTCGAGCACACGGTCGCGGTGGCGACGCTCGCGCTCGAGCTGTGCACGCTGCATCCGCGGCTGGATCGCGATCTGCTCGTGAGCGCGGCGATCGTGCACGATCTCGGCAAGACGCGCGAGTTCACCTACGGCGCCGAGATCGCGCGCAGCCGCGAGGGGAGCCTGCTCGGCCATGTCCAGCTGGGGCTGGCGGTGATCGCGAGCCACGTCCCGCCCGGCCTCGATCTCGAGCGCAGGCTGGCGCTCGAGCACTGCGTGCTTCTCCACCACGGTTCCGAAGCCGCTGCGGGGCAGCGTTTCGCCTCCCCCGAGGCGCTCGCCCTGCACCGGCTGAACACGCTCGACGCCCAGGTCAAGGGGGCCTTCGAGCACGGCGCCGGCGCTCCCCGCTCCTGACGGCAGAGGCCGCTCCGCGGCCCCGGGAGATAAAAGATCAAGGGCGCCCGGCGCGCTGCCGATAAGGCAGTGATGGGCGACACCGCCATCTCACCGAGGCGCTTGATGGGCGACACCACCATCCCAACGCCCACGCCGCGCACCGCCGAGGCCGCCCCCGAGGCGACCGAAGAGGCTGCCCCCGAGGCGACCGCAGAGGCCGTGCCCAAGGTCGTCCCCGAGCTTCCGAGCAACGGCCTGTATCCGCCGCGCCACTCCGGCCGCTCGACCCGCATGATCGGAGAGGTGGCCGTCGACCTCGGCTTCGCCGATCGCGAGACGATCGAGCAGGCGGTCGCGGCCGCGCGCGAGCAGGGCCGGCCGACAGGACTCGTTCTGGTCGAGCGCGGAGTGCTGCGTCACGACCAGCTTGCGCGGGTCGTCGCCGAGCGCTTCGGCCTGGACTTCGTCGATCTCGCCGCCTACGACCTCGACATGGGCGCGGTCAACCTGATCAGCGCCGAGACGGCCAAGCGCTACCAGGCCGTGCCCGTCGGCTTCACCGACGACGGATCGCTGGTGCTCGCGATGTCAAACCCGACGAACGTGCTGACGATCGACGACGTCGGGATGATGACCGGCCGGCGCATCAGGCCCGCGGCGGCCTCGGTCGAGGACCTGAACCTGCTGCTGACAAGGCTCACGCGGATCGACGAGACGGTCGAGGACGTCGTCGAGGACGAGGAGGGCGAGGATGAGGCCGCCCAGGGCCTGCTGGTAAGCGACGCCGACAGCAACGCTCCCGTCATCAAGCTCGTCCATTCGATCGTCGCCCAGGCGGTGGATCAGGGAGCCTCGGACATCCACTTCAACCCCGAGGACGGCGACATGCGCGTGCTCTTCCGCGTCGACGGCGTGCTCGCGCCGGCCGCGACGGTCAAGCGCAAGCTGGCCGCGGGCGTGGTGTCGCGGATCAAGATCATGGGCGACCTCGACATCTCCGAGAAGCGCGTCCCGCAGGACGGGCGCTTCGCGCTGACGGTCGAGGGCCGGCGAGTGGACATCCGCGTCGTGAGCCTTCCGCTCGTCCACGGCGAGGGGGTCGTGCTGCGCATCCTCCACAAAGGCGCCACGGTCGAAGGGCTCGAGTCGCTCGGCATGCAGGACGCCGAGCGGGAGCGCTTCGAGAAGGCGATTCGCAGCCCACACGGCGCCGTGCTGGTCACCGGGCCGACGGGGTCGGGCAAGACGACCACGCTGTACGCCGCGCTGACCGTCGTCAACTCGGGCGATCGCAGCATCCTCACGATCGAGGATCCGGTCGAGCAGCGGATCGCCGGAATCAAGCAGATGCAGATCGCTCCCAAGGCCGGCGTGACCTTCGACACGGGGCTGCGCTCGATGGTGCGCGCGGATCCCGACGTGATCATGGTCGGCGAGATCCGCGACGCCGAGACGGCTCACATCGCGATCGAGGCGGCGCTCACCGGTCACCTCGTGCTCTCGACGCTGCACACCCGCGACGCGCCAAGCGCGCTCAGCCGGCTGATCGACATGGGCATCGAGCCCTTCCTGGTGTCCTCGGCCGTCGATTGCATCGTCGCCCAGCGCCTCGTGCGCCTGCTGTGCAAGCACTGCAAGCGTCCGCTGAAGGTCTCGGAGTCGGTGCTGGCCGAACACGGACTGGCCGGAGCAGAGCCCTATGAGGCGGTCGGCTGTCCCCGTTGCGGAGGCTCGGGCTACCGCGGCCGCGTCGGCATCTATGAGGTGATGACGGTCAGCGAGCGCATCAGGGCGCTGATACTCGAGCGCGCCCCGGCGGACGACTTGGTCGCCGTGGCGCTCGAGGAGGGGATGCTGCGGCTGCGCGACGACGGCCTGCAGAAGGTGCGCGATGGGCTGACCACGATCGCCGAGATCGAACGCATGACCACCAGCCTGCTGTAGCGACGGCGGGCGGGGGAAAGCGACGGCGCCACGCCCGTGGCGCGACGCCGTCGCCGGGATGGCCGCCGCCTATTTCTTCTTGGCCGCGGCCTTCCTGTGCTTCTTGTGCGCGGGTCGCTTGTGGGCCTTGACTTGGGCCTTGGGGTTCAGCCGCGTGCTCCCTGAGAGGGCGTCCGGCCGGCAGCCGCTCGGACGGCCCAGATCGAACGGTCCGGAGATCGCCTGGACGATCGCGCCCTTTTCGAGATACGCGTAGGTGACCGTCAGGAGCGTGTCGACGCGCGGCTCGACGCAGAGCTTCGTGCCGATCGCGAACTGCCCGGTGACCGTCTCGTAGGCCGCCTTCGCCCCACCCACGCAGTTGACCGCCCAGCCGGGGATTTCTCCCGAGCAGGCGAACGTGTCAGTCAGCGCCGTGCCCTGCGCGTTGGTGAGGAGCGGAGGACTCTGGATCCCGGTTACTTCCACCTGCGACCCGAGCTGATAGCCCGTGATCGGGCCGTTGCAGTAGAACGCGTACCGCACCTGCTGATCGGTGCTGCCGGCTTCGGGCGTGCCGGGGCCCAGGTGGCCGAGGCACGAGTAGTTGTTCGGGTTGGCTTCATCGGCATGGCCCGGCGCCGGGGTCGCGAGCAGCAGGGCGACAGAGCCCACGATCGCTGCGAGCCACCACGTGGCGGTTCGGTGGGCTGATTGGAATGCATGCAACTGGTGTCTCCGTTCCTTGGTTGGTGGGTCTGTCATCGGTGCAGGAGCTTTTCGAGGCTCTGCCGTGGTGCTGCCGGTGTGAAGGCTGCCGACGATCGCTTGCCCGCGGGCGCGAACGGCGAGATCAATAGGACGCCGGCCGGCGGTTCGGCCGTGACCGTCGCGACGGAGCCCGCGCCGGGCAGTCCCGTCGCTGCCGCCGAGGCGACCGAGGCGAACGTCACGACGATCAGGCCCTGAGACTTGTAGGACGCATTCGCGGTGATCACCGGGATCGTCTGGCGCAGGAACGCGTCGGCCGCCGTCAGGGCGCCGGGCGTGCCGGGGGCGCACTGCGTCGCGGAGGCGCCTTCCGGGCAGGGCGGCTGGACGATCGTCTGCACGAGCTGCGGCGGCGTGCCTGAGAGCAGCGCCGCCTCGCTGGCAAGCGCGCTGCCCGCCAGCGCCGACCAACCGCTCAGCAGCTCGCCCGCGGGAATCGCCTGCGTGTCGATGTAGGGGGCCGTGGTGGGCGCGGCAAGCGCTTCGGCGAAGGTCGAGCCCGCGAGCTCGACCAGCCAGACATGCGTGACCGGCGCGAGCGGCGTCGTCCTGCTCGTGGGCGTCGAGGGTGCCGGTGTGCTCGCTTCGGGGGAGGGAGAGGCGGGCGCGCTCGGCGCCGTCGCCGTCGAGGGCGTCGGGGCAGCCGCGCGCACGCGCCTGTGCCTCCGCCTCGCGCGGACGCTGGGCGGCGGCTGCGTGGCGGCGGTGCTCGCCGGAGCGCTCGTCCGCGATGCCTCCAGCGCGCTCAATGCCCTGAGCAGCACCGGTAGCGCGGGCGAGCCGGCGAAGGAGGCGTTGGGAGCGGGTCCGATGGCGGCGCCGACGGCCACGCCCACGGCGAGCATCGCGGCGGCGAGCAGCGCGGTGACGCGCGGCGAGGCGAAGCGGCGACGGTGTTTGTTCTCGGGCGGATCGGTCATGGCATGCGGTGGGCGGTTTCCGACTTTATCCACAAACTAGCTAATACTGATCAGTTCTATGAGGATATGCTATGTTCGCCGCTCCGCGTTGTCAAACAAATCGTCAACCCCTTCGAAAGGGAGCACCTGTCAAATGCATCGAACTCGCCGTCTCTCCGTCGCCTTCGCGGTGGCCGGTGTGATCGGAGTCGCGGCGCCGGCGGCCGCCTCCGCACTGACCACGATCTCGATCAGCGGCGCCACCGCGTCGTATCCGCTGGTCTCGCTTCTCGCCCAGAAGTACGTGAAAACGCACCCGAAAAAAGTGAAGTTCAAGATCGCGCAGGGCGGTGCGCAGATCGGCATCAACGACGTGGCCGCCGGCCGGGTCACGATCGGCGATGTCTCGCGCGATCCGCTCTCAGTCGATCCGGCGGGGCTCGTCTTCTACCCGATCGCCAAGTACGCGATCTGCGTGGTCACGAACAAAGCCAACACGCTGTCCAACCTGACGCAGTCGCAGCTGATCGCGATCTTCACCGGCAAAACGCGCAGCTGGAGCCAGGTACTGGGCGCCAGCGCCACCGGCACGATCGACGTGATCAGCCGCCAGCAGGGGGCCGGCGTGCTCTCGAGCTTCCAGACGCTGCTGCTCGAAGGCAAGAAGATCCCGGCGACCTTCCCCGAAAAGATCTCCGAGGGTCAGCTCAGGCAGGCCGTCGAAAGCGACCCGTCGTCGATCGGCTACCTGTCCAACTACCAGTCGGACAAAGGCGGCTTGGGCGTGCCCAGCGTGGGCGGTGTCGCTTGCAACAAGTCCACCGCGATCTCCGGGCAGTACCCGGGCATTGCGCGCTTCTATGAGGTGACCAAGGGCAAGGCGAAGGGCGCCGCGTCCGCGTTCATCGGCTGGATCGGGAAATCGGCCGCGGCTCGCAAGATCATCTCGACCCAGTGGATCCCGATCGTCTGAGGCACCGCGGTGCTGAAGCGCCTTCGCGATCCGTGGCCGGACGGCCGCGCCGAGCGCACGCTCGGCGCGGTCTCCCTGCTGGTCGGCGTGCTCGTGATCGCGATGGTGGCGTTCGTCGGCGTTCACGCCTGGCCGATCTTCCGCCACAACGGACTGTCCTGGCTCGGCCCCGGAGGCAGCCTCGAAACCCAGATCGGGAACATGGGCGCCACGGGCGTGAACCCGCCCGCGTCGGCCTATCACCTGCGCGCCTGGCCGCTGGTTTACGGCACCCTGCTCACCACCGCGATCGCCGTGGCGCTCGGCCTCGTGATCGCGCTGTTCTCGTCGATCTTCATCGTCGAGCTCGCGCCCGCGCGGCTGCGCAGGCTGGCGATCCCCGTGATCCGGCTGCTCGCGTCGGTCCCGTCGGTCCTCTACGGCCTGATCGGGATCCTCGTGCTCGTCCCCTTCGTCGGCAATGACCTGGTCACCGCGCACGAGAAGGCGTCCGTCCAGAACGTCGTCGAGCTGACCGGCGCGGGCCTGCTCGTCACGGTCGCGATCCTGACGGTGATGATCACGCCGATCATGATCGCGTTGATCTGCGAGGCGCTGGTGTCGGTGCCCAACTCGTGGCGGGAGGGCGCGATCGCGCTCGGCGTCAACCCCGTGCGCGCGGTCCTCGCTGTCACCGTGCGCGCGGCGCGCCCGGCGATCGTCGCCGCCGCCGTGCTCGCCACCGCGCGCGCGCTCGGGGAGGCGATCATGATCTCGATGGTGTCGGGCTCGCGCTCGTTCGCGCCGAGGCCGGGCGACGGGCTGACCTTCCTGTTCGAGCCGCTGCGCACGCTGGCCTCGTCGATCGTCGATTACCACGAAGGCATCAGCGCGCCCGCGCTCGGATCGGCGCTGTACGCGTTCGCCTTCCTGCTGCTGTTCTCGGCCTTCGTGCTGTCGATCGGCGGGTATCTGATCAAGCTTCCGCTGCGCAAGTACCAGGTGCGCGGATGAGCGCCGTGGCACCGCATCGCGCGGCCCCCGGTGGGCCGATGAGCGCCGGGCGCGGCAGACGCTCCTCGCCGATGAGCTGGCGCTGGCGCGATCGCCTGGCGCTCGCCTTCGCTTGGAGCGCCGGGATCGGGCTGTGCCTGATCGCCGCGGCGATCGTGCTGTACATGGGCTATCGCGGGATTGAGTACCTGCGGCCGAGCCTTATCTTCGGCCGCCCGTCGATCAGCACCTCGCAGAGCGGCTCGGGAGGCTTCCTCGATCCCCTGCTGGGAACGGCGCTGCTGACGCTGATCGGCGTGCTGCTCGCCTTCCCGCTGGCGGTGGCCAGCGCGCTATGGATCGCCGAGTACGGCCGTCCCACCTGGCTCGCGCGAGCGGTCGAGTCGAGCATCGAGATAGTCGCCGGGACGCCCGACATCGTGATCGCCCTGTTCGGCCTCTCGATCTTCCAGCTCAGCCTGTTCGCGCCGTTCTCGTTCACGGCCTCGGGCGGGGGAGTGTTCGGGAAATCCTTCATCGCAGCCGGCGCGATGATGTCGCTGATCGCCCTGCCGCCGCTGTTCACGGCCACGAGGGACGGGCTGCAGGCGGTGCCGGCGCACATGCGCGAGGCGGCCTTCGCCCTCGGCAAGACGCGGATCGCGACGATCCGGCGGGTGCTGCTCCCGAGCGTTCGCTCGAACATCGCGACCGGGGTGACGCTCGGCGTGAGCCGCATCATCGGCGACACGGCGATCGTCGTGCTGCTGCTCGGAGAAACGCTGCGCTTCGACCAGCAGGGCTCGCTTCCCGGCCTGAACGTGCTGCGCGGCACCGGCTCCACGCTGACCAGCTACGTCTATGACAACTCGCCCGCCGGCGAAGGCGCGGCGCCGCAGAAGGCATACGCGGCGGCCTTCGTCCTGATGGTGTTCGTGCTCGCCCTGAACCTGCTCGTGGACAGGATCGGCCGCTCACAGGCCGACGCCACCGGCCTGACCGCGGCCGGGGCCATCGTCTGAGCGACTCGCTCGAGCATCGATCGCCGATCACGCGGCCGCGCGCGCCTTTACAAGCAGGCCTCGAACCGCTAATCTCATTGATTCGGTGGATAAAGTGTTCCACAAGCTCGATGGAGAATATGCGCGATGAGCCCTGAGGAGATGCTGCTCGACCCTCTGCAGCGGGCCGCTCCAGGCCACTGGCCGCCCGCGGCGCGTGAGCGCGCGAGCGCCGCCACCGGCTCGGGAGCCGTTCCGCCGGTGCGCACGATCGTGCTCGACCGCCCGCCCGTGCCCGTGCTGCCGCCGCGGGAGCGCGAGGCGATCAGGACCTCCTCCTCGACTCGCCCCGAGCGCCTGCGCCTGGAGGATGTGAGCATCGACTACGGAGAGAACCAGGCCGTCAAGTCGGTGTCGCTGTCGATCCGCCAGGGGGAGGTGCTGGCCTTGATCGGGCCCTCCGGCTGCGGCAAGACCACGCTTCTGCGGACGCTCAACCGCCTGACCGAGCTGACCCCGACCGCGACGCGCGCCGGGCGCATCCTGCTCGACGGCGAGGACATCCACGAGCTGGCCGACACGACCCTGCGCGCGCGGGTGGCGATGGTCTTCCAGCAGCCCAACCCCTTCCCGATGTCGATCTTCGACAACGTCGCCTTCGCGCTGCGCGAGCAGTCGCGCAGGCGCCCGCGCAGGCGCGAGCTCGAGCCGCTCGTGATCGACGCGCTGCAGCGCGCGGGCCTGTATGAGGAGGTTCGCAACGACCTCGACCGGCCCGCCCTGCGCCTGTCGGGCGGCCAGCAGCAGCGGCTGTGCATCGCGCGCGCGATCGCCCCCAGACCAGAGGTGCTGCTGATGGACGAGCCCTGCAGCGCGCTTGACCCGATCTCGACCAACACCATCGAGAAGCTGATCGGCGAGCTGCGCAGCGAGCTCGCGGTCGTGGTCGTCACGCACAACCTCGCGCAGGCGCAGCGCGTGGCCGACCACGTGGCCTTCATGTACCTCGGCGACCTCGTGGAGTACGGGAGCACCGCGGAGGTGTTCGACGAACCCCGTGCGACGCGCACCCGCGACTACGTGCGCGGGGCCTTTGGATGAGCCTCGTACCCGTGCCATCCGAGCAGGCCGCCGGGGCCGCCTGTACGAACTGCGGCGCTGCGCTCGTCGCCGACCAGCGCTACTGCCTCTCCTGCGGAGCTCCCTGCTCGCCCGTGCGGCTCGCCTTCCTGGACGTCCTCGAGGGCGAGCGCGGCGGGTTGGGCACGCCCAGCCGCGAGGGCTGGGTGACCCCGGGCGCTGCCGGCGTGGCCCCCGGCGGCTACATGCCCGTCGCAGGACAGCCTGGCCTCGATGGATGGCTGCGCCGCCACTCGGGACTCCTGAGCCTGTTGACCGTGCTGATGACGTGCCTGATCGCCGGGCTGCTCGTGGGCCACTGGGTGACCCAGAGCAAGTCCTCCGGTCCGACGCTCATCAAGGTGGAAGGCCTCTCGGGCGCGCCCGGCGCGGCGGCGAGCACGACCGCCCCGAGCGCTGCGACGAGCAGCACGGCGAGCAAGTCGACGGCCGCCGAAGAAGCCGAAGAAGCCAAGGCCGAATCCAAAGAAACGAAGGCCGAAAAGGCGCCCCCTCCGGCACCCGTGAAAGTGACCTCCACCAAACTCAAGAAATTGAGCACGACGACGGGCAAGAAGCACGCGGAAGAAATAAACGCGCTCGGCGCCCAGCCGATCGAAACGGGCGGCTAGACGATGGGGATTATCGGATGAGCGTCCAGAGCGGTGGCTCCCCGATGGCAGAGCTGCGCCGTCGTCGCGCCGAGCTGGCCGAGCGCGTGGCGGAGCTGACCTGGGATCTCGGCGGGCTGACATACGAGATGGCCGTCCGCGATCACTATCGCCTGGACGTCCTCGCCAAAAGGGCGGCCGAGCTGCAGGAGGCCGACGCGCAGCTCGGCGAGGTCCAGCGCCTGCTGGCGAGCGCCGAGGCGGGCGTCCACGGACAGTGTCGCGCCTGCGGCGCAGTGCACAGCCGCGGGGCCGCCTTCTGCTGGCACTGTGGCGCCCCACTGCTCGAGGAGGCTCGCCCGTCGATCCTCGCGGCCGACTCGACGGCGCAGCTCGGCAGCGACGCCGCGAGTTGACGGGGCCCGCCCGCCCGCCGGCCGCCCGCCGGCGGGCTCACGAACGATCGTCCAGCTCCGCTCGTCCCCGCCTTCGGCTCGCGTAGCGTCTGCAGCGTGAGACCGAGCCTCCCGGGCGCGCCGCGGTCGCCGCGGCGCAGCAACCCG
>CAAGKR010329600.1_pt1 | contig 11788 bp, 14 predicted proteins | sample 2556971 | NCBI WGS metagenome assembly CAAGKR01 (sample SAMEA5207829, study PRJEB30636) | soil metagenome | biome: forest; feature: boreal; material: soil | place: USA | collected 2011-09 | depth 1 m
CAAGATGATCGGGCTTATGAGCCGCGTGAACCGCTTGGGTTGGACCTCCCATGACCAGCGCATCAGTGTTCCGGCAGGATGCGGCTCGAACGTGAGCCCACCTTCAATATCGACCCAGGACATGCGGGTTTTCGAACCCAGCCGGAGCGGTCGCTCAAATGAGGTGAACTCGATGACCATGTCGGCGGAGCGGCCCACGGACTTCATCGTGGCGACAAATCGCGACCCGTTCCCGATCGGCGGGTCGGAGATCATCTCAGCACGCACCATGCGCGGATTGAACTTCGGCTCGTTGCGCTGGTCAGCAACAAAATCGAACACGATGACCGGGGGGCGCCCGATGAGGGTCTCACCCTCGATCCTCGTCATGCGCACTACCTCATCTCAGCCGTGTGTGCATCCTGTGCCCATCATGGGAGGCGACGACACAAATGGATAGGGGCGGCCATGCGTCGCCGCGGACCCGCGTTGCGCGCCCTGTACCGCGCTCGGGCGGTCCCCCAACCCGTTCGGGCGGTGTTGAGGGGTCTTGAGCGGAGATACGCCGGTACGCCCGGCCGCCCGAAATCCAGCTTTGGGACTGTGCTCTCTCGTCGGTGCGGCAGAGGCGACGGTCGGAATCGAACCGACTCATGGCGGTTTTGCAGACCGCAGCGTTCCCACTTCGCCACGTCGCCATGACGGCATCGGAGCCTGAGGCCCAGATGTGATGCAGGAGCGGGTGAAGGGACTCGAACCCTCGACCTTCTGCATGGCAAGCAGACGCTCTAGCCAACTGAGCTACACCCGCTCGAGGAACCGCAGACTACCGGACCCCGGTGGACCTCACAATGTCGGCCGCAGTGCCGATTGCCATGGATCGGTATTGACCGCTGCCACGGACGCCGCGACGCCCTCCGGCGCAAGCGCCGACGCCAGTTGCGGACACCATCGGGCGAGCGCCAGGCCTTCAATCTGTCCGTGGGGGAGGCAAATCAACCCCAATCCCTCGGCGCGGTCGGCATCGTGATATTTGAGGTCACTGGTGACATACGCGTCCGCCCCAGCTTCGCGCGCTCGGTCGAGAAATGATGCCCCGGAGCCGGTGCAACACGCGACACGCGATATTCGGCGGGCGAGTTCCCCCACCCATGTCACTGGCCCTGGAACGAGGCCGGCAACGTGCGTGACGAGCTCAGAAAAAGGCTTGGGTCCGTACCCACCTACCCGACCCAGACCCGCGCCAGCGAGCTCATCAGACGGATCAAGCGGGATCGCGCCAGCGAGCGCCAAGAACCGCACCATCTGGTCGTTCAGGCCACCCCGGGCGCTGTCGAGGTTCGTATGCGCTGCGACAACCGCGATGCGATCCTCCGCCGCCGACAGCACCATCTGCGATCCGACGCTCGCGTCCGAGACGTGTGTGAGGGACGGAAAGATCGGAGGATGATGCACAAGCACGGTGTCGGCGCCGATGTCGTCGGCCTCGGCCAGCACCTCGGACCGCAGCTCCAGCGCGACAAGTACCCGACGAACGACGTGCGTGCGGCGACCCACGATCAGGCCGACGTTGTCCCATTCCTCTGCGAGCCGTGCGGGGGCGAGACCCTCAAGCACGTCCAGAAACCCGACAATGTCCATAGCGACATCCTGACAGTCACGGGCACTGGCAGCGCACCCACCGACACCGGCATGGCCAGACCATGCGGCACCCAACGTCGCCGACGAGAGGTGCTGGCCCTCGTCGGCGGTACGCAGTGCTAGTGGCTGATGGCGTCCCGCTGGCCCGAGACTTCGAGCGCCAACTCCGAGACGACCGCCTTGGCGTCCCCGAAGATCATCAGGGTCTTGGGGTTATAGAAGAGTTCGTTCTCGATACCGGCAAACCCGGCCCGCATGCTCCGCTTGACGACCATGACGCACTGGGCCTGGTCGACGTTGAGGATCGGCATCCCGTAGATAGGACTGCTTTTTGCGTGACGCGCGGCGGGGTTCACCACGTCGTTGGCACCGAGCACCAGCACCACGTCGACCTGCGGAAACTCCGGGTTGATCTCCTCCATGTCCAGCAGCTTGTCGTACGGCACGTTCGCCTCGGCGAGCAGCACGTTCATGTGACCCGGCATCCGACCCGCAACCGGATGAATGGCGTATCGCACGTCGACGCCCTCCTGCTCAAGGGCGTCGGCAAGCTCGCGCACCTTGTGCTGGGCCTGTGCAACAGCCATCCCATACCCGGGAACGATCACCACACTCCGAGCAATCTTCATGATCTCTGCGGCCTCGTCGGTCGACGCAGAGCGCACCTGCCCGTGCTCCGAAGACTCGGCGACGCTTTCGTCGAGCTGCCCGAAGGCCCCGAACAGCACGTTCCTGAAGGATCGGTTCATGGCGCGGCACATGATGAGAGCGAGGATGAGCCCGGAGGTACCGTCCAAGGCACCCGCGACGATCAGCAGCTTGTTGTTGAGCACAAAACCCAGCGCCGCTGCCGACAAGCCGGCATAGCTGTTGAGCAACGCGATCACGGTCGGCATATCGGCGCCGCCGATCGGGATGATCAGCAGGACACCGAACACCAAGCCGAGAACGACCAGCACCGGGACGAGCCACGTTGTGTCGGGCCGAAACATCAGCACGATGATGATCGCGGCAGCGACACCGAGGACCGAGAAGTTGAGGAAGTTCTGACCCGGGAACACGATCGGCCGCTGCGGCAACACCTCATGCAGTTTGCCCGAGGCCATCAGGCTGCCGGTAAACACCAGGCAACCAAGGGTGACCTCGACGCCCAGCACAACAGTCTCGAACTTGCCGGAGCTGTGGTACGTCAAGTAGTAGTGCGCCACACCCACGAGTCCGGCGGCCAACGCGCCAAATGCGTGGCTGAGCGCGATCCGCTCGGGCATCGCGGTCATCGGCACCCGCAGGCCAAGCGGAATGCCGATCATGGTGCCCAAGGCAAGCGCCAAGGCAATCAGGAACCAGCCAGTGGTGGTAATCGCCGGATTGATCAGCGTGGCGACAATTGCAATGGCGAAGGAGATCTCACCGGCGAGAATGCCCCGACGCGCGGTCACAACCGCGGTCATCCACTTCAGCGAGAGGCCAAAGCCCACCGCCGAGACGAGGTATGCCAAATCGACGATGTCGGTCCTCACGATTTGACCTCCTCAGCGGGAGGGGTCGCAGGTCGCGCGGGGGCGCGACGGAACATCCGCAGCATCTTGTCGGTGATCAAGAACCCACCGACCACGTTGATCGTGGATGCCACAACCGCAACGAATCCGAGGATGGTCGAATACGTTGTCGCATTCTCGCCGAGAATCACGAGCGAACCGACCAGCGAGATTGCCGACAACGCGTTGGTCAGCGCCATCAACGGCGTGTGCAGGAGCTTCGGCACCTTCCGGATGACCTCGAGCCCGAGGAATCCGGCCAGCGCGAAGACAAACAGGCTGGTGATGATCTCGTTCGCGGTCATTCCGCCACCTCCTCGGGTCCGGGCTCAGGTGCGGGTTCGGGCGTGGACTCGGGTGTCGCCGCAACGGGCAAACCAAAGGCCTCCCGCACACGGGTATGCACGATCTCTCCGTCACGGGCCACCAGGGTCTCGCGCACGATGTCGTCATCGACGTCAAGGTCGAGAATGCCGTCATGCAGCATCAACTGCAGCAAGTTCGCCACGTTCTTGGCATACATCAGACTCGCGTGGGTGGGAATGGTGGCCGGAAGATTGACGGGGCCGAGGACGTGGACCCCACCGTGATCGACCGTTTGACCGGCGACGGTGACCTCGCAGTTCCCGCCTTGCTCGGCGGCGAGGTCCACGATCACCGAGCCGGGACTCATCTGGTCGACCATGTCCGCGGTCACGATCACCGGTGCCTTGGCGCCTTGCACCTGGGCGGTGGTGATCACGACGTCGCTGTTGGCAACGGTCTTCGTCAGCAGTTCGCGCTGGCGGCGCAACATGTCCTCGGACAGCTGCTGGGCGTACGCACCCGAACCTCCGCCCTCCTGCCCGGTCTCGAGCGGCAGCTCGACAAAGCGGGCCCCAAGGCTCTCAACCTCTTCCTTGACGGCGGGTCGAACGTCGTATGCCTCGACGAGCGCACCCAAGCGACGTGCCGTTGCGATCGCGGACAACCCGGCTACGCCGGCACCGACGATCAGCACCTTGGCGGGCGCAATCGTTCCTGCGGCGGTCGTCAGCAACGGGTACATCTTGGGCAACGCACCGGCGGCCAACAGCACGGCCTTGTACCCGGCGATGTTGGCCTGCGACGACAGCGCATCCATGGCCTGGGCACGCGTCGTGCGCGGCACCAACTCCATCGCGAACAACGTCACGCCGCGCGCGGCGATCTCGGAGACGATCGAGGGAGCGGCCAGCGGTGTTGCCAGCCCGATCACGATCTGGCCGGTGTGCGTGGTCGCGAGCGCATCTTCGTCGACTTGCACGCGGACCAACACCCGCGCAGCGAGTGCCTCGGCACGATCAACGATCTCGGCACCCTTGTCGAGGTACGCCTGATTGGCAAAACCCGCGGGCTCGCCCGCGCCCCGTTCCACAAGCACCCTCGCACCTGCCTTGTGCAGGGGGCCAATCGCAGCCGGCGTCATCGCGACGCGATGCTCACCCTCGCGATGCTCGCGTACGACGCCGATCGTCAGCCCTGACACATTCGTACTCATCGGCCCAGACCCTGGGGTCGAATTCGTACGCCGGTTGCACCGGGCGGGCGAAAGCACATCGGCAGCATCAGTGTCCTCGTAACGGGGCTTGGGTCGTCAGAACTCTCGATCCGCCCACTCCCAGATGACCACACTGCATGCGAAGGGAGACTGACGGATCGCCGGAAGGCAGCAACCTTACCGTTCGAGGCAAGGTTTTGGGGGCCTCGGCGACGATCTCCACAAAGTCCCCTGCACCATCCAAGCCCATGGCTGGCGGCGGGCATCGCCGGTGCGCATCAGGCAGGCAACGGATCGTCTTGCAGACGACCCTTCAGGCGCAGAATTGCCTTGGTGTGCAGCTGGCTCACGCGGCTCTCGGTCACGCCCAGGACCTCACCGATCTCGCGCAGCGTGAGGTGGTCGTAGTAGTAGAGCGAGACAACGATCTTCTCTCGATCCGGGAGACGTGCAATCGCGTCGGCGAGCGTCTCGCGCAACTGCGCATTCTCCAACAACTCCTCGGGATCACTCATCCGCTGATCGCCGATGGTGTCGATCAGCGAGACCGAATCGCTGCCGGAATTGACGTTCCACATCTCATCCAGCGCCACGATGCTCGAGTTTGAGATCTGGGTAATCGCCGTCTGAAACTCATCGAGGCTCATCTCGAGGGCCCCCGCCAATTCCTCATCGGTCGGAGCACGGTGCAGTTTGTGCTCGAGCTCCGTTGATTTCTGCTCGATCGCGCGTGCTCGGGCCCGCACCGATCGGGGCACCCAGTCGAGCGACCGCAATTCATCGATGATCGAGCCCTTGATCCGGGTCACGGCGTACGTCTCAAACTTGACGTGCCGGCTCGGATCGAAGCGATCGACCGCGGCGATCAGACCCATCAGCCCATACGAGATCAGATCCGTTTCCTCGACGTGCGAGGGAAGCGCGGCGCTCATCCGGCCGGCAACGTATTTGACCAGTGGCGCATACGTGAGAATCAGGCGCTCTTTTGCGCCGACGTCGTCGTGGTCCCGGACACGACGCCAGAGCATTCTCAGCTCCTCTTCACCTTGAGCGGCTCCGCCTGCCCCCGAGGAAATGCTCCAGCTCACCTGCCACCTCTCGCCAATCTGCGCCCCGAGTCTACCGAGATGGCCCGTCGCCCCTCGCACGCTGCGGTCCAATCCGTCCCAATAGCCACAAGTCCACGAGCGCAGCGACTCGCAACACCACCAGGATTCCTGTCACCGCTTCCTGATTACCCGATGATTGGGTCAGGATCGCGAGGATAGCGACATTCCCCACGATCCAAACGATTCCGCGCACATACAGGGATGCGGCCAGATGACCGAGCCCGGGTGCGACCAGCGTCAGCACCACGATCATCGCCTCCCGGGTGCGCCGGCTCGGCGGGGGCCGGGTCGCACGGGCCATCAGAGGACCACGGCCTGGCCTTGGCGGGCTGCGGCGACCGGCATCCCGGCAACTGCGGCGGCAGCCGCGACGGCGGCATCGAGATCCCATTCGGGAAAACAATGGGTGAGCAGCAGCTGGCCGACCCGCGCCCTGCGCGCAATTGCGCCCGCGGCACGAGCGTTGAGGTGCACGACACCATCCGGGATGTCCCCGACACCAAACGAGCACTCGGTCACCAGCAGGTCAACGCCCTCGGCAAATGTCGCGAGCACCTCGTTCGGTGCGCAATCTGCGCCGAAACACATCGCGCCGGCACCGCTGTCGATCCGCGTCGCATAGGTCGGCGGCAGATGCGGCACCTGGTGGTGTCGGACGGTCAGCCCACCCGCAAGATCGGTCGCCGCCTCCTGTCCGGTGAGCTCCTCGAAGGCAAACGCGGACTCGAGCCCATCACTCCCAAACGCGGCAATCTGCGCGCGGAGGCCCGGAGGACCCGCCACCCGTACCCGCTTCCCCGCGCCGGGGCCCCACACCATGTAGACGCGCAAGGCGAGCAGATCAATGAAGTGATCCGGGTGCAGATGGCTGATCACCACGAGATCGAGCGCTTCGGGGCGCACGTGGCGCTGCAACAGGTTGAGCGCACCTGCGCCAAGATCGAGGCAGATCGTCTTCCCGCCGGCCCGGACCAGAAGACAACTTTGCGCCTCGCCAACGCGTCCGTATGCGGCACCGACACCGATGGGAATGACCTCAAAGTGCGGCGACGGACTCACGGTACGCAAGTGTGACCGATTTCCGCGTCCGGAGCCGAGCAATGCCGAGAGGTCGCAGTTGGCATGCGCGCGATTGCGCAGGTCGCGTGCCATAATCCGGCCATGGCCAGATATCGGGAGGCGCTCGGTGCGGTCGCCGCTATCGGGGCGACCGCCATCATGATCGTCGGCTGCGGTTCGACGTCGTATTCGGGTCCCAATCTCGCCAAGGGCCTCTCGCCGGCGCAGATGCAAGGCCAAAGCGAGCAACACGCCGCCCAACTCAAGAGCTTCGTGTTGGGCGTCGGCGGGAACGTCACCATGGCCATACCGCCCAGAGCGCTGGGAGCATCCGTGCTCGCGCCGCTGGCCACCGGCACGCCCGTCCCGATCTCGGGCTCCGGCCCCGTCGTCGCCCCGGATGCATTCTCGTTGGGCCTCACCCTCACGGTGGCTGGTGCCGCGATCCCGGTGGCCCTCACCCAAACGGGGGGCCACGTGTATGTCGTCGCCCTGGGGCGCAACATGCTGCTGCCGACCAAGGGGGCCATCGCCAACCTGCAGACGATGGTCGTCGGGATCATTCACGCGATGACGACACCGACGACGGGGTCGACGATCACCATCGCCGGGATCCCCTCGATCGAGCTCAGCGGCAGCCTCAACGGGCAAGAAGCGGCACGCGGCCTCGCGCCGTTGCTGTCGCATCTGCCGACTCTGGCGGGAACCAAGCCCTCCGCGGCCTCCCAACAAGCGCTTGTCACCGCCCTGAGCCAGGGCACCGTCCACGACTGGGTACGCGTCTCCGATCTGCGGCCGGCCCGCGTCGAGATCATCGCCAACATCCCGAACGGGTCGGCGGCCTCACCCGTGCTGGAGCACGCATCGATGGACCTGACCTTCAACCTGTCCGGGTTCAACCAGCCCCAAACGATCACGCCACCGGCGCATCCGGTACCGATGACGACCCAGCAGCTCCAGGGCCTGCTCGCGGGCTAGCGGGGGTCCTCCTTGCGGGTGTCCAGCGCGGTCACCCAGGCCACGTTGCGCAGGTCGAAGTCCTCCTGACCATATGGCTCGTCGGCAAAGGCCCGGACGATCTCGGTGGCGACAGCGTGGGACGCCAGCCGCATCGAGAGCGCAAGGATATTGGCATGGTTGTAGCGGCGCGCCAGCCGCGCAGTCTCGGCATCGACGCAGAGCGCGGCCCGCACACCGGGGACCTTGTTGGCGGCGATCGCAACGCCCGTGCCCGACCAACACAAGACAATCCCCCACTCGGCATCGCCGCGGGCGACCCGCTGGCCCACCTGCCCCGCGACCTCGGCCCACTCGATCTCGTTGTCGGCCAACGGCCCGACGCAAACACACTCGTGGCCAAGCGCGCGAAGGCACTCGACGACCGCGACCGCCACAGGCAGGGCTTCATCAGCTCCGACCGCCACGCGCATGTGTCCTCCCGTGTCCGATCGCCCGAGTGCCATCGGCTAGTGTGACGGACATGATGATTAAGGGTGGAACTTTCGGACCGGTGGCAACCAATACCTACGTCGTGTTCGAGGAGGCGGGCGGTCCGTGCTTGATCGTGGATCCGGCCGCTGGCAGTCGGGCGTGGGTCGCCAAGACCCTCGCAACCCATGAACTCGCGCCGCTCGCGGTGTGGACAACCCACGGCCACTGGGATCACGTGGTCGAAGCCCATGTCTGGGCAGATCAGGGCATCCCCATCTGGGCCGGCAGCGGCGACGAGGACTGGCTGCATGCGCCGGCGCCCTTTAACCCGGCCCTGTTTGGGAACCCACCGCCAACCCCCGGCGTGGAGCCGGCGCGCATCCTGCGTGACGGTGACCAGTTCAGCGTTGGCGGGATCACGTTCACGCTGCTGCACACGCCGGGTCATTCGCCCGGGTGCTTTGTAGCCTGGGACGCTGCCGCAGGCGAGGCGCTCGTCGGAGACCTCATCTTCGCCCAGGGCATCGGACGCACGGACTTCCCACGCAGCAGCCCGACCGCCATGATGGCGAGCCTTGAACGGGTGCTTCGCGAATTGCCCAGCCAGACCCGCATCTACCCGGGGCATGGGCCGTGGGGCGTGACGGTCGCCGACGCAGAACCCTGGGCACGGATGTTCATGTGAGCACCCCCGACCTGACTCTGGACACGGTCATGCGGGCCCTCGGGGAGGTCCATGACCCCGAACTCCATCGCAGCATCGTGGCGCTCGGCATGGTCGGCGACGTGTCGATTACCGATCGTCGCGTCGCGGTGGCCATCAAGCTCACCGTTGCCGGCTGCCCGCTGAAGGCGGAGATTCAACGACGCGTCTCCGGGGCCCTCGCCGCCCTCGACGGAGTCGACACGGTGCACGTGAGTCTCGACGCGATGACCGACGATGAGCGTCGCCAGCTCCGCTCGGGTATCGGCGGCGGGCCCGAGCACCCGTCGCCGTTTACGGCCGAGTCGCACACCCAGGTCATCGCGATCGCGTCGGGCAAAGGGGGTGTTGGAAAGTCGAGTATCACCGCCAACCTCGCGATCGCGCTCGTCCGACGCGGCCACACCGTCGGCCTCCTGGACGCCGACGTCTATGGCTATTCGATTCCCCGCATGATGGGCGTCCATCGCCCGGCGGTCATGGTCGACGATCTGATGATTCCCGTCGAGGCCCATGGGGTCCGGCTGATGTCGATCGGCTTCTTGACCGAAGAAGACGCGCCGGTGATCTGGCGCGGTCCCATGCTGCACAAGGCCCTGACCTCGTTTGTGACCGACGTCTACTGGGATGAACCGGACTACCTGTTGGTCGACCTTCCTCCCGGCACCGGGGATGTGTCGCTGACGATCGCTCAGCTGTTGCCCGCAGCGGCCATGGTGATCGTCACCACTCCGCAGATGACCGCACAACGGGTCGCCCGCCGCGCGGCGTCAATGGCACGCCGCGTCAACCTGCCGGTGGTCGGGGTGATCGAGAACATGAGCTGGTTCATCGCACCCGACACCGGCGCGCGGTACGAGGTGTTCTCCGGGGGCGGCGGCGCCGCACTTGCCGCGGAGCTCTCGGTGCCCTTGCTCGGCCAGATTCCGCTGGAATCCGCGGTCGCCCTCGCGGGAGATGCCGGCTTGCCAGTCGTCGCCGCACAACCCGAGAGCCCCGCGGCAGCCGCCCTCGAACGAGCGGCGAGCGCCATCGTTGCCGCGATCCGACCCACCATGATTGCCTCGTAGGCACGACCCATTTTGGGCGGCCAGCAATTCACCGTGCGCGCGCATTTTGAATCGCCGCGCGCGCTGATACCGTTCCCGGGCCCGTTGGCAGATCGCCGCGGCGCCGAACCACCCCTCGTGAGGAGCCCGTAGATATGGCCTACGTCATCATTGAGCCGTGCATCGGCACCAAAGACACGTCGTGTGCCGACGTGTGCCCGGTTGACTGCATCCACCCCGCACCCGGGGAAGAGCACTACCAAGAGAGCACCATGCTCTACATCGACCCCACCGAATGCATCGACTGCGACGCCTGCGTTGAGGCTTGCCCGGTCGACGCCACGCTGGCCGAGGACGACGTGCCCGCGGCCCTCGAGATCTTCACGGAGATCAACCGCGTCTACTTCGAAGACGGTCACGCGGCCGGCGAGAAGATGGTCGCCGACTACCTGGCGTCAAAGAGCTAGGTGGGGTCCCCCTCGGACGTCGATCTGGCGTCCGAGGCACCGCATCCGCCCCGCATATCGCCCGGAGAACCCGATCATCCGGATCTTACGCGTCGGCCACCATCCGCACGACCGGCGATGCATGGTGTAAGACCAAGCGCCACCCGCTCGAACCGAGCACAAAGACATTGGTCGCCGCGACCGAGGCGGTCGCACGATCGGTCCCGCTCACAGAGGTCACCAGCTCGACGCAACTGACCCATGCAACCGGATCATTGATCACAACGTCGACGACCTCGATGGCGACCTCGATGTAGCCGGTGTTGGCAAGGATGACCTCCCACGAATCCCGGACGTCGTCCCAACCAGTGACCCACGGACCCCCGGGGTGGACGCACGCCACATCATCGGTGGACGCCCAGCAGTCGGCCAGAGCCGCCGCGTCCAGCGATTCAAATGCCTCGTAGAACTGCCGATTGACGGCCTCGACCTGTGCGCGCACGACGGCACTTGTCACCTCGTCCCCCCCTGCTCGGACCCATGAAGCCCACACAGCCATGGCCGTCCGGTCGACCCGGAGGATGCATCCGCCGCGCGACCTTCTCACGCGCGTTCCTCATGACCCACCGACCAGCACATCGGCTTGGACGGCCTGAGCCGCCGCACGGCACAGGGCCTGGGTGACCTTGCGGCAGGCCACCGCGGGCGGATCGTCCCCAAAGAACCCCGCTGAGCGCGCCAGGGCCGCCGCGGTCGTGATCCACGGCTCAACCTGATAGCCGCGGGCCGCACGCGCGGCCTGGGCCAACAGCGGTCCGGCAACCTCATCGCGTCGCACGAGCGCCATCTCAATTGCCCCCAACGCGGCCACGAGCCGCAGTGCATCCGTACGACGCATCTTACGACCCCGTCAGGGCTGCGAAGTGGCCGGCAAGTACGCCCCGGGTCTGCTCGACAGACCAGCCTGCCGCCCGCGCCGCCAACGCCACCAGCTGCAAGGCCGTCGCGTAGTCGCCGTAGGGCCGATCCGCCCCGAACACGAGGCGCTCGGGCGGAAGATCCACGAGATCCGCGAGCGCGGCCAAGGACGTGTCAAACCACACCCCGGGATGATCGGCGAGCGCATGACGCACGGCACGCGCATCACCCCGTGCACCGTGCGCCAAAATCAATCGTGCGTCCGGCACCGCGGCCAACAATGCGACCAAGGGGTCGGCTAGCGACCGCGCCCCATAGCCCGCGTGGATCAACACCGGCCACCCATTGGCAGTCGCTGCAGCGACGCAGGCGATCGCGGCTTCGGCCGCGGGTCCG
>CAAGKR010239981.1_pt1 | contig 11786 bp, 10 predicted proteins | sample 2556971 | NCBI WGS metagenome assembly CAAGKR01 (sample SAMEA5207829, study PRJEB30636) | soil metagenome | biome: forest; feature: boreal; material: soil | place: USA | collected 2011-09 | depth 1 m
CCGCATGTCGCCGGCTCCCATGACCGCACCCCCTGAACCGCTCACCCGCCCGCGTCCCGGCCACGCGGATCTCGCGGGAGGCCTGAAGCATGACCGGCACGATCTGCGTGACGTGCTGGAGCGAGCGAGCGCACGCGAGACGGCGTCCCGCACCGCCGTCGGGGCCGTGTGTCGCAAGCTGCTCGGCGCGGTGGGGATAGACGTTTTCGCCCATGTCGTGGCCATCGGCCCGGTGCAAGCGACCGCTCTGGAGGATGTGGCTCCCGAGGAGATTCGCGCTCGTGCGCGCGCGAGCGAGCTAGCCTGCGCGGACGCGAACGCCGAGCCACGCATGAAAGAGGCGATCCGCGATACGTCTCATCAGGGCGACACGCTCGGAGGCGTCTTCGAAGTCATCGCCACGGGCGTCTTCGCGGGCCTCGGCAGTCACGTCCAATGGGACCGCAAGCTCGATGGGCGTCTCGCCCAGGCCCTCATGAGCATTCAGGCCATGAAGGGCGTCGAAATCGGCGCCGGCTTCGCGGCCGCTCGGACGCCCGGATCCGAGGTGCACGACCCCATTCACTATGTCACGCAGGAGCGGCGTTTCGTGCGGCCGACCAACCGCGCCGGCGGCCTCGAAGGGGGAATCACCAACGGCGAGCCCGTGGTGTGCCGCGTGGCGATGAAGCCGATCGCGACGCTGAAGAAGGCGCTCGCGAGCGTGGACGTTCGCACCAAAGAGGCGTACGAGGCGGCCTTCGAGCGGAGCGACGTGTGCGCCGTCGCCGCCGCAAGCGTTGTCGGCGAAGCGATGGTCTGCATCGTTCTCGCGGACGCTCTGATCGAGAAGTTCGGGGGCGATTCGATGCGCGAGCTCCTCCGTAACGTCGACGGGTACCGCGGGCAGTTGGCGGACTATTGACGATGCGGCCCGTCATTCTGAGCGGGTTCATGGGGACCGGCAAGAGCACGTCCGGTCCACGGGTCGCGCGACGCTTGAACGTCGAGTTCGTCGACACGGACGCCGAGATCGAGCGTGCGGCAGGGCAGCCGATTGCGGAACTCTGGCGCCGCGAAGGCGAAGCCTCGTTTCGTGCGCGCGAAGCGGCGCTGATCGAGCGACTCCTGGCCGACGGGGTGGCGCGAGTCATTGCGGTGGGGGGGGGCGCCGTCACCGTGCCCAGCGTGCGTCGGCTCGCGATCGATGCAGGGCTTGTCGTCACGCTCACGGCCTCGCCGGAGTCGATTTCTACGCGCCTGCCGGACGTGGCCACGCGCCCGAACCTCGCGGGGGTCGATCCGATCCGCAGGGCCCGCGAGCTCTTGGCGGTCCGCGCAGGCGCGTATGCCGAGTGCCACTTGACCGTCCGCACCGACGCGATTGACCAAGACGGGGTCGCAGACGCCGTGGCGGCGTTGGTTCGGCGCGATCCGCTTGTCGTTCCATTGGGAGAACGGAGCTACACGATTGACGTGTGCGTCGACGAGCCGGAGCGGCTCACGCACGCGATCCAGAGGCACGCTCCGTCGTCGCTGGTCGTGGTCACGGACTCCAACGTCCAATCGGCCCGAGGCGCGGCCGTTGCGGAGGCTCTCGCGCCGCTCGGCGTGGGCGTCACGCGTGTCGTGTTGGAGCCCGGGGAGATCCACAAGAATGTCAGTGCGGTGGCGCGTATCTGGGATGCGGCGCTCTCGGCCAAAGTGGACCGGAGCGCCATCATCGTTGCCGCGGGCGGAGGCGTCGTGGGGGATTTGGCCGGTTTTGCGGCGGCCTGTCTGCTCCGCGGGATCCGGTTCATTCAGTTGCCCACGACGTTGCTCTCGATGGTCGACTCTTCGGTGGGCGGCAAGACAGGGTTCGACCACGCGGCCGGCAAGAACTTGATCGGCGCGTTTCATCAGCCAAGCGCGGTGGTGGCCGACGTGGCGCACCTGACGACGCTGAGCGCGAGGGAGCGCGCGGCGGGCCTCGCCGAAGCGGTCAAGATCGCTTTGGCGACCGACGAGGGCTTGCTCGATCGAATCGAGAGCCAAGCCGCGGCCTTGGCGCGCGGGGATTTGGCTACGATTCTGCCAATCGTTCGTGCAGCGGTCCTTGCGAAGATCCGTGTCGTTCGCGATGACGAGCGCGAGACCGGGCGTCGCGCGCTCTTGAACTTGGGTCATACGATTGGGCATGCGTTGGAGGCGCACGGGGGATTTGGCGGATGGCTCCACGGCGAGGCGGTTGCGCTCGGTACCGTGCTGGAGATGCGCGCCACCGCGGCGCTGGGGTGGACGCCGCCGGAGCTCGTACGGCGTGGGGCCGCAGTGTTTGCCGCCCTTGGTTTGCCGTCGCTCGTGGACCCCGCGGAGGTCGCGGGCGCATGGCGATTTGTGGCGAGCGACAAAAAGCGCGGCGGGGATTCGTTGGCGCTGCCGGTGGTCACGGCCGCCGGGCACGCGCATGTCCGGCGCGTCCCCATGTCAGAGCTTCGCGACGCCGTGTTTGCCTCGGGCTAAGCACGGAGTCATCGCGCGCTCGCGGACCATGAAACGAGGGCAAGAGCCGTCGGCGCGGCCCCGGTCCGATCGCGACGGGTATGCGAAGCGCACGTTTTTGGCGCTTTCTGTGGCCCAGGGGTACGCTTTGCTGCGGAGCGTCCGGGAGCTCACTGCGAATGGGCAGAGAGGTGGCCGAGTGCGCGAAGCGAAGCAAGGGAGAAATGGCGATGAAGCGCGTCCGCGGCAGGGTCTTTGTCGGGCTTATGGTCGTAGGCTTCGGCGGGGTCGTCGCTCCGGCGTGTGCGCACGATGACACGACCATTTTCGTCCGCGATGTGCTAGCGGCAGCGCCCGTTGCGGCCGGCCAGCAGTGCGTTTTCACCAGCGATCCGTCGCAGCAGTTCATCACGTCGGGAGTGCTGGATATCGATTTCCTCGACACGTACGAGGCGGAGTTTCTCGTTGGGAATCAACTCGTTCCGGAGGCGAACCCGAGCACGCCCGCGACAGAAACATCGTTCGTCGAGATCCAGGGCGCGGTCGTTCGGATCACGGACGCGCTCGGTAACCCGCTCAATGCGTACACGACGCTGACGGGAACAAGCATTCCTCCAGCCGTTGGCACGACCCCGAGTTACGCCCCCATTGGCGTAACGATTCTCGACGAGGCAACGGTCGCAGGTGCGGCGGTCACGGGCGGCGAAATTGTGCGGCTGATCACCTATGCAAGCTTCTTCGGCAAAACGCTTGGTGGCCTTTCGGTCACATCGAACGAGTTCGAATTTCCGGTCGACGTTTGCCGGGGGTGCCTCATTGGGTTTTCGCCGCAAGACATTAGCCCGCTGTTTGCTGCGCCGAATTGCGTGGGTTCCGGCAGCGGTACAACCACCACGCAGTCAACCCCGTGCGTTCAGGGTCAGGACAGCACGGTCGACTGCTCCGAGTGCCAGGCTATCCCGGCGTGTCACGGGACCGTACCCGCCACCGTCGTGGGCGCGGGCATCGTGGATGCGGGGGGCGGAGGCTAAGAGGGGTGTTCCGTTTCGAAGCCAGCCGCGCCGTAGAAGGCGGGGCGCTTCGCGAGCGCGCGCAAAAACGGACGCTTGGCGCGGGAAACGGCCGCGCCGCGTGTTAAGTTGCGCGGCGGATGAGTCGAGCCGTCGAGGTGCGCGTCGCCGGGCAGAACTACCGCGTCGTGAGCTCTGCTCCCGAGGAAGAGGTGCGACGCCTGGCGGCCGTGGTGAACGCGAAGCTGGCGGAAGTAGGGCCAAAGGGCCGGGCCGCCCATCCGCAGGCGCTCTTGCTCGCCGCCATGTCGCTTGCACACCAGGTCGAATCCGAGCGCGAGGAGCGTGAGGAGCTCCAACGGCGCACGGAGGAGCTGCTGCGAAGGACGCTACAGCGAATCGATAATGCGCTGGAGGCCCGTGGCACGGAACCACTCGTGGAGGAAACGCCCGTGGAGGGAGAGTTCACGGGCTGAGACTGAGGCAGAACTTTAATGACGGCGCAGCAGAGGGTGCCCAGGTATGGATGTTTCACGTGAAACACGAGACGCCCCCCGCGCTTGCCTTTCTGGACCGGGCCATCGCGAACGCGGAGCAGCGCCAACTCCTGCGCACGCGACCTGTCCCGGGGTCATACGGCTCGCCGTCCTTCTGCTCCAACGACTACTTGGGTCTTGCGACGCGGCCCCCCCCGAGCCGTCCTTCCGGCGCGGGGGCATCGCGCCTGGTGGCAAGCGAGAGCGTCGAGCATGCCGAGCTTGAAACCGCGTCGGCCGCGCTCGTCGGACTGCCGTCGGCCCTGGCGTTCACCAGCGGGTACGCTGCGAACGTCGGCTTGATCGGCGCGCTCGCCGGGCCGGACGACGTGATCGTCAGCGACGCCCTGAATCATGCGTCTCTCATCGATGGCTGTCGCCTCTCACGCGCGCGGGTCGTCGTCGTCCCTCATCTCGATACTGGAGCGGTCGAGCGGGCCCTTGCGCAGCCGCGCTCGGGTCACGCCTTCGTTGTCACCGAGTCATATTTCAGCATGGATGCCGACGGCCCTGACCTTCGCGTTCTCCGAGCGATTTGCGACACGCACCGGGCGGCGCTCATCGTGGACGAGGCGCATGCACTGGGGGTTCTGGGACCGGACGGCCGGGGCCTTTGCGCCGAATGCGGAGTGCGCAGTGACGCGATCGTGGGAACCTACGGCAAGGCGTTTGGTGCGGCCGGGGCGTTCGTCGCGGGTTGCCCCGCCCTGACCACGTGGCTCTGGAACCGCGCCCGCTCGTTTGTTTTTTCGACCGGACTCAGTCCCGCGATCGCGGCCGCGGCGCGGGCTTCTCTGCACGCAGCGCAAGATGAACCGCAGCGCCGCGAGCGCGTGCTGGAGCTATCCACGTACTTTCGTCGCGCCTTAAGCGACGTCGGGGTTCGTCCTGCGGGCTTTGGACATATCGTGCCCTGGGTTGTGGGCGATACGCGGAGGGCCCTGCGTCTCGCGGAGGCGATCCGGGGTGCGGGCATCGAGATTCGGGCGATCCGGCCTCCGTCGGTGCCGGACGGTACGGCGCGTCTTCGCTTCACGGTTACGGCGGCCCTGGGCCTTGAGGACCTTGACCGCGCTGTCGCGGCCGTCGCGACGGCGATTGGAAAAGAACTCCTCATGGCCGACCGGGCTGCCGGCGCGTGAGCGGGGCCGTTGACGGTCCTAACCGGGCGAATTCGGGCGCGCTTGTAGTAGAAGGCCTCGATGGGTGCGCGGGCTGTGGACGGTCGGGAGCGGCGCGTGGTCGTCGTTGCAGGCACGGGGACGGGGATTGGCAAGACGCACTTCGCCCAGGCGTTGCTCCGTGCTCTTGCAGCGCGCGGCTTGCGGACCGCTGGCCTGAAACCCATCGAGACCGGCGTGAGCGAGGCGGTCGTTTCGGACGCGGCACGCCTTGATGCCGAGGCAACGTTTCACGTGAAACGGTCCGGCTACGCCCTGGCTGCCCCGCTCTCTCCCCATCTCGCAACGCGCGAGGCCCAGGCGCCTCCGATCCGGCTCGATGTCATCCGCGACCTCGTGCTGGCAGCGCGTGCACAGGTCGATGTGGCCCTCGTGGAGCTTCCCGGCGGGCTCTTCACTCCCTTGACCGACTCGCTGCTCAACGCGGATCTGACGCGCGACCTCGCTCCCACCACGACGCTGCTCGTCGCGCCCGACCGCCTGGGGGTTCTGCACGATGTGCTCTCCACGGCGCGAGCCGCTTCCACGCTCCCCGTACGCATCGACGGCGTCGTTCTGATCGCCCCCACGGTGCCCGACCTGTCGACCGGGCGGAATGCCCAGGAGCTACGTCGCCTGGCAACCTTCTCTTTCGTCGCCGCCCTCGCCCGCAAGACGGTCCACGAGCTCGCCGCGGATGAAGCCGTTCGACAAATTGCAGCCCACGTCGCCACGTCGTGAGCGAAAAGTAGATCCATTCGGAGCGCGCCCTACCCCAAAGACGGCGACGACGCCGGGGCCACACTCCGTCCGCGCTCCAGCACGATGACGTTGCCCCCAATCGACGCGGCGAAAGCCGGATCGTGCGTCACCACCGCCACCGTGGCGCCCGCATCCGCTTCCGCACGAACGACCGCCGCGAGTCGCTCCGTCGCGGCCGCATCGAGCCCGCTGGTCGGTTCGTCGAGCAGCAACAATCGCGGACCGTGGACCAGCGCGCGAGCGAGGGCAACGCGCTGCTTCTGACCTCGCGAATACGTTCGAACCGGGCGTCCGGCGAAGGCCCCCAGATCAAACCGAGCGGCGGCATGCGCGAATGCGGCCTGGGGGTCGCATCCGTGGAGTCGCGCCGCCAATTCGATATTCTCGCGACCGCTCAAATCGGGATAGCAGAGCGAATCGTGCCCCAACCAGCCGAGCGTCCGCCGCACTTCCGCGCGTGTCCGCCCGATGTCCCCGAGATCCACCCGCCCGGACGTCGGGCGGGCCAGCATCCCGAGAATCGACAAGAGCGTCGATTTGCCCGATCCATTGGGTCCGCGAATGGTCGTTATTCGCCCCACTTCGAGGCGGCACGACAAGCCGACCAGCGCGCGCACAGGACCGTACGTTTTGGTCACATTGGTCAACTGAATCGCGCCCGGCACGTTCTCCCTTCATCCCTCCGAGTTCCTCATTGGGCAAGTCGCGCGGGCAGAGAGGCGGAACGCTGCGGCCGTAAGGTGGGGGGTTGAAGCAGAGATCTAGCTCCAAGCTTTGGTGCGGTGTGCGCTGCCCACACTTTCCAGCACGTTCCAGGCGGCTCTTGACGCCGGAGCTGCCTGCATGATCCTACCCCTTGATCTCACCCCAATCCCGAGCCAATGACCGAGACCCCGCCGGGCCGGCTGCGTGCTATCTTGCCCCCATGACGGCTGTCGCCGCCCGCCTCGCACAGGAGCTTCCCGCGCTCCAAACGTTGCGTCAGGCCGTCGAGGCTGCCCTCGAAGGCAAGCAGCACTCCGTCGAGCTCGCACTTGTCGCGCTCCTGGCGCGCGGCCACCTGCTGATCGAAGACGTTCCCGGCGTCGGCAAAACGACGCTGGCTCGCGCCCTCGCGAAGGCCGTCGGCGGAGAACTGCGCAGGGTTCAGTTTACGAGCGACCTCTTGCCGAGCGACGTGCTCGGCGTGAGCGTTTACGACCAGCGCCGGGGCGAGTTCGTCCTCCGACATGGCCCCATCTTCGCCAACATCCTCTTGGCCGACGAGATCAACCGTGCCAGTCCCCGGACCCAATCGGCGCTCCTGGAGGCCATGAACGAGGGCCAGGTTTCTCTCGACGGCCAAACGCTCCCGTTGCCCGATCCGTTTTTCGTTATTGCCACGCAGAACCCGCAGGAGTTTGCCGGAACCTTTCCCCTGCCGGAGTCTCAGCTCGATCGCTTCCTCCTCCGCGTGCGCATCGGCTATCCGCCGCCACAAGTCGAAATGCGGCTCGTTTTGGACGGCAACACGGATACCGCCCGCGACGTCATGCCCGTACTTGATCCCGGCCGTCTCGTGGCCCTTCAGCGCGAGGTGGAACGCGTGACGATTGACGCGTCCCTCGCAAATTACCTCCACGCGCTCATCGTGGCCACGCGGACCACGCCGCTTCTTTCCCTCGGGGCCTCCACCCGGGCGGCCATGGCGCTCGGCCACGCCGCACGCGCACGCGCGCTACTGCGGGGCCGGCATTACTGCATCGCGGACGACATTCACGACCTGGCCGTTCCCGTGCTCTCCCATCGCGTCCGACTGACCACACAGGCCGACGGCTTCGTTCCCAGCCGCGACGAAGCCGAGTCGGCGGTGCGCGACGTGACTGGACGCATCCCCGTTCCTCTCTGACGGAGTCCTGAACATGCCGCTCCGGACGATCGGCTCGAAGGCACTCGCGGTCTGGCGGCGCGGCCTGCGAATGCCTCGACGTCTCAAGTTCACTCGCGAAGGGAAGTTCTTCGTGGGGATTACTCTCGGGGTCGGCTTTGCGGCAATCAATACCGCGAACAATCTTCTCTATTTGCTTCTCGGCATGCTTTTGGCGCTAATCGTCGTAAGCGGCATCATGAGCGAGCTGTCGCTCCGCGCTCTGACGGTGGTCCGCCGGCTTCCGTTGCGCGCGCAAGTGGGGAGAGCTCATCTCGTCGAGATCGAAGTGTTCAATCACAAGCGTCGTGTCCCATCCTATGCCATCGAAGTGGAAGACCTGCGAGCGGGACAGCCGGCCGACAAGCGCTGCTTCTTTTTGAAGATCAGTCCCAAATCGGCGCAGGTTGCGGCCTACAGGCGAACTCCCGTTCGGCGCGGAAGGGACATTCACGTGGGGTTCCGAATCGCGACCCGATTTCCGTTTGGCCTCTTCGAGAAATCGCGCGAAGTCCTCGCGTCGGGAGAGCTGATTATCTATCCCGCGGTCGATCCGGTGCAGTTGCCGCCGGCTCTCGCGGGGCGTTCCGCCGGAACGAGCCACATCGTGGGCCGCGGCCACGGCGACGAGTTTCTCGGGCTGAAGCTGATGCGACCGGGGGAGGACCCGCGAGACGTCCATTGGCGAAAAACCGCAGCGCTCGGCCAAATGGTCATGCGAGAGCGCGCCACGGAGAGCCAGCCCGACATCAAGTTGGTGCTCGACACGTTGCGCGGCGAGAAAGTGAACGATGAGTGGGCCATGGGTTTCGAACGCCGGATTCGTGAGGTGGCTTCGCGCGCTCTCGCCCACTTGAAGAGAGGGGATCGGGTGGCCATCCATACGACCGCCGGAGGCGTCATTCGCGCCGACCAGGGCGTGGGGGCGGACCCGGTCCTGCGGTATCTCGCGCTGCTCGAGCCCGTGGTGAGTTCTCTGCCGGCCGCACGAGCCGCCGAATGAGATTCGGTCTCGTCCATCGAATCATGACCGACGCGCTGGCAACGCTCGGCTTGCTCGCCGTGGTGAGCACGGCGTCGCTCAGCCCCTGGAGCAACGCGCTTCTGCTCGTGGGTCTTGCCGCGTCGCTCGCCATCCCAGACCGGTGGCAAGGCCGGCCGGCGCTCCGCCACTTCGCGACGTTGGCCCCGCTCGCCCTCTTGCTGGTTCAGGGCGTACGCCTCCTGGTGGGCCGTTCGCCGCTCGACATCGCCGTCGAGTTTGCCGCCTTATTGCAGATTGTCAGACTCGCGACGCGCCGCGGCGCCGTGCACGATCAACAGATAATCGTGTTGGCCCTCCTTCATTTCGTCGCGGGTACCGTGCTGGGTGGCGGCCTGACGTATGGCCTTTGCTTCTTCGGTTTCCTCGTCGTTGCGCCGGGCGCCCTCGTTCTCAGCCATCTGCGACGCGAGGTCGAAGGCAATTATCGCCAGGGGGCCCGCGATCGCACGGGATTGCCGGTGGACGTGCCGCGCATACTACGAAGCCGGCGCGTCGTCGGCCGGGGATTTCTCGGGGCTACGTGCCTTCTGTCCGTTCCCATTCTCATCTTCACGACGGCGCTCTTCATCCTCTTCCCGCGCATCGGTCTGTCTCTGCTCCTCCTCAGCCACCCGCGTGCGGGACGGATGATTGGGTTCTCGGAGCACGTCGATCTGGGGGATGTCGGCGTCCTCCGCGACGATCCGACCATCGCTTTGCGCTTCGAAGTGCACGATCTACCCGATCCACCGCCCATGAGGCTCACGCTGCGCCTCCGCGGAACGGCCTTCGACGCGTATGACGGACACGCATGGGCGCGAACGTTGCGCGACGCGAGTCGCCCCTCGGAGCGCGGGCCGGACACGGGCGATACCTACCCTCTCTTCCGGGCTCCGGACGCCAAGCGCGATCGCACCCTCTCGTTCGACTTGGAGCCGATCGACCCGCCGGTCGTCTTCATTCCACCGCGCGCCGTGGCCATTCGTCTCCGCGCGCCCAGCGCGATGCTCCTCGGCGAGCCGCTGTCGATTCAACGCGGCTCGGAGGGCGAGCTTCGTTACGCGGGATCGGACACGCGCGGTCTCGCCTACGAAGTGTACCTCGCGGCCGACACCGAGACTCTCTCGGAAGGCTTGCTTGCGGCGGACCGCGGCCGCTACCTGGCGCTTCCCGGTGGGCTTTCCGCGCGGATCTCCGACCTCGCGCATCAATGGGCTGACGGCGCGCACACGCCCGAGGCGAAGGCCTCCGCCATCGAACGGCATCTGCGCCGGGAGTTCGCCTACGATCTGCACTCGCCCTCGTCGGGCACACCGCAGCCGGTCGACCATTTCCTCTTCGAGTCGCGGCGCGGACACTGCGAGTTCTTTTCTACGGCCATGGCCATCATGCTCCGCGCCGTGGGCATTCCTTCGCGCAACGTCACCGGGTTCGTCGGCGGGACATGGAATCGCTTCGGGCATTACTACGCCGTTCGGCAGGGCGATGCCCACTCCTGGGTGGAGGCCTATATCGACGATCCAACGCGCCCGTCGTGGCGAACGTTCGACCCGACACCGGCGAGTGGCGCTCAGCCCGTCGAACCGCCGACGGGCGCGTATTACTACGCAAGAGACTTGGTCGAAGCGCTGTCGCAACGGTGGAATACGTACGTCGTCGGTTACGACCTGCACAAGCAAGTGCGCCTCTTCGATGACGTGAGCACGGGGTACGAACGGCTCCGTTCGAGAGCGGGCATCGACAAGGGCCCCCTCAGCCGCCTGACACGCGGCCCCGTGGTGGCGGGGCTCGTGTTGGCCGCGCTCGGCGTGGGCTACGTGCTCTGGAGGCAACGCCGGCACCCGGGCGAGGGATCGCGGCCGGCGCCCGGTCAATCCGGGAAGGATGCGCGTTCGGAGGCCATCGTTACGCTATTTCGTGCGCTCGAAGCGGCGCTTGCGCATCGGGGCATCTCGCGAGCTCCGTCGATGCCTCCGCTGCGTCATGCCGAGCACCTCGAGGCCGGCCACCACCCCCTGGCCGACGAAGTCCTGGCGCTCACGCACGTCTATCTCGAGACGAGATTCGGCGGCGCGGTGTTGAGCGAGGCGTCCAAAGAGGATTTCGAACGGAGGGTACGCGAAATCCGCGCGATGCCGGCCCAGGAGTTCCCCGTATCCGTGTGAGCGCCGGCTGCGGGTGGGGGACCCGGCAGCAAACGGCTATTCTTCACGTCGACGGCTACGCCGCCGCCTGCAGCTCCGCCCGGAGGCCCGGGAATGCGTGCTGCGTCAGCCGCAGCGCCATTCGCGGGCTGCGCCCGCAGCAGCATCGGCGGCCGCGGCCCCCGCCCTACTACACAGGGCTGTCCGCAGCGGCTCCTTCGGCTAGCGCCCACGCGGCGCCGCTCACGTCGGCAGCGTTTAGTCTCTCGCAATTCGGCTGGATCGTCGGGTTCTTGGCGACGGCTATCGTCGGACCGGGAGTATGGGCTCAGACCCAGGTGAACACGCTGCGCTCGGAGCAGGTCGCAGCCATCACCTCGCTTCGCGCGGACACGGTGAGCAAGGCGGACTTCGCCGAGCTCAAAAGCCAGATCGCGACCCTGACCACGAGCGTCAACGCGCTCAACGTTTCCGTGGCGACGATGACGGTGCGCCTCGAGGAGACGACGCGGGCGCTCGCGGACATGAAGACGCAGAGGACGGGCCACGCGCCGTAGGTCGGGGAGAATCGGTCCGAAGACGTTCGGTCAGGTGTGCGATGCGCGCCGGTGCCTCCGCTGCGTGCCGTCGCCGACCGACGAAAGGAAGCGACCCCCCCCAAAGGTCCGGAAGCTCCCCATCGATTCTCAGCGCGGCGCGGCCGACACTCCGCACTGCGCCGGCTGACCGCCGCCCCCACATGTGTCGGGCGGCGTGCAGGTGCCGCAGTCGATGATGTTGC
>CAAGKR010416432.1_pt1 | contig 11786 bp, 12 predicted proteins | sample 2556971 | NCBI WGS metagenome assembly CAAGKR01 (sample SAMEA5207829, study PRJEB30636) | soil metagenome | biome: forest; feature: boreal; material: soil | place: USA | collected 2011-09 | depth 1 m
CCATGTCGCGCGTGGTCGACGTTTTGGTTCCTTTGGGCTGCTGGATTTTTCTCGGCGAAGTAATTTCCGCGCGGCGTTGGGTCGGCATCGCACTGGTCATCATCGGTCTGGCGGTGCTGGCAAAACCGGTCGCGCACTTCGAGGAACGATTGTGACTTTTTTTTCACTTACCTTAATTCTTATCGCGCTTATCACTTTCGTGGCGGGCCAGCTTTTTCTGAAAAAGGCAATGGAATTCGCTAGCCGCAGCAGCTTTCGCAATCCGGGATTTATGTGGCTGCTGAGCGCCGGAATTTGTTCGATGGCGATTTCGTTCTTTCTTACGCTCGGCTTGCTTCAACATTTCGATCTTAGTTATCTCTACCCATTTCAGGGGCTGAGCATCATCTTCATCAGCTTGCTGGCGGCGATTGTACTGAAGGAAAAGTTGACCCTGCAGCTGACAATTGGCGCCTTGCTGATCAGCGCCGGTGTTGCGCTCGTCTCACTCAGCTAAAAGCGGCCAAAGCTTTTTTAATGCCGAGGAGTTGGTCTCTCGCGTTTGCTCCGGACCCGGTCGTGAAAGTTTCGGATGATCCATTTCCGAGGCGAAACGCTGTTTCCGGCGCGCATAAGCTGGCTCTGAAAACGCACCGCAGATATCGCCCGCGACAATGCGGCAGGCGTCGCGCAATTTGGCGAGCGCCCACTCAAGATCGACAATCGCAAACCGGCCGCTCTCCCAATTTGTCACCGCCTCCTTCGCGCGAAGACAGTCGAGATCGATCGTGACATAAACCTCGGCTCCGCGAAAATTGTTCACGAACAATTCGAAATGTTCGCGCCAGTTCTCGCGTAAAATGGCACCACGCCGTTGTCGATCTTTCACGGGTCGCCCATCGGCCCATGGATGAACGTCCAGTTGGCCGCTCCGCTCCGCGCGTCGATTCCCGAAAAGTTGCCGCGGCCACCAGCACTCGAAATTGCCGCAGCCCCAAACGCTTACGCGTTGCACGTTTGACAGTTCCAACGCGCGATTCACCCAGCCGCCGCAACACCATTTGGGCGGCCGAATATCCCAGTCCGGATGATTATCGAATGAAACGAGGACGAGCGGCTGCGTCACGCGCCGCATCCATAGCGCGGTCAGGTGATGAAAGTCTCCGGAGCCGTAAAGCAAAAACGGCGCGAGACGCGTTTCGTATTCGCGATAAAACTGCTCGATCAGGCGCGCCGGCGCGGAAAAGCGAAGCTGCGGACCCCACGCGCGTGCATCGAGGACTGGCAGATGCAGCGGTTCGTCAAGCCAGGCGTCGTCCAGATTGAGATGGAGGGCGCGGCCGATCAAAAAAATTAATTTGGAGGGCGCGGAAGGAAGCGAGCCTCGCTCGCCTTGGCCATGCGCAGGTTCTGCTCGGCGTCTTGATAATCGGGCTGGAGATGCAGCGCCTCATTGAATTGCACAATTGCCTGCGAGACCTGTCCTTGACGGAAATAGACAATGCCGAGGTTATTGTAAACAGTCGCCCGTTTAGGATCGAGGCGCGTGGTCGTGAGGTAATGCGTTTTCGCGCCTTCGAGGTCGCCCTTCACAAGAAGCGCGTTACCCAGGTCGTAGTGCGCATCGGGGTAGTTCGGTTTTTTCTTCACGGCGGTTTGAAACTCGATGATCGCTTGATCGATCTTCCCATTTCGCCCGAGGAACATCGCGTAGTTGTAATGAACCCGGGCTGATTTTGGACTCAGACGGATCCCGGCTTCGTAGTGCGCGATCGCCTCATCTTTCCGACCGAGATGTTCGAGGAGGTACCCATAATCAGAGTGAAAATCACCATTGCGCGGATCGCTTCGAAGAGCTTGCTCAAGATGGCTGGTCGCCTCATCCACCTTCGACTGGGCGAGCAGAACGTGGCCTAAACTATAGTGCACTTCCTCGGCATTCGGATCGAGTCCCAGCGCGATCCGATACTGCTCAGCCGCTTCATCGAACCGATTCGCGTCTTGCAAAGCAAGGCCATACTTAAAATGCGCGCGGGTGCCGACCGGCAAATCGGATACGACCCAAGACGCGCGTTGCGTTTCCGGCGCGGTGCCATGCTTTTGTCCAATCCAGAGCGCAGCCAGCGGGATGACAAAGACCCCGACCCACTTCAGTCCGTGTAAGAGCCAGCTTGGGAGAAAATTATTTGATTGAGCAGAGGCGATTCCTCCCGCTAATCCGAGGGACTCGCGCGTCGAGCGCTCGCGAACTTTCCAAATGAACCCATCATAATAAAAATGGAGCAGGCCAGATGCCGCCACAACCCCGGTGAGCACACGTTTGATTGTCTCCACGTCGACACGCTCCTTAAAAATCCCGAGCGAGCCATAGGCGAAGACCAGCCCGATGTAGACACCAACCAACGAACCGCTCCGTCGAAAAACAAACCGCATGAAGCCGCCAATCGAGCTGTCTTTTTCGACGCGGTTGCGATTGTAGATCCAGACGAGCGAGAGGTACTGCACATCGTGAAAAACTTCGAAGAGCGCGATCCCTGCCAGAATGTTGGTCACGCCGTTATTGCAATACCACCAAAAGACAATGCTCGTGGCGAGCAGCGCCAGCTTCACCGGATTGGGACGTTTCCCTTGGACCCACATCCGCGCGAAATTTACCAGGAAGAGAAGGCGAAACCGCGAGGGCGACGAATAGCATTATTTGCTGCGCGCTGTGCAGGACCGAGGGCGGAATGTAGGGCGCGCCACTGGCGTAATAAGTTTCCAGTGTATCGGTCATTCTTTGCGAAGAAAGAAGCACCGCCGCCCCAAACCAGATTCCACAGGTAGCGAAATCGAGCCGACGCGTGAGCGCGGCAAACGAACCCATCTTCGCATCGTAGATCCGGCAGAACCCGTAGGTTTGCATCATCCCGTGCCAAACCCCCCAGAAGAAAACGACGAGAATAAGCCCTTTCATGTCCCACCACGTAAAAGCGACACAGATCGCGACGAGAAAAATCGGTGCGAAAATAAAGCGCCATCGAAATCGTTCGAAGAGGGCGCGGTCTCCGTAAGCGCGGATCATCCCGGGCAGATGGTGTCCGGTTGCGCCGAACGCGGCCACGAAAACGTAAATGTCTTGCGCGCTAAAACGCGCCTGGGCGAGCGCGAATAGCGGCACCAGCAAAAGCGGCGTTCCGACGTAGAGAATCAGGTCGCGCCAGCTGTTCAAAATCCACAAATTTTTTCGCGCCGCCGCCGCCGGAACGGCCGGAACGGTTTGCGGTCGGGAGAAAGCGGTTACGTGCTGCATGAACTCGAGTGGTAAGTTTTCCTTAAACCGGTGGGGAAATCAACGTCGGCTTCCCGGACGGGAGGCTGGCGCGCATTGTCGATCTTATCCGCGACCGGACCCACGTTTCATTTTTCAGACAAATGAACTTGTCGATCTTGAAGTGACGAGGACCTGAAAAAACTCGAAAAGCAGTTCCAGCGCGTCCGCCAAAAAGCGGAGCACGACGGAAATCATCCTCGCGACGCGGCATCGGCGACTCGCGTTGAAGAGTCGGAGTAGTCAACCGTTCATTCGGATTTTCGCGCTTCACCCGTTCGCAAGAAGATTTTGCCACTCGGGCAAAGCCGGAAAATTTCGCATTGGCTGCAGTCTGGCTTGCGCGCAAAACAACGGCGGCGCCCGTGCCAGATCAGCCAGTGACTCCAGTTCGTCCAATGCTTGCGCGGCACGAGTTTCACCAAATCGCGCTCGATTTTTTCTGGATCGGCATGTCGCGTGAGGCGCAATCGCTTTGAAAGCCGCGCCACGTGCGTGTCCACCACAATTCCTTCATTTTTGCCAAATGCATTTCCGAGAACCACGTTCGCCGTCTTGCGGCCAACGCCGGGCAGTTCGCGCAATCCTTCCATCGTCTGAGGAACTTCGCCGCCGTTCCGCGCCGCGATTGTCGATGTTGCCGCGCGAATGCTCCTGGCCTTGTTCCGGAAAAAACCGGTCGATTTAATTGCGTTCTCAAGCTCGGCTTGCGGCGCTTTCGCGTAATCGCCCGCCGTTTTGTATTTCTTAAACAGCGCCGGCGTCACCATGTTGACGCGCTTGTCGGTGCATTGCGCTGAAAGAATCGTCGCGATCAGGAGCTGCAGCGGATTTTTGTAATCGAGTTCACAATGCGCACCCGGATAAACCTCCGGCAAAATCTCCACCAGTTGCGCCACGCGTTCGCGAACAGTCATTAAGTCAAACTGGACGGCGGGGCAAAGATCGACAACTAACTTTGCGAGGCGTAACGATCGAGCTTCTGTGCGAGTTCTGGCGGCACGTGCGCGACGATCAATGCGTCGTCGCCTTCATATTTCAACTCGAGGACGTGACCGGCCCGGTGAATTTCGGCTATTAATGCGGATTCATTTGATGGAATGCGAAAACGCGAACGCAATCGCCAGGAGCTGAGCGCTTCCTGCAAAGCCTGCACCAGTTTATCAACGCCTTCGCCGGTGCGCGCCGAAATCGCCACGCTGCCCGGAAAACGTTTCACGTAAGTTTCCGACAGCTCCCGATTGATTGACTCGCCTCCCGGCTCGTCAACCCTCTCGGGCTTTCCCGTCCACGTCGCTCGGCTCCCGCCGGCTCCGTTCTCGAGATTGTCGATCTTGTTGAAGACGATGAGCGTTTGTTTGCCGAACGCGTCGAGTTCTTTGATTACGTTGTCCACCGCCTGCATCTGCTCGTCCACGCGCGGATGGCTAAGATCGACAATGTGAATAAGCAGATCGGCCTCGCTCACTTCTTCGAGCGTCGCCTTGAATGATTCGATCAAAGTGTGTGGGAGTTTCCGCAAAAAACCGACCGTGTCGGTCAGCAAAACACGCTGTTTGTTAGGCAAAACGAGACTGCGCGTCGTGGGATCCAGTGTTGCGAAAAGTCTATCAGTCGCGACGACGTCCGCGCCGGTGAGCAAGTTTAACAGTGTCGATTTTCCCGCATTCGTGTAACCGACGACCGCGGCCACGGGCCATTGATGACGCTTGCGCCCTTGTCGCTGGACGGCTCGCGTTTTTCGGACTGCTTCGAGTTCGCGCTCCAAACGCGCTATCCGTTCCTGGACGCGACGGCGATCGACTTCCAATTGTGTTTCCCCGGGACCGCGCGTGCCGATTCCACCCGTCTGGCGCGAAAGGTGATGCCACATGCGAGTCAATCGCGGCAAAAGATATTGCAGTTGCGCGAGCTCGATCTGCAACCGGCCCTCGCGGCTGCGGGCGCGCTGCGCGAAAATGTCGAGAATCAATTGCGTGCGATCGAGCACCTTGCGCGCGAGCAAATTCTCCAGATTGCGTCCTTGAGCGGGGGAAAGTTCGTCATTGAAAATCACGGACGTCACTTGTCGATCTTGCAGCGAATCTTTGATCCATTCCGCTTTGCCTTTTCCGATGTAGTAGGGCGCGGTCGGCTTCCGCAATTTTTGCGTGACAGTGTCAACGACTTCGGCGCCGGCCGAGCTCGCCAGTTCAGCCAATTCCTCCATCGAATCGCGCAGGTCCCACTTCGACACGCCTTCTTTTTCGAGACCAATCAGGAGAGCGCGCTCCTGTTTTTTGTGCGGACTTGTTTCAATCATCCCTTTGCGCGAAAGAGAGAAGCCTTCGCGAAATCCATTTCACAGCTTCCTGGTGAGTGAGACGCGATAAGTTCAGCGGCTCAAAATTAGTTTGACGCCGAAACCAGGTCAACTGCCTTTTGGCATAACGGCGCGTGGCCTGTTGAATGGCCGCGATGCATTGCAAGATCGACATCTTCCCTTCGAGATTGGCTCGAATTTCATTCAAGCCGATCGTTTGCGAAGCGGTTAAACTTATCTCGCCGGCGGCGCGCACTTCTTCGATCACGCCGTTTTCAAACATCGCTTCGACGCGACGATTGATCCGCTTATAAAGCTCATCACGCTCGCGAAAGACGAACACGCCGCGCGTTGTAGCTGCCGCTGTCCCCAGCGGCAGATCTGCCGCCGAGACGGCGGCAGCTACAACCCTTTGATTCCATTGCGTGCGCTGCGCCGAAACTGGTTTCCCGGCGAGCAAGCAAATTTCAACGGCCCGTACCAAACGCCGCCGATTCTTCATGTCGATCTTACGTGCGGCCTCCGGATCGAGATCGACCAGTCGCGCCCGCAATTGATCGAGACTCATCTTGTTCAATTGCGCACGGACCTCCGGGTCCGGGGCGGGAGCGGATGAAAGCCCGTGTGTTAACGCTTTGATGTAAAGGCCGCTTCCTCCAATGACGATCGCACGTTTCCCGCGCGCATGAATTTCGTCGATCGCGCGCAACGCGATTCGACGAAATTTCTCCGCGCTCATCTCTTCCAAGATCGACATCGTGCCGATCAAGTGATGCGGCGCTTTCGCGAGAGTCGCGGAATCGGGTTTCGCGGTTAGAAGATCGAGACCGCGATAAATTTGAAATGCGTCTGTGCTGACGATTTCTGCATCGAGATCGCGCGCGACAGCGGCCGCGAGTTCAGATTTTCCGGTGGCGGTTGGGCCGACAATGAAGAAAACGCCTTTCACCAGGTAGGGACATCTCTCCGAGATGTCCGACTTATTTTCTGATAGCAATCAAAGCGCGGCAAATATCGCGGACACCTCGGAGAGGCGTCCCTACCTGAGCAAATCGGGAGACGCGTGCCTCTGCACGACGTCTCCCGATTGAATACAGAATCGCGTTAACTTTTCGCGTGATGCTCGCTTGATTTTGCGCCGCTGACCACGAGTTTGCGGCCGAGGAATTCTTTATCGTGCAATTCCTCCACAGCGCGCTTCGCTTCCTCGACGGTTTGCATTTGCACGAAGGCAAATCCCTTCGAGCGCTGGTTGTGCCGGTAACTTACGATCTCCGCGTTTTGCACGTGCCCAACGCCGTTGAACAATTCGAGCAGGTCGCTTTCGGTCGCGTCGAAGGACAGGTTACCGACGTAAAGACGCGGCGAAGTAACTTCGACCGGTTCAGGTTTGCGCGGAGGCCGCGATTGCGGGGCGCCATTGCGTGAGGCGATCGCAGGTTTCTTCGTCTCTTTTCCGTTTCCAAAAAATGCGGCGACCCGCTGCCAGAATGTTTTCTTGGGAGCTTTCGCGCTCGCGTTTTGATCGTGCGAACGGCGATCGCCCCTTCGTCGGGACCCGCCGCGCGAACTGCGCGAACGTCTCCCGGATGAATGAGAGTTCATGATTATCCTCAAGGTTTACCCAATTATTAAATGGGCGGAGCGCATCAATCGATGCACGGTCCGCGGCGCGCGAACTTCGCAAGGTTCGTTCAAGCAATTTGCAAGCACTTTGCGACGCCGCCGGAAACTCCGCCTCCTCCAGCCGGAAATGGACCCGTCTCGAACCGCCAGCCGCGACAGTCAACCAACGAAACAGCGAAAATGCAGAATCGCGCATCATTGTTCCGAAAAATCTGAATTGCCGCGGAAAGCCGACGCCCGGATGATCGAAGAAGATTTCCGACATCTCGCCGTGACTATGACTCGCGCCGAGGATGATTGCAAGTGGCACGCACAAGTACGCCGCGATTGGCAGTAAATGGCGATAATAAATCCGTGTCATCCCGAATCCGCCTCAGGCGGATGAGGGACCTCTCGCTTGCTGATCGATCACGCTGACCAATTCGCGTGACCAAATGAGAATTGTGAGATCCCTCGCCGTCTATCGCGGCTCGGGATGACCCGTTAGGGTGTTTTGGGCGAAGATGTCGATCTTAGCGCCGAATCCAGTCATCGCGCAGCGAATAGAGGCGCGACTTCAGATATTCTTTCGGTCGCTCCTGGCGGAGCGGTTTCACAAAATAGCGCAAGGCGCGCCGGCTTAGTTTTGGTTCGTAGCCAAATTGCGGCATCAGATCGCGGCAATGCCATTCCACCCAGCCAATTTCGTCCGTGGAAAGATCGCTTTGCCAGCGCGTCAGCGGTTCAGCACTGACCTGAGCAAAAGCAGTCTCAGCAGCGGAATTGCCTTCCCAAAATTTCCCGGCTTTGGTCGGCGTGAGGAGAACGGTTGGATCGTATTCGATCTCGAGAAACGCACAGATTTTTTTCATCCATTCGGCGGTTTCGAGCACGAGCTTTTCGTACGGAACAACCAGCGAACTTGAATCTTCACCGTGTATCGCGCGCAATGCCACGGTCGCGGCTTCACGCCAGTGACTGATGCAATAGTAGGTGGAGAACGTGCCGAGCCGCCGGGTTTTTTCGAGCGCAATTTGGGCCGCGAGAATGGCGCGCGGATCGCGCATGGTCACAAGAATTTTCGCGTGCGGGAAGCGGGCCCGAATGGCAGGCAAGTATCGGCGATTCGCGGGCGTCTTTTCGATCCAACGTGTGACGGAATCGAGTGACCGGCCGAGAGTCGCGGCATACGCTTGCAGCATGATGACGAGCAAATCCTTCCCGGAATTAACGGGATCGAACGCCATCTGCTCGAACGTCTGGAGAAAGCGCGTGGTGGGAAAATACGAGTAGTCGCGCTTGCCCCATTTGCATTTTCCTCCGAAGAGGACATTCGAAAGCGATCTCTGTGTGATGTAATCGAATTGCTCCCGGCGCGATCGCTTTCCGTACTTGGTCAGCACGGTCGGGAAGTAGGCCGTCTCCTCCGGGAGCACGAGCAATTCGGGATGATTGTCGAGCAGCGCGACCAGCAGCGTGGTGCCGGATTTCGCCTGGCCGGCGATGAAACAGGCGCGCTGATCGAAAGGCAAAGTTTGGATCGACATGTTCATTTCGCGCGACCCGAGCCAAGAAACCAATCGATAAAGCGCGGCAACCCGTCGCTCAATCGTGTCGATGGATTATAACCGAGCAATTTCCTCGCTTTTGAAATGTCCGCGCAAGTGAGCGGCACGTCGCCAGGTTGTTCGGGCAACTGGTTGATCTTCGCTTTTTTTCCGAGCGCATTTTCAATCGCCGCGATCAAGTCTTTGAGCTGGATGGTTTCGCTTTCGCCGAGATTGAAGATGTCGAACAAGGGTCCGCTATACTGGAGCGCGGCCACGGTTCCCTGGATGACATCGTCGATGTAAGTGTAATCGCGTCGCGTGGACCCGTCTCCGAACTGATCGATCGGTTGACCCGCGTAAATTTTTCTCGTGAACTGATGAATTGCCAGATCGGGCCGTTGTCGCGGACCGTAAACCGTAAAGTAACGGAGCGCGACGACGCGCATTTGATAGAGATGCGAAAAAGTGGAGCAGAGGAATTCGCCCGCGATTTTCGTCGCCGCGTACGGACTGATTGTCTGGGTAAGATGTTGATCTTCCGAAAAGGGGACCGTTTTTGAGATGCCGTAAACCGATGAGCTCGAGGCAAAGATGAATCGTTCAACTCCAGTCATGCGCGCAGCATCGAGGAGATGCAATGTGCCGTTAACGTTGGTGTCGTAATAAAGTTGCGGGTAAAGGATCGATGGCCGAACTCCCGCGCGCGCGGCCAGATGCGCGATCGCCTCAAATTTTTTCTGATGAAATAAAGTTCGCACGGCCGCGCTGTCGCGAAGATCGACATGGTGGATCGCCACGTTTTTGGAGACAGCGGCGACGTTCTCGCGCTTGATCTGCGGATCGTAAAAATCATTAAAGTCGTCAAGGATGGCGACGTCATGACCGCTCGTGAGCAGTTTTTCGACAAGGTGTGAGCCGATGAATCCAGCGCCGCCGGTAACGAGAATTCGCATCCTGCGAGGGTAAAGATGAAGCTTGGCCCGAGCAAGGGGAGAACCACGTTCAATATCGCATTGTCGATCTTTACCGTGTTCGTCCTTTCGTTCGCGGCAACACTTGCAATCCAGCTTTGGCCGGAATTAACGCGGCCGAAATACGTTGATCCGGCGTTTCGACTTCCGTCTCCGCTTGAGCTCGCCTCACTTCCAACCGCTGCGCGTTTTGATTTTCCGCTCGGCAGCGAAAATGGAGCAATGACTTATAACGCGCAGCCTTTCACTAAAAATCATCATCTCGGCGATGATTTGAATGGCATCGGCGGCGAAGACAGCGATCTGGGCGATCCGATTTATGCTATTGCCGATGGGCGCGTGCTGGTGGCGCGCGACGGCGGCCCGGGCTGGGGTAACGTCGTCATTGTCCTGCATGCGTATATCGAAAATGGCGAACGCAAATATGCGCAATCCTATTACGGACATGTGGAATCGATGTTGGTGCACGCGGGCGAAGATGTTTGGCGCGGCCAGCAAATCGCAACGGTGGGAACCGGCGGCGGCCGTTATTTCGCCCATCTGCATTTTGAAATGCGCGAATTCATCACGCCGTTCATCGGGCCGGGTTATCGTGAAGACACACGCGGCTGGCTGGATCCAACGGCGTTTATTGAGGCACATCGCGGCGCGCCGAAAGATGACGTGGGGCGAGTGCCGACTCGTTAGGCGGAAAGAAAACGTCCAACGCTCAACGCCCAACATCCAACATCCAACGTCGAAATCAGATGCCTGGATTCGCGATGAGCAGATAAATCCAGTTCATGGCGAGTAATGCAACGACAGCGGTGCGGACAAATTTTTTTCCTGTGGCCGTGAAACCCGCGATTCGCAAGCGCGGCGCGCGCGTGATTAAAACGACGAACGCATAAACATTAAAGATCGACAATGTGCACAACGCGACGAGGGCGAGCGGATTCCAGCTCAGTGCTGAAAGAAAATGTCCATGAAAAAATTCGATCGCCGACCTTGTCGATCCACAAGTCACGCATGGAAGACCTGTGATCGCGCGAAACATGCAGCGCGGCCACGGCAGACCCAACGCGAACCAAGACGCCGCTGCGCCGAGCGAAGCGATCGAAACGCTCAGCCAAACAAGCTCGTGGTCGAGCTCACCCGGAGCAAGGCAGCGACGCGAGAGCAGCATCGCCGGCGATCAATGATTCCAGTGCTGACTCAAGGCACTGATTCCCCCAAAAAACAGAATCGCCACGAGAAATCCTCCGCCGCAGCAGACGATCAATGGAAGGAAAACCGCCAGAACCACGCGGCCGGTATCGGTTTCATGCGCACGCGCCAGTCCGATGCAGGAGAGGATGATCCTCCAGACTGCCACAATGAAAACGCCGCAGAAAGGGATAACGAGCAAGGGGTCGATCGAGCCAAGGGAAAAACAAATGACACGAAATGTGGTTTCAAACGACTGCTTCGCACCGCCGACAATCATCAGACACAGATGCAAGATCGCCGAATTAATAAAAATGCCGATGACGATGAGCAGCGGTGCAAAAATGACGAGCAGAATCCATCCGATTCCGCCGAGGAGATGAACAAAAGGATCAGGCCTGCCTGAAAAAGACCAAGCTAAGTGAAACGCAAAGCGGTACAGAAAATATACGATTAACCCGAAGCTTCCGCCGATGACCGCGTAGAGCAGCGGCTCACCCAAACCGCCTTCGCGTTTCATCGCCGTGAAAGCGGTGGTCGGTTTGCTCAGAACCATCTGCAGCGTCTCGATAAACGCGTTGAAGAATCCTTTTTCCTGGCGCTGATCCCATGGCAGACCGCTGCGCGGGGCCGGAATTTCCGATGTCGATCCTGCTGCTGACGGCGTGATTGTCGATGTTGCGCCGGGTTGCGGGAGCGGCGCGGTTGGAGCAGGCGCGGCAAATTCCGGAAATTGCGAGAGTGGTTGCCAATTTGTCATGCCTTCGCGCCAGCCGAGATCGGTGGGAGCAAGACGCCCGGCGCGAAGCCCTTCGCGAACGTCTTCCTCGGAAAATGCGCCCAGACTTGTTGCGCCCCGATTAACGTGGATCATCGCCATAAGA
>CAAGKR010252116.1_pt1 | contig 11784 bp, 9 predicted proteins | sample 2556971 | NCBI WGS metagenome assembly CAAGKR01 (sample SAMEA5207829, study PRJEB30636) | soil metagenome | biome: forest; feature: boreal; material: soil | place: USA | collected 2011-09 | depth 1 m
GCCCAGTGCCCGACGACCTGCGCGGGCCGCGCGGGATTGGTCGACGCGACCCACTCCCTGTCAGAGATCTTCTTTCCGCCGATCACGATCGGGTGTTTTCGGCCCAGTCCCTTCGCAACAGTCTCGAGGGCGGAGCGCATCCGCTCGCGGCTTGCCGCGGCGCTGAAGTCGGTGTTGGCCGCGTTCCGGAACTCCGTGGAGATTGCACGCGGCGCCGGTTTGGCCCGCAGCAGCCCGACTGGGTTCTGGAGAAGCGCGTCGCGGGTCGCGCCGCCGGCGTCCTTCGCCCGGAGGAACCCCTCGTTCGAGGTGTTCTCGAGGAGGCGGCGCACGAGGTAGGCCATTCCGGGAAGCAGGTCGCCGACCGGGCAGTACTCGCGGACCCGGTGCCCGCTCGAGACGAGCGCCGACTTGAGCTCGTCCGCCATCCCGTAAAGCGCCTGGAATTCGTAGGCCCTCTTGTCGACGCCGAGTCGGTCGGCCCTGGCGATGGCGTGGGCGCAAGAGCGCACATTGTGCGAAGCGAACGCGGGCGCCGCGATGTCGGCGTTCTCGAGGAGCAGGAGCGAGAGCTTCTCGTAGTTCGCGTCGCTTTCCGGCTTTTCCGACCAGACGGGAAGGGGCCAGCCGCGCTGCTCGGCGAGGATCGTTTCGAAATCCCAGTAGGCGCCCTGGACGAGCCGCACGACGATCGGGCGCCTCGCCTTCCTGGCCCAGGCGATCAGGTCCCTCAGGTCGCGCTCGCAGTCGCGCAGGTACGCCTGCATCGCTATCCCGACCGCCGGCTGCTCCCGGAATTCGTCCTCCTCGAGGATCGATCGAAACAGGGAGAGCGTCAGGTCCTTCAGCCCGTAGCTCTCCATGTCGAAGTTGATGAAGGCCCCGATCTCGCGGGCACGCCGCAGGATAGGCCGCAGCCTTTCCTTCAGCGCGGCGATCGAGCGCCCGGGATCGGCCGGGTGGACCTCAGGCGTGAGCGCCGACACCTTGACCGAAAGATTGAGCCGGGGCAGGGACCCCTTCGGCCCGAGGTCGCTGAAGCAGGGCTTGGCATCCCGGCCGATGGCGTGGCCGACGGTTTCCAGGACATCCATGTTCCGACGCAGGAACGCGTCGGCCTCCGCGACGCTGACGACGGTCTCGCCGAGAAGGTCGATCGTCGTGGCGATGCCAGCGGAGGCGTTGCTGCGAAACCGCTTCACCAGGTCCGCGGGCGTTGCCCCCGCGACAAACTGGCCGGCCATCGAGGTTACGTTGGCCTTGACGGGCCCCGCGACCAGCGCGGGCGCGAACGCAGCCGCGGCCAGCCCCGTCTTCATGGCCGGGCTGAGCTCAACGGCCTTGTCGCCGAGGTATTCCTGCAGGTGGCGGACGATCTCCGCCGATGAGGTGAGCGAGGGAAGCACGTCCACGAACCGGAAGAGCTGCGCCTTGAACGCAGGGTCCTTCATGGACCACTCCATGATGCGCGCATAGGCTCCCTTCTTTGAAAGGATGCCGGGCGAGGGATGGGCGTCCATCAGCCGGAAAAGCTCCTCGCCGATTGCGCGGACCGAGGCCTCGACCGCTGGGTCTGGCTGAAGGAATGAGGCGTCTTGGGTCATGTTCCGGCGGGGGCCGGAGTCGGCCCCGAAAAACTGTCATCACCGCCGTAACTGTTTGCAAGGGCGGCACGCGGCGTGTGATTCATTCAAGAAGCGCTAATCCCTCGGGTAAGCACCCGAAGCGCCCCCTCAGCCTTCCCAAGACCCATGACAACCCGTTATCTACGTGCGAAGTGGCTGCGCGTCGCCTTTGCGGCCGTCGCCTTTGGCATCATCGCAAGCGCAACGCGAACGTTTGCGGCATATGCCAAACACGCCGAACCCACGCTGGAGCAGCGTGTAGCGGATCTGGAGGCCTATGTGAACAATGGGGCCCGGACCCCCGGCGTGGGTTCAAGGGTCGCCGGCCCGGGCCCTGGACACAATGCGTGGATGATGACCAGTTCGGCGCTGGTCCTCTTCATGACGCTCCCGGGCCTCGCGTTGTTTTACGGCGGACTCGTGCGACGCAAGAACGTGCTCTCCGTCCTGGGCCAATGCCTTGGGATCGCGGGCCTGGTCTCCATCCTTTGGTGGATGGTCGGCTACAGCCTGGTGTTCGCGCCGGGCACGCCCTACATCGGCGGGCTCAAGTACGCCTTCCTCAGGGGTGTCACGTCCGCCCCGAACCTCGATTACGGCGCATGGGTATCACACAACGTGTTTGCCATGTACCAGCTGATGTTCGCGATCATCACGCCCGCCCTCATCGTGGGCGCGATTGCCGAGCGGATGAAGTTCACCTCGGTCCTGCTCTTCGTCACATTCTGGATGTTCCTCGTCTACTTCCCGCTTGCGCACATGGTGTGGGGCACCGACGGGCTGATGAACGGCGCGGGCAACCCGGTTGCGCGGATCAGCGCCCTGGACTTCGCAGGGGGCACGGTGGTCCACATGTCCTCGGGCTGGTCGGCCCTCATCCTTTGCCTCATCCTTGGGCGCCGGATCGGCTTTGGGCGCGAGCACATGCCGCCGCACAGCACCGTGCTCTGCATGGTGGGAACGTCGATGCTCTGGGTGGGCTGGTACGGGTTCAACGCGGGATCGGCCCTTGGGGCCGACGCAATCGCGGCCAACGCGTTCATGACGACGACCCTGTCCACGGCGGTCGGGTCATTCACATGGGGGGCGCTTGAATATGTCTTCAGGAAGCACGCCTCGATCCTCGGCTTCTGCTCGGGCGCCGTCGCCGGGCTTGTCGTGATCACGCCCGCCACCGGATATGTCGACGCAACGGGCGCCGTCATAATCGGACTCTTCGCGGCCGCCATCCCCTTCCTTTTCTGCATTAAGCTGAAGGCCGTTTTCGGCTACGATGACTCCCTCGACACATTCGGGATTCATGCCGTGGGCGGCACACTGGGGGCCCTCCTGACAGGATTCCTGGCCACGGCCTCGGTCAACCCCAACCTGACCTCAGCCAACCCGGCGGCAAAGGCCAACGGCCTTGCCGACCTGGTCGCGCGAGGCGGTCTCTGGGAGGAGCAGCTGTTGGCCATAGGTGTCACGCTGATGCTCGCCGTCATTGCGACGACGATCATTGCGTTAGCGCTCAGGAATACCTTTGGCCTAAGGCCGACCGTCGAGGTCGAGCGCCAGGGTCTCGATGTAACCGAGCACGGGGAAGAGGGTTACATCCTCTGAGGGCAGGTCAACGCCAGCGCCCCTGGCCCGTTGGCAACAGCGGGCTTCTTTGTTGGTGACATTTATGCGACTTTGGAGGCTTCGAGGGTGTTTTGAGCATGAACGATGAACCTCCAGTGCAAAACCAACCCTCGGGGCTAGGCCCGCCGGCGGACTTTACTACCTTCATGCGCAAATACCAGGACATGGTTTTTTCCACCTCGGCGCGGCTTGTGAGAAACGACGCGCAGGCGGAGGACATCTCGCAGGAGGTGTTCATAAAGGCGCATGCGAATTTTGCGATGCTCTCCACCAGCCCGTCCGCGGGCGGCTGGCTAAAGACCGTCGCGACGAACCTCTCGCTCAATCACCTCCAGCGCTACCGCAACCGCTGGAAGTTCTTCTCGGAATTCGCGCCGGCGGGCGAGGAGGACGCGCCCGCCGTCGAGTTCGCGGCTCCGGACACCTTCTTCGAGGGCGTCGACTCAGAGGAGCGGCGGGTTTGGGTTGAGGAGGCACTCTCCAAGCTCCCCGATCACCAGCGGGTTCCCATGGTCCTGTACCATTTTGAGGATATACCCTACGACGAGATCGCGCGAAGGCTCGGCGTCTCGCTCGCCAAGGTGAAGACCGACATCCTTCGCGCACGTGCCGCGCTTGCGAAGATCCTTTCGCGAGCGGGAGCGTCTCTCGAGGCTACCGCTCGCTGAACCCCCCATGAATCCCCAAGACCAAGACAAGCTGGAGGCCTCTATCCATCGCGTTCTGCGGAAGCTTCCCGACAGGAAGGCGCCCTTCACCCTGGAGGCGCGCGTTCTTGCGGAGCTCGGCCGGCGCGCGTCGCTCCCCTGGTGGAGAAAGTCATTCGCACATTGGCCCTCGGCGGTGCGCGCGGGATTTTTTGTCGGGGCGGGCCTCGCCGCCGCGCTTGTCGTGGCCGTACTCTTCCTCCTCGGCCGCAGCACGGGCGCTCGTGAGCTGACGGCAGGGGTCTCGACCTCCTATGCGTGGCTCACCATCGCCCGCGATGTCGTCGCGGCCACAGGCTACAGGGTGAAGTCGCTCGTCGCGACGATCCCGCCCCTCTGGCTCTACGGCGGCGCCGCGACCGTTGCCCTTTGCTACGCCGCGGTCGCCGCGGCGGGAGCCGCCACCTACCGCGCCCTCGTTGTCGGGCGCCAGGGCCAGTGAACCCAAAGATTTCCATGAAACCCCCATATAACGCGCTCCGTGCCCTCCGCTTGCTCGCGGCGCTCATTCCCTTTGCGGCCGCAGCATTCGCGGCAGACCCGGCGAAGCCGCAGGATACCGCTGCGCCCACGCCGGAAACCGCCCTCCATGAGATCGGCGCGTCCACCGACGCCACCGTAACCCCGACGCCCTCGCCAACGCTCAAGTTGAACAACGGCACGGCGCTCGTCATGCACCAGGAGGACGACGACGGTCACAACCGTGTCTCCGTGAGCGACTCGACCTACGTCGGGCCGGACGAGACGGTCCCGGGCAACGCGGTCTCTGTGATGGGGCCCCTCACTGTCGACGGGACGGTCGACGGCAACTGCGTCTCCGTACTGGGATCGACCACGATCAACGGCACGGTCCATGGAAATGCAGTCGTCGTCCTCGGAAAGCTGAAGCTCGGGCCCCATGCGCATCTCGACGGAAACGCAGTCGCCGGCGTCGGGATGGTTGTCAAGGAGCCGGGCGCCTACGTCGGAGGACATATCGTGAAGCAGGGTGGCGGCATGGACTTCTCTGACGATTCAGGGGCGTACTCGTGGTGGGAGCACGCCGCCAGGAAGGGCCGCCCGCTGGCATTCGGTCCCCACATGCATGCTTTCTGGATCCTCAGCATCTGCACGATCGCCCTCTACGTGCTTCTCGCCCTGGCCTTCCCGGGCGGGGTGACAAAATGCGGCGAGACGCTCACGAGCCGCCCGGGCATCACGCTCCTCACCGGGATCCTAGCCATCATCGCGCTCCCGGTCGTCTTCATCCTTCTCCTGATCACGGTCGTCGGAATCCCGATAGCGCTCGTGGTCCTTCCGATCGCGATCGTTGCCTGCATCACGTTCGGGAAAGCCGCGGTCTACGCGCTCATCGGCCGGGCGATCGTCAAGAATTCGCATCCCGCTCTCGCGGCGCTCGTGGGAGCGGTCATCATGTGTGCGTTTTACCTGGTGCCCGTGATGGGGGGAGTCCTTTGGATCGTCGTGGACTTTGTTGGGTACGCCTGCGCCGTGACGGCGCTGTTCACGTCCAGGAAGCCCGCCCCACCCGTCGTGACTATTCCGGCGGCTTCCATTCCGCCCGCCGCCGTGGGACTGGTGGCGTCTGTTCCCGAGGTCGCCCCGGCCGTGCCGCCGCCGCTGGCAATTCCGGGCGAAGCCATCCCGGCAGTTCCACCGGTTGCGGCGGTTCCTCCGCTCACGCTCGTTTCCGAAGCGGCGCTGCCGAAGGCGGGCTTCTGGATACGCATTGTCGCGCTTCTCATCGACGGGCTGCTCATCGGGATGGTGACTCGGGTGCACGACTGGTTTCCTGTGGCCTTGGCGGCCTACGGCGCGATCCTCTGGAAGCTCCGGGGCGCAACGGTCGGCGACATCATATTCGGGATCAAGGTCGTGCGGATTGACGGCGCGCCCATCGAATGGGTGACCGCCATCGTCCGCGCCCTTGCGTGCTTCTTCTCGATCGTGGTCGTCGGGCTCGGCTTCATCTGGATCGCGTTCGACCGGGACAAGCAGGGCTGGCATGACAAGATCGCGGGCACCGTGGTCGTCCGACTGCCCAAGAGCTCGTCACTGGTCTGAGAGAACGCGGTTGAAGTCCGGGCGTGGGGCGTTGCAAGGTAGGCGACGTCCCCATGGCTTCCCAACGCAAAGCGTCCAAGAAATCCTCCGCACGCATCCCTGTCGTTGGGGTGATCATGGGGAGCACCTCTGACTGGGAGACGATGCGACACGCGGCCGAGACGCTTGAGGCTCTCGGCATACCCTATGAAAAGCGCGTTGTGAGCGCCCACCGCACGCCGAGGCTCATGTTCGAGTATGCGACGCACGCCGCAGCACGCGGGCTCAGGGTGCTGATAGCGGGCGCCGGGGGCGCCGCGCACCTTCCGGGCATGACGGCCGCGCTGGCCCCTCTGCCCGTGCTTGGCGTGCCCGTCGAGAGCACGACGCTCAAGGGCCTGGATTCCCTCTGCTCGATCGTCCAGATGCCGGGGGGCGTCCCGGTGGCGACCTTTGCCATAGGCAAGGCCGGCGCGATCAACGCGGGACTCTTCGCCGCTTCCATCCTCGCCCTGGGGGACCCTGTGCTCGCCCGCAGGCTTGCGGCGCGGCGCTTGGCCCAGGCGCGCAAGGTCCTCGGCGCACGGCTTCCGTGATCGTCCCCGGAAAAGCGATCGGTGTGCTCGGCGGCGGTCAGCTGGGGCGCATGTTCGCCCAGGCCGCCCAGTCGATGGGCTACCGTGTCCACATCTACGAACCGTCGGGAGACTGCCCGGCCAGCGCCGTCGCGGACCAGCTGACCAGCGCGCCCTACGACGACCCGGCCGCGCTTGAGGCTTTTGCCAAGTCCGTGGATGTCGTCACCTACGAGTTTGAAAACATCCCTGCGGAACCCCTGAAGGTCATCGAGGGAATTGTTGCCCTTCATCCCGCGCCCGGCGTGCTCCACATCTGCCAGAACCGCTGGCGCGAGAAGGCGTGGCTCGAGGCCAACGGCATAGCGCATGCGGGATATGCGGAGGCCCTCGAGGGAGACATTGCGGCGGCGGCGGCGCACCTCGGTCTTCCCTGCGTCGTGAAGACCGCTGACTTTGGATATGACGGCAAAGGCCAGATGAAGATCGACACTGCGGCCGATCTCACGCTTGCGGCGGCGATCTTTCGCGGGCGTCGCTGCGTCGTCGAGCAATGGGTCGAATTTGAGCGGGAGATCTCCGTCATTTGTGCGCGGACGGCGTCAGGCGAGACCCGCGCATTTCCCGCGGCAGAGAACATCCACACGAACCACATACTCGACATCTCAATCGTGCCTGCGCGGATCGCTGCATCCGTTGAGGCGAAGGCCCGGGAGCTGGCAGTGAACATCGCCGAGACGCTCGGTGTCGTGGGCCTGCTTGCCGTCGAGATGTTCCTTGGATCCGACGGGAGGCTGATTGTGAACGAGCTCGCCCCGAGGCCGCACAATTCCGGGCACTGGTCGATCGACGGCGGCGAGACGAGCCAGTTCGAGCAGCACGTGCGCGCCGTCTGCGGCCTTCCTCTCGGCCCGTCGGAGGCGCGCAATCCCACGGTCATGGTCAACATCCTCGGCGATGCATGGACGCTGCGCGAGGGGGAGGTATCCGGCCGGCCCGACTGGACGGCAATCCTCGCCGAGCCGGCGGCCAAGCTCCACCTTTACGGCAAGCCGGTCGCCAGGCCCGGGCGCAAGATGGGCCACTTCACGGTGCAGGGCACCGACGTCGACGCCGCCCTTCGGCTCGCGCGGGCGCTCAAAGCCCGCCTCTGAAAGGCGGCTACTTCGGCACAAGATCCGAGACGAGAGCCTTCTCCTCCTTCAACTCGTTCTCGGTGGCGGTGATTCGTGCCTTCGAGAAATCCGTCAGGTTGAGGCCCTGCACGATCTGCCACTTGGATCCATCGCTGCGGATTGGGAACGAGAACATGAGCCCCTTCTCGATGCCATACGAGCCGTCGGAGCACACGGCGACACTGAACCAGTCGCCCGCAGGCGTGGGATGGGTGAGGTTTCGCACGGTGTCGACCACGGCGTTCGCCGCCGAGGCGGCGGAGCTCATGCCGCGGGCCTTTATAATAGCGGCTCCGCGCTGCTGGACCGTCGGCAAGAATGTGTCCTTGAACCAGGCCTCATCGCTGACCGCATCTATCGCCGGCTTGCCGCCGACCCTGGCGTTGTAGAAGTCCGGGTACATGGTCGAGCTGTGGTTGCCCCAGATCGCCAGGTTCGTGACGGCGGTGGTCTCGGCTCCCGCTTTCATCGCGACCTGGGTCACGGCGCGATTCTGGTCGAGCATTGTCATCGCAAACCAGCGTTCGGAAGGAATCGAGCGCGCGTTGTTCATCGCAATCAGGCAGTTCGTGTTGCAGGGATTTCCGATCACGAGGACACGGACATCCTTCGACGCATGCTTCGCGATCGCCTGCCCTTGGCCAGTGAAGATTTTGCCGTTGATGCCGAGCAGGTCCTTGCGCTCCATGCCGGCCTTGCGGGGCACGGAACCGACAAGGAGCGCCCAGTCGACGCCCTTGAACCCCTGGTCGAGTGACGCCGTGGGCGTGATACCCTTAAGCAGCGGGAATGCGCAGTCCTGGAGCTCCATCACCACGCCACCCAGGGTGGGAAGGGCGGCCTCGACCTCGATCAGGTGGAGGATGACGGGCTGGTCAGCGCCGAACATCGAGCCGGAGGCGATTCGGAATAGCAGGGAGTAGCCGATCTGACCGGCTGCGCCGGTGACGGCCACGCGAATGGGGGGTTTCATGGGAGTCGGAAATGTAGCAATTGCGCGGCGGAGCGCACGGAGGAAATTGAGGTGTCTAATCCACCCGCAACGAAGGGCTAGTACCCGATGGCGCAGCCGTCCTTGCGGCTCTCGCTGGCACCATGGTAAACGCGGTTCACGGGGTCCCACCTTATCGCCTGGTATCCGCCAAAGTCGCCCGTTCCGGCACGGACATCATGCCCGCGATGCTGGAGAGCCCTCACGCTCGCGTAGGGAATGCCGCTCTCGACTTCGACATAGCCGCCATCGGTCATCATTTCTCCCGTGGGCTCAGAGGATTCATTGTGCTGCCAGCGCGCCGCGTCTCCCGCCTCCTGCACGTCCATCCCAAAGTCGATCTGGTTGACGAGCACCTGCTCGTGGCCCTGGGGCTGCATTGCGCCACCCATCACCCCGAACGCCTCCCATGGCTCCCCATCCTTCATCACAAATCCGGGTATGATGGTCTGGAAGGGGCGCTTTCCCGGCGCGTAGGCATTGGCGTGCCCGGGCTCGAGTGCGAACAGCTCTCCGCGGTCCTGGAACGTGAATCCAAGGCCGGGCACGGTGATCCCCGAGCCCATGCCGCGGTAGTTGCTCTGGATGAGGGAGACCATGTTGCCCTCGGAGTCCCCAGTGCACAAATAGATCGTGTCGCCGGCCTGAAGGGCGGGATTGCCCGCGGGGTAGGAGCGCGCGGCACGGCTAGGATTGATAAGCTTCCGGCGCTCGGCGGCGTAGTCCTTCGAGAGAAGGCCCTTCAGGGGAATGCGCGCGAAAGCGGGGTCGGCGTAATATTTGGCACGATCCTCAAAAGCCAGTTTCTTGGCCTCGATCATGAAATGGAGTGCGTCGGGCGAATTGTAGCCCATCGCCCGGAGGTCGTACCCCTCCAGGATGTTCAGGATCTGCAGGGTCGCGATCCCCTGGGAATTGGGCGGAAGCTCGTACACGTCATATCCGCGGTAGTTCACCGATGCGGGCTCGACCCACGTGGCGGTGTGCCGCTCGAAGTCGGCCTTCCTCAGGAACCCTCCGTTCGCGCGCATGAAAGCGTCGATCTGGTCCGCAATCTCACCCTTGTAGAACACGTCGCCGCCCCGTTCTCCTATAAGGCGCAGCGTGTGGGCGAGCGCCGGATTCCTGAAGATCTCGCCCTCAGCGGGCGCACGGCCGGTGGGCGCATAGACATCCAAGAATGCACCGGGAAGCTTGTTGACCTGGCCGTGGCGCACGCCGATGGACCACAGGTAGGCGATATACTGCGAAACTGGGAAACCCTCCTCGGCGTAGCGGGCCGCGGGCGCGAGGTCATCCTTCAGCGGCAGCTTGCCGAACTTCGCGTGGAGCTCGGACCAGCCGCTCACGGCGCCGGGAACGGAAATGGGAAGGAATCCGGTCGACGGGATGTGGGTGGGGCTGCCGGCCTTGGCGAGCTCGGCCTTCATCTGCTCAAAGCTCAGGCCGAGAGGCGAGCGGCCGGAGGCGTTGAGTCCGTAGAGCTTCTTGGTCTTGGCGTCGTAGACGATGGCGAAAAGATCGCCTCCGACGCCGTTGCTCACGGGTTCCATCAGGCCGAGCGTGGCATTTGCAGCGATGGCGGCGTCGACCGCCGAGCCGCCGGCCTTGAGGACATCGATCCCAACCTGCGTCGCAAGCGGCTGGCTTGTGCAGACCATCCCGTGCTGACCAAGAACGGCCGAACGCGTCGCGAAGGGCAGCCCGTTAATGCGGTCCACCTGGGCCGATGCTGCGGACGCGGAGAGAAAAATCAGGGCAAGAATTCGAATAGGCATCCGGTCATGCTGGCGCCTCGGGCCGAACAAACAAGAGCGCGGGCCGGATCCTCCGCCTACTGAGCGAAGCGCCCGGCCAGCGCGGAATGGACATCGCGAATGAGTGATTCCGTCGTCTCCCAGCCTATGCAACCGTCCGTGATCGAGACGCCCCGCCGCAGATTTTCTATGGGCTGGGGGAATGGCTGGCTGCCGGACTGGAGATTGCTCTCGATCATCGCACCCATGATCGACGTGTTGCCCGCCGCGATCTGCTTGAGCAGCGCACGCATCACTTCGGGCTGGAGCTCCGGCTTTTTCTCTGAGTTGTCGTGCGAGCAGTCGACGAGGATAGACCTGATCAGCCCCGCAGCCTCGAGCTCCTGTTCGGTCTTCCTGATCTGCGCGGGAGAATAATTCGGGCCCGACGATCCGCCCCTGAGAACAATATGGCAGTTGGAGTTGCCCGAGGTCACGACCGCCGAGGCTGCGCCGTCGAGGTTGATCCCGAGGAATGTCTGCGGCTGCGAGGCGGCCCGGATCGCGTTGATCGCTGTCTTGACGGAGCCGTCCGTCCCGTTCTTGAACCCTATCGGCATGGATAGGCCCGAGGCCATCTGGCGGTGGGTCTGGGATTCCGCCGTTCGCGCGCCAATGGCCGACCAGCAGACAAGGTCGGCGATGTATTGGGGCGTGATGGGATCAAGGAGCTCGGTGGCGGTCGGAAGACCGAGGTCCAGGACGTCGCGCAGGAAGGCCCGCGCCATCCGAAGTCCGGCCGCAATGTCGTGGGAGCCGTCGAGGTGCGGGTCCATGATGAGGCCCTTCCATCCGACCGTCGTACGCGGTTTCTCGAAATAGACCCTCATGACGATCATGACTCGGTCCGCCACTTCCCGGGAAAGGGCGGCAAGGCGCTGCGCGTATTCGAGACCCGCATCCACGTCGTGGATGGAGCATGGCCCGACAATCATGAGCAGGCGCCGGTCGTCGGTGAAGATCAGCCTGTGGATTTCTTGGCGCGAACGCGTGACAAACTCAGCCTGGACCTCGTTCTTCGGCGTCTCGGCTAGTAGCGCGGAAGGCGAGGGCAATGGGCGTGTCTCAACGACATTGATGTCCGACGTTCTTTGCATTGGGGGTTTGGTGAGGAAGCGGGCATCGGTGCCAGTCGCAAGGGATTTTGGCGCCGACACCCAGGAGGACCTGCAAATTTGGGCAAAAAAAGTGGCGGGCCGCCTACCCCTAGACGGCCCGCCTTTGCTTTCTTATTTACCCCAAAACTCCC
>CAAGKR010197314.1_pt1 | contig 11777 bp, 11 predicted proteins | sample 2556971 | NCBI WGS metagenome assembly CAAGKR01 (sample SAMEA5207829, study PRJEB30636) | soil metagenome | biome: forest; feature: boreal; material: soil | place: USA | collected 2011-09 | depth 1 m
CCCACCTACCGCCTGCTCCTCAAGCCGCGCGCCTGCCTGGCGACGCTGGTGAAGGACGGCAAACGACCGACGCTGGCCCGTTACGTCCGCGACGCTGAGCCGGGGCTGCGGGTGGTGGCGCCGCTCGATTTCCCGGCGGAGGGCGTGGTGCTGCTCACCAACGATGGGGCGCTCGCGCAGGCCATGACCAAATCGGGCCGCGTGCCGATGACCTACCACCTCAAGCTGCAGGGGATCGTGGGGGACGACGACGTCGAGCGCCTCTTGCGGGGCTGGCGCTGGGAGGGGCGGGCGATCAAGCCGGCGTCGGTCGCGCGGTTGGCGGTCACCGAAAAGAATACCTGGATCGAGATGGTGGTCTCCGAGGCACGGCCGCGTACGCTCAAAGGCGGCGGCGACGTCATCCGCCATTCGCTGCTCAAGATCTCGCGCGTCCGATTGGGCGGCCTTTCATTCGAAGGGCTGGCGATGGGCGGCTGGCGCGATCTCACCAAGGCCGAAGCCGCCGATCTCCGCCGTCGCGCGGGGATTGTTTGACGCGGGACCCTGGGAGGCCTTCCGCGCCGTCCCGCACCTCCGGCGAAGCGGTCGGCCGAGCAAAGCTCGCCCTCCGCCACGCGATCAATGCTAGAAAACGCGGGATAGATGACCAATTTGGCCAAGGTCTCACGCGCGCTGATTTCGGTTTCGGACAAGACGGGCGTGGTCGATCTGGCGCGCCATCTTGCGACCGCCGGGATCGAGATCCTGTCGACCGGCGGAACGGCGCGGGCGATCGGCGCCGCCGGCGTGCCGGTGCGCGAGGTGAGTGACTTCACCGGGGAGCCTGAGATCCTCGACGGCCGGGTCAAGACGCTTCACCCGCGCGTCCATGGCGGAATCCTCGGTCGACCGACGGCCGCGCACCGGGTTGAAATGCAGCGGGCGGCTCTCGTGCCGATTGATCTGGTCGTGGTGAACCTCTACCCGTTCCGCGAGACGGTCGCGCGCGGCGCGCCGTTCGAGGAAGTCATCGAGAACATCGACATCGGCGGCCCGGCGATGATTCGCTCTGCGGCCAAGAACCACGAGCGAGTAGCGGTGATCGTCGATCCGGCGGACTACCCGGCCGTCCTCGCCGAGATCGACGCCGAGGGCGAGGTCTCGGCCGCAACCCGCTTCCGCCTGGCGCGAAAAGCGTTCGCGCACACCGCGGCCTACGATGGCGCAATCGCGTCTCACCTCGGGCGGCTCTCCGCGCCCGACGCGCCGCTGGCCGACTTTCCCGAGACGCTGGTCGTATCGGGGACGCTGGCGCGCGCGCTTCGCTACGGCGAGAACCCGCACCAGAAGGCGGCGTTCTACGCGCTAGACGGTGCGGTGGGCTCGTCTCTGGCGCGCGCCGAGGTCTTGCAGGGCAAGGAGCTGTCGTACAACAATCTCCTCGACCTCGACGCGGCGATGCGCCTCTGCGCCGAGTTCGCCGGTCCCGCCGCGACGATCGTCAAGCACAACAACCCGTGTGGCGTTGCGGTCTGCAAAGGCGGTATCGCCGAAGCCTACCGCCGCGCGCGCGAGACCGATCCGGTGTCCGCGTTCGGTGGCATCGTCGCCGTCAATCGGGCCGTCGACGGCGAGCTGGCCCGCGAGCTGTCGGAAACCTTCCTCGAATGCGTGATCGCGCCCGGGTACGCGCCGGAGGCGCTGGCGCTCCTGGGTGCGAAGAAGAACCTACGCCTCCTGGCGGGGGAGATCGCCCTCGACGCACCCGGCGCGTTCGAGCTGCGCAGCGTGGCGGGGGGCTTCCTGGTCCAGACACGCGATCGAGACACGGCGGCCGCTGCCGACGCGAAGGTGGTCTCCAAGCGACCGCCCACCCCGGCCGAGATTCGCGACCTCGATTTCGCTTGGCGGGTCTGCAAGCACGTCAAGTCGAACGCGATCGTCTTCGCCGCCGGCGAGCGGACGCTGGGGATCGGCGCGGGGCAGATGTCGCGCGTCGACTCGGTGCGGATCGCCGTGTCGAAGGCCCGGGCGCCCCTCGCCGGATCGGTGGTTGCGTCGGATGCATTCTTCCCATTTCGTGACGGTGTCGATGAAGCCGCCAAGGCCGGCGCGCTGGCGGCCATCCAACCAGGCGGCTCGGTTCGCGACATCGAGGCGATTGCCGCCGCCGACGAGCACGGCATGACGATGCTGGTCACCGCCGAGCGCCACTTCCGGCACTGAGCATGCGCCTCCTCCTGGTCGGGTCGGGCGGGCGCGAGCATGCGCTGGCCTGGAAGATCGCCCAAAGCCCGCTCTGCGAGCGCCTGCTGGTCGCGCCCGGGAACCCGGGGATTGCAGCGATGGCCAAGGTCGTCTGCCTTCCGATCGCCGCCGATGCGGTCGCCGAGCTGGTCGCCATCGCCGTCGCCGAGCGCATCGATCTGGTGGTTTGCGGGCCCGAGGTCGCGCTTGCCGCCGGCCTCGGCGATGCGATGCGCGCCGCCGAGATCCCCTTCTTCGGCCCGACGCGCGCGGCCGCCGAGATCGAAGTCTCGAAGGCCTTCGCCAAACGACTCATGCAGCAGGCCGGCGTACCGACCGCGGCGTTCGGCGTGTTCGACGATCTGCCGGCCGCCGAGGCGTTCATCGAGGCACAACCGGGTGCGGTGGTGGTCAAGGCCGACGGGCTCTGTGCCGGCAAGGGGGTGGTCGTTGCCGCCTCCAAGGAAGAGGCCAAGGCCGCCGCGCGCGGGATGCTGAGCGGGCGCGCCTTCGGCGAGGCCGGTGCGCACATCGTCATCGAGGAACGGTTGTCGGGGCGGGAGATCACCCTGATGGCGATCTGCGACGGCACGCGGCTCGCGCTCTTGCCGTCGTCCGAGGACCACAAGGCGGTCCGGGACGGCGACCAGGGACCGAACACCGGGGGGATGGGGACCACGTCGCCGTCGCCGCTTGGGGACGAGGCGCTGGAGCAAGGGATCCTGGAGAGGCTGTTCGCGCCGACCGTGCGCGCGATGAGCGCGTCCGGGCGACGGTTTCAGGGCCTCCTTTACGGCGGCCTCATGTTGACCCCCGACCGTGGTCCGATGGTGATCGAGTGGAACTGCCGCTTCGGCGATCCGGAGACGCAATCGGTGCTCATGCGGCTCGACGAGGATCTCCTCCCTTGGCTGGCAGGCGCCGCGGCGGGCGCGATGCCGCCTGGAAGACCGCGGGTCCGCGCGGGCGTCGCAATTTGTGTGGTCCTGGCGTCGGCGAGCTATCCGGCAGCGCCGCGACTCGGCGACGCGATCACCGGCCTGCCGATCCCCGCGGACGATCTGATGGTCTTTCACGCCGGCACCCGCCGGGCCGCCGATGGGCGCCTGTTGACTGCAGGCGGGCGGGTTCTCGGCGTCACGGCGCGTGGCGCCGACCTAGACGTCGCGCGCGCCTGCGCGTACGGCGCGATAGAGAAGATTCACTTCGACGGGATGCACTTTCGCCAAGACATCGGCCTGCGAGGAAAAAAAAGCTCATGAGCCAAGCAAGCGACGAAAGCGACAAAGATCGGATCGACGTAGCCGTGATGATGGGATCGATCTCGGATCTCGAGACCATGCGCCCGGCGGCGCGCGCCCTGGAGGCGCTGGGCGTCAAGGTCGAGATGCGCGTCCTTTCGGCCCACCGGACGCCGGACGAGACGGCCGCGTTCGTCAAGGACGCCGTCCGGCGGGGCGTCAAAGCGTTCATCTGCGGCGCGGGCGGAGCCGCTCACCTGGCAGGCGCGGTGGCGGCTCACACCACCCGTCCGGTCATCGGCGTCCCGATCGCCGGTGGATCGCTGGGTGGGCTGGACGCGCTGCTCTCGACGGCGCAGATGCCGCCCGGCATGCCGGTCGCGACCGTGGCGGTGGGCGGCGCCGAGAACGCGGGCCTGCTGGCGGGGCAGATCATCGCCCTCGGCGACGATTCGGTGGCTGCGCGGGTGGAGGCGGAACGGCTGGCCCGCCGCCAAAAGGTTCTGGACAGCGACGCGGAGGTCCGCTCCGGTCGGAAGCGCTGACAGCGGTGACGCTTGACGAGGAGATCAGCTCGGCGGTCGCGGCACTCCTGCGCGGCGAAATCGTCGCTTACCCGACCGAGACCTTTTACGGCTTGGGCGTGGACCCGTTCGACAAGCTGGCCATAGAGCGGTTGCGCCTCGTCAAGGGGCGTACGGAGAAGGCGATTTCGGTGTTGGTCGAAGGGGACGAGATGTTGGCGCGGCTGTGCGACGACATTCCACCCCGGGCGGCCGCGCTCATGCGGCGACATTGGCCGGGCGCGCTCAGCATCGCGCTCCCGGCGCGCGCCGGACTTCCCGCGGCGCTGGTCTCCGACGGATGCGTCGCCGTCCGCCAGTCGTCGCACCCGGCGGCGCGCGCGCTCTGCGCTCGTTTCGGCGGGCCACTGACCACCACCAGCGCCAACCGCGCGGGCGAGCCTCCGGCTACCAGCGCTGAGGCCGCTGGCGAAGCGCTCGGCGGCGTCTGCCACGTTCTCCGTGGCGGTGCGACGGCGGGCGGGGCGCCGAGCACTCTGGTGCGGGTCCGAGGAGACCGAATCGAGATTCTGCGGCGCGGCGCAATTGAAATCGCGCCCGACGGACCGCCCGCGATCGTGAGATAGTGGCTGCGAGCGGCCGTGGCCGACATCGTTCCATTCGCGGGGCTTCGCTACGATCCAGAGCGGGTCGGCGATCTCTCGCGCGTCCTCGCGCCGCCTTACGACGTCATCGGCGAGGCGGAGCGCGCCGCGCTCGAGGCGCGTCATCCGCAGAACGTGGTGCGCATCGAATTGCCGAGGGGCGAGGACGACGCCCGATACGCCGAGGCCGCACGTCTGCTCGCGGCCTGGACCGCCGATGGGGTTCTGCGCGTGGACGCCGCGCCAGCTTTCTACGTCTACGATCAGGAATTCGACTGGGGCGGGCGTCGGCACACGCGGCGCGGTTTCTTCGCGGCTGTTCGGCTGGAACCGTTCGAGCGCCGGGTGGTTCTGCCGCACGAAAAAACTCTCTCGGGCCCCAAAGAGGACCGTCTTCGCCTCATGCGCGCGACGCACACGCAGATCTCGCCGATTTTCGGCTTGTTTCGCGACGCCGACGGCGCGGCGCGCGAGGTGATCGACGCGGCGACCGCGGTGGGTCCGACCGTCGACACCGCCACCCCCGACGGCATTCGTCATCGCCTGTGGCACCTCGGCGCCGCGCCGCCGATCGCGCGTTTGACGCAGATTCTGGCCGACAAGCAGATCTTGATCGCCGACGGCCACCACCGCTACGAGACCATGCTGGGCCTGGGGCCCGAGCTGCGCGCGCTCGATTTCGCCGCGGGCGCGGCGGCGGCTGACTTCGCGATGATGTTCCTCGCGCGGGCCGAGGATCCCGGTCTGCTGGTGCTGGCGACCCACCGTCTGTTGCGCGATCTCCCCGATTTCGACTTCGCCGCGCTCTGCGCCTCCGCCGCGCCGGCGTTCGATATCGTCGAGGGTGACGAGTCCACCCCCGAGGCAATCGAAGAGCGACTCGGGCGCGCAGGGACGGGCGGCGTCGTCTTCGCGGTGCGCGTGCCGGGTCGGGCCCCCACGACTTGGTTCACGCTCAAGTCCTTCGTCGACCTGTCGGCGCTCGGGCCGCCGGCGCTTCGAAAGCTGGACGTGACGGTCCTCCACGGCGTCATCTTGGGATCTCTCCTCGGCATTGACGCAGCCGCGCTGGCAAGCCAATCTTTTCTCGCCTACACGCACGTCACCGCCGAGGCCCTGGCGCGCGTCGGGACGGGCGAGGTGCAGGCGGCGTTCCTGATGAATCCGACCAAGGTCGAAGAGGTGCTGGCGGCGTGCGAGGCCGGCTTCGTGTTGCCGCAGAAGTCGACCTATTTCCAGCCCAAGCTGGCGACTGGGCTGCTCATGTACGGTCTCGACGGGCCGGCGCCGCGCTAGGACCGTGGCAGGTGTCGGGGCAGGGGCAAATGCAGGCACCGGCGCAGATGGACGAAAACGCCGTCACCGCCGACGCGCTTCTGCGTGGCCGCGTTCGCCTGTTTCAGCCCAAGCGCGGCGCGCGCGTGAGCCTCGATCCGGTCCTGCTGGCCGGCTTTCTGGTGCCGCCTTTTGGGCGGTTCCTCGACATCGGTTGCGGCACGGGCGCGCTGGCGTTCCTATTGTTGGCGCGCGATGCGGCTGCGACCGGCTTCGCCGTCGAGCTACAAACAAGGCTCTCGGCCTTAGCCGCGCGAGGGCGCGACGAAAACGGGTGGCGCGAGCGTCTGGAGATCGTCGCCGGCGACGTGCGGGCCATCGCCGCGACGCTGGGCGCGGCACGTTTCGATTTGGTCGCTACGAACCCGCCATACCGAACCATCGAGGAAGGCTTGCCTTCCCCGATCGATGAGCGGGCGCTCGCCCATCACGAGATCGCACTCGCGCTTCCCGAGTGGCTCGACGTCGCCGCCCGCGCGGTTCGCCCGGGCGGTCGGGTCGCTGCGATTCTCCCGGCGTCGCGCACCGTCGATCTCTGCGTCGAGATGCGCGCGCGCGATCTGTCTCCCGTCCGCCTCCGCGCCGTCCATCCCTACGCCGATCGTCCGGCCTCTCGGATCCTGGTGGAGGCCGAACGCGCCGGCCGCCGGACCCTGACGATCGAGCCGCCGCTGGTGCTCCACGATGACGGCGTCCGCTACACGCCCGAAGTCCTCCGCCTGCTCGGGGAGCAGTGAGGCGCTGGGCCCGAGTAGAGTGCAGAAACGGATCGCCCTCGTCAATAGCCTGGAAGGTGAGCTGGTCCGGATGCCACGGCGAGCGGCGCACCTAGAGGCATCGGCGGGTTTCCGGGCCCGTTGTGTGGCGTCCCACGGTAGACCTCGCTGAACTTACCAGCGCACCCTACGCTACCGGTCCCAAAGTCAGGGCGTCGCCGGTGCAGTCGCCGCGCCGGACGCCGCCCCCGCCGCGGGCGCTTCTTTCAAAGCGTCGTCGATGGGCGGTAAGTCGTCGAGGTTAGGGACCAGCGTGATCTCGATGCGCCGGTTTTTGGCCATGTTCTCGGGCGAGTCGTTGGCCACGACCGGCGACTGATCGGCGTAGCCCGCCGCCGAGAGCCGCTTCGGCTCCATGCCGGCCCCGATCATGTAGTTGGTGACCTCCACGGCGCGCGCCGTAGAAAGATCCCAGTTCGATCGGAAGCGCTTGGATTTGATCGGGACGTTGTCGGTGTGTCCGGCGACCTGGAAATTTCGGTTCGGCAGCGACTTGAGCACCGCCGTCACTTGGGTGAGCGCGTCCTTCCCTTCGGGCTTGAGGTCGGTCTTGCCGGGGTCGAACAGGATCTTGTCGCCGAGCCGCACGATCATCCGGTTCTCGCGGATCTCGACCTGCAGCTTGCCGGCGTCGGTGAGCGCCTTGAACTGCGTGACCAGCTTGCGGAACTGCGCCGCGCGCGCCTCGGCCTGCGCCTGCGCCTTCTTGAGCTCCTCCATCCGTTTTTGCGCCTGCTCGAGCTCGCCGCCCAGGTTGCCGCGTTCGGTCTCGAGCCGCGAGACGTCCTGCCCCAGCGATGAGAGCTTGTTGGAGAGCACCGTCACGCGCGCGTCTCGCGTGGCGATGTCCTTCTTGTGCTGGGCGCGCTCCTTCTCGAGATCGCTTTGCGTCGCCGCCAGCTTCTCCTTCTGCGCATCCCGGTCTTTGACCGCCGCGTTGTAGACGTCCTCGTTGATGCCGCAGCTGATTGCGCCGATCGTCGCGAGCGTCGCGAGCGCGACGGCGAGCTGGATCTGGTTATCTTTCATCGGGGTCCTCCTTTGCCACGCGGGCCGGATTTTCCAATGGGCGCCTGGGTGAATACACGTTCGAGTATGGTGTCGACCGCCGCGGCGTCGATCGGGCTCCGCCCGGGTGCGAAGTCCCAGTTGAGGTTCGCCAGCAGCCGCGCGCGCGTTCGGTCGCGGGTGTTGCCGAGCCGGTGGAGCAGGGCGGCGCGCTCTTCCAGCTCCGTTCGGTACATCGCCTCCCGGTGCGCCAGATCGATCTTCGCGCGCTCTGGGCTGCGCCGGGGCTCCATCCAATCGAACGGCGCGCCTGTCGACCTTGGCTTCGGCATCGGGCGGTTACTCTAGACCTTCGGCGCGCTTGGCGGACTGCCAAAGTCGTTCCTGCTCGTCGGGCGAGGCGTCGGCGACCGCGCGCCCTTCGGCGTCGAGCATCCTCTCGACGTGACGGAAACGGCGGGCGAAGCGATCCGTCGTGTCGCGTAACGCCTGCTCCGCGTCGAGCCCCAGCTTGCGCGCCAGGTTCACCGCCGAAAACAGGACATCGCCGAGCTCGCGCTGCATCGCCGCCCGATCGCCGCTACGCCGCGCCTGATCGAGCTCCCGCAGCTCCTCGTCGATCTTGGCGCGCGGGCCGTTGGCGTCGGGCCAGTCGAAGCCGACGGCGCCAGCCTTTTCTCCGGCGCGCGTGGCCCGCAAAAGGGCGGGCGCGCTCTTCGGTATTCCATCGAGCGCGCCATGTTTCCCTTTCTCCGCCTTCTCGGCGGCCTTGAGCTTCGCCCAGTTGGCGAGCACGTCGCCCGCGTCCTTGACCGTCGCCAGATCGCGCAGAGGACGGGACGGCTCTGCCGGCTCGGCCTCATCGCGGGCGGCCTGGGACCCTTCGAGGGTTCCGGGAAATACGTGGGGATGTCGGCGGACCAGCTTGGCGACGATCCCGCGGGCGACGTCGTCGATCCCAAACTTCCCTTCGGCGAACCGCAGCTCCGACTGGAAGACGATCTGCAAGAGCAGGTCTCCCAGCTCCTCGCGGTGATCGTCGGCGTTGCCGCCGGCGAGCGCGTCGACCACTTCGTACGTCTCCTCCACCAGATAGGGGACAAGCGTCTCCAGGGTCTGTTCGCGATCCCAGGGGCAGCCGTCCGGCGCCAAGAGCCGCTGCATGAGGCCGCACAACTTGGTCACCTCGGCCCCGGTCTGCTTGCCCGGAAGCGGCGTCAGGTCGGGGAGCGCCGGACTGGACACGGCGCGCAGCATAACGCGTTTGGGGTGAGGTTTGAACGAGCCGGACGCGCGTGCTATCTGCATGATCGTTGAACGACACGGTCACCGAGCGTCTCACTCTGGAGGACAACCGGGTCGCCCTGGCGCTTTACGGCGAGCGCAACGCCAACCTCAAGATCATCGAGCGCGAGACTGGCGCGCAGGTTCACTGCCGCGGCAACGATCTGACCATCGTCGGACCGGGCGAAGGGGTGTCGGTCGCGCGCAGCTTGGTGGAGCAGCTCTACGGGATGGCGCGGGGCGGGACGTCGATCAGTCCCGAGGACATCGGCCGGGCGGCCGTCGCCTTGCGTGCCGACGCCGGCGTGGACCTGCGCGACGTTTTCCACGACACCATCTTGATCGCAGGTCGGGCACGCCCAATTGCCCCCAAGGGCCTGGCGCAGAAGCGCTACGTCGACGCGATCCGGGAGCACGACATCGTGTTCGGGATCGGGCCGGCCGGAACCGGCAAGACCTACCTGGCCATGGCGCTCGCGATCCGGGCGCTCATGGAAAAGCAGGTCAAGCGGATCGTCCTCACGCGTCCTGCCGTCGAGGCCGGCGAGCGCCTGGGTTTTCTGCCGGGGAGCATGGAAGAGAAGGTCTCGCCGTATCTGCGGCCACTTTACGATGCGCTTCACGACATGATGGACTTCGAGAAGGCCGACCAGCTCGTCGCCCGCGGCCTCATCGAGGTCGCGCCGATCGCCTTCATGCGGGGCCGGACGCTCAACGACGCGTTCGTGATCCTCGACGAGGCGCAGAACACCACCAACGAGCAGATGAAGATGTTCCTGACCCGTCTCGGTTTCGAATCGAAGGCGGTGATCACCGGCGACGTGACGCAGATTGATCTCCCGGACAACCGCCGTTCCGGGTTGAACGAGGCGATCGCGCTGCTCTCCAATATCCCCGGGATTGCCTTTCGCTACTTCACGGAAGTGGACGTGGTGCGGCACCCGCTGGTTCAGCAGATCATCAAAGCCTACGAGGGCGCCAAACCCAAGGGAAGCCCGGGTTGATGTAGTCTGGGGCTCGTGAGCGACCCGGGAGCGCCACCCACCGAAGAGCAGGCCGCGGCGGATCGATCGCGCTACGAGCTGTCGGAGCTGGTTGCGACGTCGCGCGCGCTGGCCTCGGAGCGCGACATCCGGAAGCTGTTGGCGCTGATCTTGGAGAAATGTCGCCAGGTCACCGGCGCGGACGCCGGCAGCGTCTACGTGATGGAGGACGTCGATTCGACCGTGGCGACCGCGCGGCCCAAGCACCTGCGGTTCATGCTCTCGCAGAACGAGTCGATCGAGATCGACTTCAAGGAGTTCACGTTGGCCGTGGACGACAAGTCGATCGTCGGACAGGCCGCGCTCTCCGGCCAGCCGATCAACATCGCCGACCTGGCCCGTCTTCAGGATGGATCGACCGGGGCAGGGGGGGAGGGACGAAAACCGACCTTCCGCCACAACAGGAGCTTCGACGACAAGACCGGCTACCGCGCCCGTTCGATGCTCACGGTGCCGATGCTGTCGGCGATGGGCGAGGTAATCGGCGTCGTCCAGCTCATCAACAAGAAGCGCAACCCGGGCCGCGCGCTCGCGCCCGACGACATCGATCGCGACGTGATCCCGTTCGATCAGCGGACGGAGGAGCTGGCGCTCGCCTGGTGCGCCCAGGCAGGCGTATCCTTGGAAAACGCCCGTCTTTACGAGGAGATTCACACCTTGTTCGACGGCTTCGTCGACGCGGCCGTGATCGCGATTGAGTCTCGCGATCCCACGACCTCGGGTCACTCGCGCCGCGTGGCAACACTGTCGGTGGAGCTCGCCAAGAAGATCGACGCGATCTCCGACGGATCGTTCGCCCAGGTTCGTTTCAGCGAGACCCAGCTCCAGCAGATCGAGTACGCGGGCGTCCTGCACGATTTCGGCAAGGTGGGCGTCCGCGAAAGGGTGCTGGTCAAGGCCAAGAAGCTCTACGAAGAGGATCGGCGGGTGGTCAAGCTTCGGTTCTCGTACATCAAGAAGGCGCTCGAGGTGGAGCACGCCGAGCGCAAGCTGAGGGTGGCTCTCGAGCTCGCCAAGGAGGAGCTGCCAGCGCGGTTCGCCGACATCGACGCGGAGCTCGGGCGCCGGATGGACGAGGTCGACGAGGCCTGGGCGTTCGTCAACCGGGTCAACGAGCCGACCGTCCTGGATCAAGGTGGCTTCGAGCGGCTGGTGGAGATCGCGCGTCAGGTCTACCTGGCACCAGACGGCGAGCTGCGCCCGTACCTCGAGCGCGACGAGGTGGCGGCGCTGCAGGTGCGCCGTGGCAGCCTCACCGACATCGAACGCGTCGAAATCGAGGGCCACGTCGTCCACACCACCAAGTTCCTGAGCACCATCCCCTGGGGGCGGAGCTACGCCGACGTCCCCCGAATCGCGGCCGCGCACCACGAATACCTGGACGGCTCTGGCTACCCGCGCCGCCTCGGCGCCGCCGACATCCCGATCGAGTCGCGGATCATGACCATCGCCGATATCTTCGACGCCCTCACGGCTTCCGACCGCCCCTACAAGAAGGCGGTGCCGATCGAGCGGGCGCTGTCGATCATCGAAGACGAAGTCCGAGTCGGCAAGTGCGATCCGCAGCTGTTTCGCGTGTTCGTCGACGGTGAGGTCTACAAGAAGGTGATCTAGCCGTGCCCGTGACGACGCTGGTGCGTGGGCGCGCGGGCCGACTGGTCGGCGCCGATACGCGGCGCCGGGTGGCGGCGCG
>CAAGKR010225730.1_pt1 | contig 11771 bp, 9 predicted proteins | sample 2556971 | NCBI WGS metagenome assembly CAAGKR01 (sample SAMEA5207829, study PRJEB30636) | soil metagenome | biome: forest; feature: boreal; material: soil | place: USA | collected 2011-09 | depth 1 m
CAGGTGGCCGAGTCCGGTCGAAGGCGCAGCACTGGAAATGCTGTACAGCCGCAAGGCTGTCCTGGGTTCAAATCCCAGCCTGTCCGCCAGTTTCAGACCTCCCGCTCCGCCAAAGCGAACTCCTCGATGGGCGGAGCACCCGGGGAACTAGCCGATTTGGAATTGGATCTCCTTCGGCTGATCGAGCCGTTGATAGCATTAGCCAAGTCTCTGTTACTTGCCTTGATTAGGTGCTTAATGAATGGCCCGCTCGTATCTATCGTTGTTCCGACTCTGAACGCTGCGCCCATGATCGCTGCGTGTCTTAACTCGATCGCTAACCAGGATTACTCACCGATCGAACTCATAGTGGTCGACGGACATAGCTCGGACGACACTCGTCGTTTGGCGCTGCTGCACACGAACAAATTCTATTTGGAGGGGACGGCTGCTCCAATGCCAGGCAGGTTCAGTGCACCAGTTCAGAGAAATACGGGAGCAGCCCTAGCGGAGGGCGAGTACATATATTACGTTGACGCGGACATGGTTCTGCCGCCCGATCTGATTCGCGACTGCGTCGACCTAGCCCAGAACTCCACCGCGGACGCGGTCATCATCCCGGAGCGGTCCTTCGGCATGGGTTACTGGGCCGGCATCAAGGCCTTCGAGCGCAGTTTCTATTCCGGCGATGACATGGTGGAAGCTCCACGTTTCGTCAGGTCGGACGTCTGGCGAAGTCTCGGCGGCCTGGACGTTTCTGTCGGGGGCAATGACGACTGGGATTTCCACATACGCCTACAAGCTCGTGGATTCCGGGTTGTGCGAGCTCGGCGAGAGGTTCTCCACAACGAAGGCCACGTGTCGCTCCGTCGACTTGCCAGAAAACGCTACATGTATGGACGCTACAGCAGAACCTTTCTTCGCAAATACGGCATGGGTCGAACTATCGCTCAATACAATCCGTTCCGCCGATACCTAGCCAACAAGACGAAACTGGCAGCGCACCCACTCGATACGGTCGCGATGATCTTGATGCGGACGGTAGAGTACAGTGCTGGAGCGGCAGGAATACTCATTGGCCCGCCTGTCGATAGGGGCGCATCCTGCTGATTCTTGGAAACGTTGACTCGCACCAGCGAAGATTTTCTGGGCAGCAGACAGGGAACCTAGTTACTACGACTCGTCAGTCCACGCTCGCGTAACTCGGTCATTGCCATTTCGGTTCGGTCATCAGATTCAGCATGGCTAAGCCACTCCGCTAGTTCGTGCATCCCCTCCTCAAAGCTAATTGCCGGAGTAAAACCAAGGCGCCCATGGATATCGGAAATGTCCGCCACGCAATGACGTACATCACCTGAGCGGTACTCGCCCAGTATTTCTGGTTCAATCTCTACTTTCAGTTGCGAAGCCAATGCCAGCGCCACTTCCTTAACGGTGGTAGCCCGTCCGGTACCAACATTGAGCGCGCGGAAATCCGCGGCGGTTTGATCCATAGCGAGAATGTTTGCCTTAACCACATCGGAAACATGCACGAAATCCCGCGCCTGAAGGCCATCTTCGAAGATTTGGGGTCGACGCCCGTGCAGGAAACGAGATGCAAAGATTGCCGCCACGCCGGTGTATGGATTGGAAAGAGACTGACGAGTACCGTATATGTTGAAGTAGCGCAGGGCGACTGTCGGGATTCCGTACGCTGCTCCAAATTGAAGGACCAACTCTTCTTGGTCCCTCTTTGAGGTGGCGTACGCCGATGTCGGATAGAGCGGTTTATCCTCGGTTGTCAATGCGGGCCTTATGCTCTTGTCACAGAACGGGCAACGCATCTCCCAGTCAAGCGCAGCCAGTTGCGCCTGAGATCGCAGTCGGGGATACACGGTGCGGTGTTCGAAGCACTCATAGGCACCTTCGCCATAGATCGACATCGATGACGCGACGACAATTTTCCGAACGTGGTGTGGAGAGTTCGCGAGAATATCTAAGAGCGTTGCTGTGCCAACGCAGTTCGTATCGATGTATCGCCTGATTTGATACATCGATTGGCCCACGCCAACGAGGGCGGCTTGATGAAATACGACCTCAACGTGCCTTTCGAGTAAGCATTTGCGCAACAGCGCCTCGTCGCGGATGTCACCCTTTACAAAGTCGGCGGCTGATGACAGGTACGCCGGCCGATTACCACTGTGGCCATGGACCTGCGCTTCGAGGCTGTCATAGACGACCACCTCGTGTCCTCTAGCCAGGAGCTCATCAACGAGGTGTGAGCCGACAAAGCCTGCGCCACCCGTAACCAGGACCTTCATGCTGCGATCTTCCTTCGGCCTTGCATGTGCTTACTCTTGACCTTCGTCGTGCATCCCGTCGCACTTGCCAGCGCGAAAGCAGCGCACCGCAGCAGTCCGAGGAAGCCCTGAGCTAAACGCATTGATGGCAAATCACTAAACAGGCTAGACTCCTCCAGAATGGGCGGTCGCGGGATCCGGCCCCGGGTGTCGGTGATTCTGACGACTTACAATCGCGCGCGAGTTCTCGCAGACACCATTGGTTCGATATTAACTCAGAGCTACACGGACTTCGAGCTGATCATCTGCGACGATCATTCGACCGACGGCACCTCCGAGATTGTTCAGCACTTTTCGAGCGCCGATGCACGAATCCGCTATCTACCCACAGATCGAAATCTCGGGATGCCACGCAATCTCAACAGGGGCATCCTCGAGGCCCGTGGCGAATATGTTGCGAACTTGCATGATGGCGACGTCTACGACCAGCTACTGCTCGAAAAGTGGGTCGATGCGCTAGATGGTTGCCCTCAAGCTGGGTTTGTTTTTAACGCCTACCGGGACCTTGGGGAGTGGTCTACGCCCGGAACAGTAATGTCCCTCCCGTTACGTGCGTGCTTCGACGGCTCCGAGTTGATACGTATTTTCGACCGCCGATGGCGCTTTGATTCACCAGTTTGGGGCACCGTGATGGCCCGGAAGAGTGCATACGTCGAAAGCGGCCTTCTCGACGAGAGGTACGGATTTATCGCTGATGTCGACATGTGGCTGCGCTTGGCCGAAAGGTACAGGGTTGCCTACATTGACGAGCCCCTAATCGGACTTCCTCCCCGGCATCGGCTACCGCGTACCCTTGGGTCGAGTCACTTCGTGGAGCGGCGCACGGTCCACGCAATCATGAGGGCCTCGCGGCGGCGCCGCTCTTCGCGCATGCGTGATTACATTGGCCATCTGGCTGTACACAACATGTTCGTGGCGCTTGACTATGCCAATGTCGCTCTGGGTGCCGTTGTGGGGCGCCGATTGATCCTATTTCTCAGTCGGAAATTGAGACGCGGACGGTAGTCGGCGTTCAGCCGACCGGGTGTCGGGCGGCGTGATCTTCGACAACCTGAACGTGAACTCCAGCGGCCTCCGCCTTCCCTCTCTCCCGCCGCCCAGACTGCGGCGGCTCACGGGGAAGTAATGCGTGTGGGATCTGAACCCGCACGCGACTCGGCGATGTAGTCCAGGTCGCCCAGCCGACGAACCGTGTAAGTCGGTGGCAGCTCTTCGCGGCAAGAACCGAGGGCTTCAGTCGTGATCGCCTCGAAGAGGACCGACGGTCGATCCCGCTCTAACAGGCGTGCCATTCCGCGCAAGACTTGGGGCTCGAATCCTTCAACGTCGATCTTGACCAGTCGGACATCAACGAGCGCGAGTTCATCGCAAACACTATCGACACTCCGCATGCGGACTCGGATGGTTGGGCCGCCGCCGTTGTAGACGGCCGAGGCATCAAGAGTCGACAGCCCGAATTGGGGAATGTTCAAATCGAGGACTCCGTCGTGGTCCCCGGCTGCGCAGGAAAGTGCCCGAACGTTTGGGAGTTTGTTCAGGTCAACGTTGCTGATAAGGGAGCGGTAGTGCTTGGGCTGCGCCTCGATGGCAACTACCTGGCCATGGCTCCCTAGTTGTCTAGCCCAGCGCACCGTGTACCAACCAAAGCTAGCGCCCACGTCGATGCAGATGCCCTCAGTGATCTCTGGCTCGATCTCCCCATAGGCCTTACCGAGAGTAGTTCGGGGAAACAGGTAGGCCGCACCTTCATTGCCTCCCACCTCCCAGCGATTCAGCCCGTCGCGAATCCGATATCGACCTACCAGTCCAAGAGGCGAGCCCGGGCGGATGTCGATGCGATCCAGTACTGACCAAAGGGGGGCGAGCACACGCAGGCCGACCAAAACCGCTATGGCGGCGCGATCCCTCAGCCGATCGCCTGCGCCAATGCCTCGGACATGGATCCCGAATTGCTGGACAAGGCCCACAAGTGAGGAATCTTAGCCCCGATGACTGGACCGTAACGGCGGAATGTGGAGCACGGAGTCGGCGCGTCACGTCGACGTACTTCCACTTGATTGGCTTGGCGGTCTTGTTGTGCTCGCGGATGTAGCGCATGAGTTTGCGGGTCATGTCGCTGGTCGCGGTGAAGATGCCACGAGAAATGACGTCGCGCTCGATTTTGCTCAGCCAGAACTCGACCTGGTTCAGCCAGCTGGAGTAGGTCGGAGTGAAGTGCAGGCGAACGTTTTGATGCAAGCTGAGGAACTCGCCGACGCGCTTGGTCTTGTGAGCCGAGAGGTTGTCCAGGATGTCGCATGTGGCTGACGCCAAGGGCGCGCCCGAGTTTTCGGGTCGTCCAGTGGGTGCTGCCGTCGCTGGGTGGCTTTTGGGTCAAGGCCAGGATTCGCGCTTCCAAGTGTTGCGCCGATGTGCTCGCGCGACTGCCGCGATGGCGTCCATACAAACCCTCCAGCCGACTCTCCAAGAAACGCTCTCGCCACAGGCTGACGGTGGTCTGGCTGCAACCGAGTTTGTCTGCCACTGCACGGTAGGGAACACCCTCGGCCAAAAGCAAGATCAGACGAGCCCGAGTGGCATCCGACGCACGCAGGCTGCGGGCACGCGACCGAGCGGTCAACTCCTCTCGTTCCTCATCGCTGAGATCGACTGGCTGCGATGTGGAGTACATGCCGCCTTTGTTTCACACTACGCTCCAGCAATGAGCGTTACGGTCCACTAGTGGTCACCGGTCGATTGCGGAAGCCCGGGCGTCGATGACAATGTTGTAAGCGAGGAGTCCCCGCATTAGGCGGCCAAACCATAAGTGGCGGTTAAGCGCTACGCCGAACCGATCCGATCCGACCAGGATTCGAAGAGGTGTGAACCCGGCGGAAGCGACTAGATCAATTGCTGTCGGGAACGTGTATAGGTGCACGTGAGTGCGGTCCAGAATGCCTGTTTCTACATAGCGAAAGTTGCCGCGCAGCAGGCCAAGTCTTGTTGAAACGTGGGCGATGTTCGGCAGTGACACCAACAGCCGACCGCCCTCGCGAAGGTACCGCCTCAGGAGTAACAGGGCCTTGAGCGGATCTAATAAGTGCTCCAGCACGTCCGCGGCTATGATCACATCGAAGCTGGCAGGTGGCCAGGGTAAGTTCTGGGCCTGCTGAATATCTGCGCAAAGCACTTCGACGTATGCACCCTGCGGAACGTTGGCACATGCCTGTTCGTCCTGCTCAATACCCCAAACTGTGCATCCTTGGGCCGCTAACCTTGAGCCGAGGTAGCCGCTGGCGCAACCGACGTCAAGCACGGCAGTCGATGGTGGAACCAGAGCCAGCAGCACCTGGTTGCTTCCTCCCGGATTCGGGTCAAAGTGGTATCTAAGAGTCACGCACGCGACGCCGTCCCCGTCCAACTGCTCCAGCGCTCGGCCTTGCAACTGCGTTGGAGATATAACTCAGCGACAACCCTGTGCCTCGCGGTCGGTGCGTTTCCGACGACGGCACTATCAACAACAATCTTGTCTGTGTAAGGGTTCTGGGCCCACGAACTGTGATGACGTCGCGAATCGTCTCGGCGCGTTGGTAGTAAGGATGCAGATCCCATACCTGACATTGATGCAAAGGCCGATGAATCAATCATGTATATGGCGACGCACCCGGGCCGAGAACTGCTGTAACCGTGTTAAGGCAAGCAGAAGAATGACGATGGAGGCTCCCAAAGATACCCACGTGCCTAGTGACACAAGAGTCGCCGGGCCATAGACGGCCGTCAAGACTGATCCCGTCTGCGCAATGAGCCAACCGTTAGTCATGCCATCGACCAACACATGTTTGGAATGAGCTGGACCTTTCCAATTGTCCGAGTAGGACTCTCGCAGGACGAGCAGCTGAGTACTGGATTCGCTTTTTGGAACGTTGGGATAACCGATGAGGACAAGATCCGTCGAAGGAACTGAGTAAACCGCCACATCTGCGTAGTCGTTGACCGTGCGAGCTCCCGAAGGATCAGCATCGGCATATACGAAGAGCTCAACACCCTTGGTGCCGGCCTCGGGTTCAACATTGACTGTGTACGCCGCCCACCCCGTGCCGCGGAATTCGCTGGAAAATGGAGCACAGCGGTCGGGGCCAAACTCAAACATGCAGAGCCTTGGGGCGGCGCCCGACACGTGGCGAATCCAAAGATGTACCAACATTGGGCCTCCATGCCAGGAAACGCCACGGGCTTCGCAGGCACTATGGGCGGATGCAGAGAGACGAAGTGCCGGGAGACCATTGGGACCGCCGCCAATGAGCCTGGCGTCCAGGGCAGGAGCCGCGACACTTTTAACGTCATTGCAGTCACCCACGGAAGGTTGCCATGCACCCACTTGGAAGGCCCCGTCCGTTATCAAACTCTTTCCTAAAGGCAACTGGACAGTAAGAGCCCCCTGGGCTCCCGGTTGTTCCGGCTTCGCGACTGCGACGAACGGGCTCAGCGCTAGGGTTGCGGCGATCGGGTCGACCACAATAGGTGGCTTGCCGGAATTGATCAGACCGATCTTGTACTGCCAACCGACAGGTTCGGCAAGCGTGTCGTTGAGCGCCCCCCCTGCGATATCCCACGATGACAGTGGTGCAACCTGACTGAACCGGATAACTCCGGGTATGGCTGGCGCCGAAACAAAATCTGTGCCAGCGGGCAAGATTGACAAGGCCCGTAAGTCAGGACTAGTTGAATCCACAGTCGCAAACGCGGGCGCGATTACCAGCGTTGGCTGTATCGGAGACAGCCGCGCGAAAAGGGCAAGTGGGCCTGCCCGGTGAATCAACTTGAAATTGGGTGCCGTCTCAAGGGCGCCACTGATGGTGGCTGGCGCAAGAATGGCGCGTCCCGGAAGATCGGAATTGATGTCGCCGCGAACCAGAATCAGTGGCGTTCCCACGGATTGGAGCAGCCGATCCGCTTCTTCCCAGTCGCCGGTTAAGAGACTGCTAGCTAAGAGATCTACCGCTTCAAGCAATGTGGTGCTTGCCTGAAAGTAACCTTGTGGATTCGGAACCAGGACGGGTCTCGTCATGAGAGTAGGAATGAAGCCGTCCGTTCCGTAATAACCCCATCGATACGGCATCTGGTAAAAGTCGTCGGGAGGCAAGATCAGAACTGATCCGTCGTAGGGTGCTCTATCGATGTAAGCAGCCATGTCGACCCAATAGCCCGGCAGCCGCACGTGTGTAGAAGGCAGTGGGGGCCTGGCATCTGGCACCACAGATCCGACAGCCAGAGGAAAGCCCAGGCCGAGGGAGATTGCTCCCCCAAGGACTACCGCGACTGCGGGTCCAAATTGAGGCTTGTGGAACCGCGCCGACCAACTTCCAGAAAGCGTGGCGCTGGACAATCTCTCGACGAGGGCTCCCACCAGGATCGCATACGCGAGACCGGCCAGAAGTAAGAAACGCCCGGGCTCCCGAAGCAGCCAGCCAAAGGGCAAACCGTATAACGGGCCAAAGATCGCGTTGCCCGGTGGCCGGGTGCCCGTGGAGAGCACCAGAACAAATAGGGCAACAATTGATGCAGCCGCGACGATTGGCAGTCCAAGTGCCGAGTTGGAATTTGGTCCCGGCGCGCGTCGAGCGGCCACAATTAGGGCACCAAAAGCGCTAGCTGGCAAGACGAACTTCAAGAACGATAGAGGAGGGCCTGAGTAACTCGGTGCGAAGGGGAAGTATTGGGCATTCCAGGCCCAGGTTGTATTCAGCCAGAAAGCATTGCTGAGGGTAGCGCGGACTTCCGTCCAACTCCAGCTACTGACCGCCGCGAGATTGCCGATCGCGCTCACTTTGAGCTGGATAACTGCGGGGATGATCCAGAAAGAAGATGCGAGGAGAAGCAATGCCAAGCCCAGGATCATGGCTCGAGAGGCACGCCATAACGCCGTGGTCCCCCATAGCCACCAGGCGAGCAGCGGCGATGCAATTGTTAGGGCCAAGAGCATGCCTACCAAAGGTGGACTCTCGTAGGCGTAGCCAAGCAGCGGAGCGCAGATGCCAATTAACACGGCCGCGGTTCGAATCGAAATCTGCGAGCGACCTGATGCCAGTACACAAGTCGGGAGCAAGGCTGCTAAGGCCAGCGTCAGAATGTAGACCGGGTTGACATTCAAGGTGAGCACATAAGGGTTGAAGACATAGACAGCCGCGCCAATTGCGGCGGCCAAGGGGCGCGATCCGAGCGTCTTGAGCAAGAACAATGCGCTGAGCGCTGATCCGCTGAATAGCGCGCTGTACCAGACGCGCTGTGCCAGCTGCCCATTGCCGCCGGCAAAATGGACCAGGCCTGAGATGACGGCCCAGGGCAACTGAGGTTCCAGCACCCCCGGGGATCCCAAGTCCGACCCGGACCAAACCCACGGCGCGAACAGGCGGCCAAGCCATGCGACTCCGTCAGGTGGAGCAATGTCGCCTGCTGCGATGGAAGCATCGGCCCCAAACCAGGTCTGCACCGCGAGGATCGCGCCGGTGGTGACCAAAAGCGCCGTAACGATCCACGCGCGAGCGTCAGTGGGAATCGCGATGCTAAGTCCGCCGCGCTCCTTGTCGGCACGCCGGCCGCCGACGATCTCCGCACAAGCCAATGCGCTGGCAACGATCAACACAGAGAGGGCAATCAATGCGATACGCTCGCTGCCCGACCCTTCTTGGATGAAGCCGAGCACCAGAAGTAGAGTGACCCCGACTCCTGCCAGCAGGCGTCGTGTAGGAGTAATCCAATTCACGACAACCGACACGAGCGGCAATTTCGACGTGACGTCGCTCGCTCTGATTGTCACGCCTCTGACCATGGCGACGCCCGCATTCCACCGCAAGGCTTAACGCACATCGCAAGCCGGCCCGCCACGAATTCCATATCGCGGATCAAGAAGAGGCCCAAGCTGGCTCGGTTTAGCGGGCAATGGATGCATCCCGTTGGCGCACTAATTACCGACCTCGAGTCCGTCCTGCCGGCGCGCAGGAGGCTTGGCAAGAGCGGCGGCAATTCCGGCGCGAAAGGCCGTCGCTGTCCTTTCGAACGAGAAGGTCGCGCTCCACGCCCGCGCCGCAGCAGACATGCGTTGATATAGATCGGGGTCTCGCCAAAGCAGCATCATGGCGTCCGCGAGCTTCTTGGGGGTTGGGTCAACCAAGAGGCCTGTCTCATGGTCACGTATTGAGTCGCGCAGCCCGTGGACGTCGTAACCAACGGCAGGTGTTCCAAAGGCGTTGGCCTCAGTTACAACCAACCCCCATCCTTCGCGAACTGAGGCCAATAACAGCATATGAGCGGCAGCCATCTCTTGATGCTTTTCGTGGGTTGATGCACGACCAAGGAAACGTACGCGTTCTTCTAGGCCCAGCTCGTCAACTAGGGAATGGAGCCGTTGAACATAGCCTGCCGGGCCCTCACCAAGTAGGCGCAGTTCAGTGGCCTGAATGGATTTGCTGAATGCCGCAAATGCCCGGATTACGTCCGAAACACGTTTGGAAGGGGCCAATCGGCCGACGTACAGAAACGTTGGGTAGGCTGGCCGCGCCGTACGAACCTCAGTGACGGACTCAAGGCCTTGTGGGACGACGGTTATCGAGCCTTTGAAGCCGAGCTGCACCAAATCTTCCTTGGTCGACGCCGAAACAGTTAATACAGGAACGCGGCGATACAAACTGAGGTATAGGGGCTCACAGACAAAACCCAGAGCGTTTAGAGGAAATCCCGTTTCGTGCCACCACACTTCGCGGGCTAGCTGGTGGATCAGCATGACCACGGGTACGTCCGCCCAAAGCGGAGTGAAAAAAGGAATGGTATTGACTTCGTCGACGACGACGTCAAATTGCCGCGACAGCTTGCCGTGGTAGCGACGAAAAGCCCACCAGTGCACAGTCCATTGACGACCGCCACGTACGATTCGAACCCCGTCAAGCGTCTCTTCTTGTGGCGCACCTGGGAAGCTAGCGCCAAACCACTCGACCGTGTCGCCTTGCTGAACTAGTCGGCGGGCGACCTCAAAAGTAAAGGCCTCGGCTCCACCAGCTTTTGGGTTACGCGGACAGCGCCAATTGAGGATGAGAATCCGCAGCGTTAGTTCCCGGTGAGGGCTCCAGCGGTGTGCTCGCGATCATGCTCCACCTCTCGGAGTTGAAGCCGTCGGTGCTGGTAGTAACGCAGTATGCGCAGGCGATAGAAGATGGCCGCCGTATCCCATAGGACTCGCCACGCCGACGCGAGGTTGACGGTGCTTTCGAACTGGTAGTCGAGCCTGATTGGCGCCTCGCAAACATTGCGGTATCCCAATTGGTGAGCAACGACTAGTAGTTCCAGATCGAAGGCGAACCTCTTGATAGCTAGGAGAGGCATTGTCTCAGCAAGAACCTGCCTACGAAAGAGCTTGAGGCCCGTTTGAGTGTCGCGGACCTTGAGGTTGAAGAGTAGGCGAATCAGGAGCTGGTATCCGAAGCTCTGGAACCGTCGAAACTTAGGATAGGCGACCTTCGACATCGGGTGGCGCTTCGATCCGATGACGGCATCACATCCGCTGCTCTCCATGAGTTCGATGAAGCCTTTGATGTTCGCCGGATCGAGTTCCATGTCGGCGTCGATAAAGGTAACCAAAGTGCCGATCGACTGGTCCACTCCAAAGCTCAAGGCGAAACCTTTGCCAATGTTCATTGGATAGTGGAACACCCGTACCGCCGGCGATCCCAGACGTTCGGCTTCGCGAACAGTGGCGTCTGTATTGCCGTCGGAGACCACCACCACTTCATAGGTGACATTCAGCATGTCCAGCTCGCCGATCAAGCGCCGAAGGTTGTCATGGATGCGGCGACCCTCGCGGTAGGCAGGGACGATGACGGAAAGTTCGACCGCCCTCGGTGTTTGGGGCAGAGCTGTCGTTGTCTGCTCCGTGGTTGGAGTCTCGACGCTCACCGGCTTACCTGGATCTGCGCGATGCTGGGAGCAGTCGGTGCGATCGCCAGGGTGGAGACGTTTCGACTCAACTGGCCGAGGCGCTGTTGGACCATGAATTGGGCCGCTAGTCCCGCGAGGAGTAGCGCCATAGCGATGTCGAGCACCTGGACTACTTGCATCAGGTTCTGATGAAACGCGATCAGCATGGCGGGCTCGAGCAGCGTGAGAGGGAGGAGGATCGCGAGAAAAGCGGGCTTACCGCGCGACTGCTGAGTCGCGATGAGCACGGCAGCGCCGCCCAGCAGCGTCATGCCCAGTGCGTACCAGGGAACGTAGCCCGCCGCTTCGGCATACGCGCCTCCCGCGAATGCGGTGAGAAGCCAGGTCGAGCCAAACGAGAGAAGCGCCAAGCCGCCGAGGCCGCCAAGGGCGACCAGGCCGAGGGAAGCACTGATCAGCGGTATGCCGCTCCGTCCTTGAGATTCGCGAAACACGATCTTGGGGAAGAGCACGCCGGCCACCCCAGCTGCTCCCCAAAAGATCGCG
>CAAGKR010229178.1_pt1 | contig 11769 bp, 18 predicted proteins | sample 2556971 | NCBI WGS metagenome assembly CAAGKR01 (sample SAMEA5207829, study PRJEB30636) | soil metagenome | biome: forest; feature: boreal; material: soil | place: USA | collected 2011-09 | depth 1 m
ACGCATCTCTCGCGGCTCACTGCCAACTTGCTGCGCCCGGTGCCGATCCGCGACCTCAACGTCGAGGTCATTACCCACTACGTGGGGCGAAATACGGGCCATTTTTCCGCTCGGCTCATCGTGGATGACAAAGAGGTTGCGCACGTCACGGCAATGGCCCAACGTGAGAACGTCGTGAAGCTGCCCGATGGTCTGCCCGGCCACCCATTACCGTGCGCCCCGCAGCAGCCAGACGATTCGCCGGCAGCCATCTTCCCGTTCGCTGGCAAGCATGTGGGCTATGCCGATCTGGTTCCGCTTGCGCCACCCTTTGTTGGACAACGAGGAACCGAGCGTGTATCGGCGCGTTGCTGTCGCCGCCGATTCGGGCAATGGTGTCAGCGCAATTCTTGATTTTGCCCGCTACAGTTTTGTCAATTTGGACTTGACCATCAATCTGTTGCGCAAACCTGTGGGCGAATGGATCTGTCTCGATGCGCGAACCTGTCTCGGCCCCAATGGCGGTGGCCTCGCCGAATCGGTGCTCTACGACCTTCATGGCCTTATCGGCAGGGCCACGCAGAGCCTCGCGATCCGTGCGCGCGACTGAGTCTTCCATGCGCTGGGCAAAGCTCATGATGGCCGGCGTCAGTCGTATCCCTCTGGACTTCTTGGACAGCATCCCCAAGGTTCATATGGCGAATGACGTGGTGCTGCTGGCGATCGTCATCGTGGACACCGTCAAGCACCGGCGTTTGCATCCCGCGTTCTTCTGGGGATCGCTGTTTTTGGTTTCCGTGCAGGCATTGTCGACGTGGATATCACGCACGAGCGTTTGGCTGCATATCGCGCAAGTGATCATGAAGCCGTTTGCGTAACCCGACGCAACGAGGCCGATAGAAATCTGGTCAATTTAGCTGTACTTTGGATGCTATGAGCATCACAGGCGGTTCCCGTCAGTTAGGCGTAAAAATGGCAGTGGCCATTACGGCCGCGTTGGTGGTCGTTATTGGCACTCAACAAGTCCTTGGACTTACAAGAGATGCGTCGGATTTCCCTGACGGATATGACGCGGTGACGGCGGCGCCCAATAGCCACAAGGTCATTTTTGAGAATGCGCTGGTGCGGGTCTTGGAAGTCACCATGCCACCGCCCGGTACAGTAGAGCCAATGCATCATCATCATTGGCCGAGCTTCTTTTTGGACTGGGATGCAGGCGGTAAATCGCCGCACATTCGCTACCACCAACCGGGGAATATTGTCAGAGACTCTCCAAGCGTAGACAGTCCGGTTCACCCAGGTCATTGGTCCGTTCACTGGATGAAGCCTGAACCGATGCACGCCATAGAGACTATCGAGAGTTACAAGTCGCCCGGTGATCCTCCGTTCGTTCGTGTCGAGATAAAAATAAGGCCGTAAGCCGATACGCGGGAACTCTTCGTTCGCCGTGTCGATGCCGAGGCGTTGAGAGCTTTGTGGGTATCGATCGCGATGCTGGGGCCGATCATGTTAATGATCTCAATGGCTGTACAGCCGCGAGATCGTGATCCTACCATTCCGAGCCCGCTCTATTTGCGGGCGCCGCTGACGTTGGGTCGCCCATAGTCTGAGTCCTTTTAATGTTTGAAGACTCAGAGTAGCAGTCGTTTGCGTCGCATCGCGTAGGCGGAGGGCTTGAGCCGTTGTGCGTTTTTTGCTTACTCGAGCAGTTTCGGATGAAGCGCGAGCTGTAGATTTGTCGTACTTATGGCGCGATCAGTTCTACCGTCGGGAAGTAGTGGCGGTAGCGGCCAACATCGCGGGTGAGGATGGGCCATTGCATGTCGGCGGCGTGCGCGCCGATGTAGAAATCAGGGAGCACCTTGCGCTGGGTTCCGCGAGCGCGTCGATAGACTAGGAAAGCTTTGCCGGCGAGAAACAGTGCTTCGCGTGGGATGGGTTCGACGACGAGAGAGGCTTCGGTGATCACGGCTTCGAGTTCTTCGATGCGGGCAAAGGCGATCGAGAGTTCTGAGTAGATGGTGGGATTGATCGCTAGAGAGTTGGTGGCGCTCGCGGCGTCGAGCTTTGATTGCGACCAGGCGGCCCATTGGGATCGTCTTCGAGGACATCAAGCAGGACGTTGGTGTCGACAAGAATCATACGGGAGGCAGCTCCGTGGCCTAGTCACCGCGCGTCAATGCAAGAATCTCCTCGGTTTTCATGCGCAACGTCGCGCGTCCGCGCAGCTTGGCAAATTTGCTTCGGAAGGCTTTCGCACGTTGCCGCACGGGTTTGAGCGCGATCTCGCCGCTATCGAGTCGTTCGAAGGTGACGGCGGTGCCTGGCTTTAATCCGAGGTAGTCGCGGATTTTCTTCGGCACGGTTACTTGACCTTTGCTGGTGAGATTGGTTGCCATGAAAGTGTTACCTCACGCGCAGAGGTATTACTGTGGCGGATATTACGCGGGAGTGATAGCCGTTAAACCGTGCAGTCGGGTTGGCCGCCCTCCCCTGCTGCGGTTCGGGATTCTAATTTCTTACCCTTGCGTCAGCGGCTCTTGAAGGATCTACAGGTAACTATAGGAGAGAATACAGGGGGTGCGCGTAAGTCGTTGAAATAATAGGCTGTAATGGCACTTTCGCGGAGAGATGCAACGCCTTAGCGGAAGAGATGCAACGGTTTCCCGAGAGAGATGCCACGCTTTGGCGGAAGAGATGTCACAGAGTCATGATGGACTTCATTTAATTTCACTAATTAAATCAAGGGGGTGCGCGAAAAACGGAAGAGATGCAACGCCCTGCCCTACCCTCGTTGTAATTAGCTGTTTTCGTGGGAGTTTCTGGAGAAATTGAGCGATTCACCGAGTTTGACGCGGAAGAGATGTAACGCTCCCTTGAGAAATGGGGTTGTGACTGAAGAGTTAGAAAGCCACTTTATAGATGTTGCCGCCGGAATCCTCGGCGATGCCTTTGAGCGGTGTACCGGCGGTCTCGTTGTAGGTTTCGAGACGGAAAATGGTTTGTTTCGATCCGGAGAGCTTCGCTGTGCAATGAGTCGGGGACCCAACCACGTGAGCGAAGTAGTCGCCTTGCCCGTACACAGAATCCCAGGACGCTTTGAGATCATCGTTGATGCCGGCGGCCGACCCAAAGGCGCACGGTCCGGAGAATTTTTCGCCATCTGGTAAGTGAAACGAAATCGTTGCGATGGGACCGACGTAAATGATGGTTCCGCTCAAGATGGGTTTGGGCGGTTGGCCGGCGGTCGAGGCGTCGACTGGGTACAGGTGGATGGCTCCCGCGGCGCAGCCGCCGATTGCGATTGCGATCGAGGCAAGAAGCAATCGGAGTGTCATGGTGTCCCTCCTTGATGGTCAGTACCCAGGATGACGTCTCGTCAGATTGTAGTCTAGCGCCGTGCGGTCGCTTTGACGCCGGCAAGGTGCGGGCGGGATGGGAGCAACAAGATGCCGGCGTCGCTCACGTTGAGTCGGGCTTCGGGATAGACGATCAAAACGCGTTTCAGCGAATCGAGGAAGAAATGGCGGAATTTCCGTGGCAATTCGTAGCTGTGGCCGAACTGATCGGACAGTTGCGACCAGGACACCATGCTGGGTTTGTTCAAGTGAAACAGGCGATGCACCAGCCAGGCGTAGACGTCGAGGTCCATCGGACTCTTGCGCAACTGCTTGATGGCGTGGGTGGCGAGCGGCGCGGAGCGTTCGAGAATGGAATGGAACAACACGCTCGAGAGCACGAGCGACGAGCCGTTCCCTACCCTCCCCGTAGGTGTGTCCCACCAGAGTTGCGCTTCTTCGACGAACAGTGCTTGGCGGATGTGCAGCCCTGAGCGCCCTGCCCCGCCTTTGATATTTTCATCGATGGTCAAGGTGCTGCGGATCAAGCGCAGCAACTGATTGGCGTAGACGCTTAAAGATCCACGCGCGCCGCGGGTGATGGGCACATCCAAGCGGCGCAGGAAATCGTGCACCGAATCGCCTAAGTAAATCTCCGGTGAATTCGTGCGCACCGCTTCCGAGGTGCAATAAATCGTGAGCAGTCGCGCGGGCACGCCGTACGGTAAGCCAGCGTCGGGTCGCGTGGTGCTCAAGGTCAATTCCAGCCAACCGTTCTTGCGCGTGAAGGTGGTCGCGTCTTTGGGATCAGCGTGCGGGAACGAGCACTGAATGAGCGGGACGTATTGAAAGGAAATGCCCTCCGCCGCCGTGACCGCTTTTTGGAGCGCGTGATCGACGAACGGGTTAGCGACGGAAGGCAAAGCTTTGATGGGTGCGGGAGCTGGCGTTGTCGATTTCTCGGGATAGATGAAAACGCTGTTCGGAAATTCGGGAAAGCGCGGTCGCAGTTGTTCGAGGGGCCAGCGCGCGACCAGCAGGTGTCCGAGGATGGCTTGGCGCGAGAGGTTTTGTTTGTTGTATTCCTCGATGCGTCGGTCGATCAGCGCCACCCGAAGGGTCGCGGGAGCCGCAACGGGCGGATTATCCCTCACCGACTACACCGTTGCGCGCGCATTTCTGGTAAATTCTCTTCCGTTTCCGTGGGACTTGGGTCCTTCCAGGAGTTCAGTGTGCCAGCGATCCGCGCCTTAGACAAGTTAGACGATATTCTGGCGAGTTCGGAGAACTTCCTGCAAAGGATGCACGAAAGGGGCAACGATCCTCACCAACATAAGCAACTCATTCGGCTATTTTCACCCTCCGAGGCGGCTGACATGGTCGGTCGCGATCGTACCACGCTTGCACGCGCGGAGGCGGAATTGGGCATGGAATCGCTGCAACGGAACCCGCAAAATAATCGTCGGATGGGCTATTCATTGAGCCAAGTACAGGCCTTTCGGGCGCACTTCGGCACGCTGCCGTGGCGCAACGCTGAGACCGATCCGCCGATCGTGATTGCCTGCCAGAACTTCAAGGGCGGGGTAGGGAAGTCGACCACCTGCGTGAATTTTGCGCACTACTTGGCCCTCAAGGGTTATCGGGTGTTGGTAATCGACACCGATAGTCAAGCGACCAGCACCTCGATGTTCGGCTACATGCCGGATGCGGAGATCACCCAGGAGCACACCTTGCTGCCGTATCTCGATAGCAGCGAGTCGACCTTGGTGTACGCGGTGCGCAAGACCTATTGGCCGAACATCGATCTGATCCCGGCGTGCCTGGCGCTGTACGAAGCGGAGATGGCGATCGCGGCGCATCTGGCGACGCAGACGGATCTCAAGCGCCGAGTGGAGTTCTTCTCGGAGCTCAAATTCGGCATTCAGACGGTGAGCGAGCACTATGATGTCGTGCTCCTTGATTCGCCGCCCGCGCTGGGGTTGATCTCCATCAACGTGCTGTTGGCGGCCGATGCACTGCTGGTGCCGACGGCGCCGCGCATGTACGACTTCACCAGCACGGTGCAGTTTTTCAGGATGGTGCATAACTACATTGGCTTGATCGATCCTGAGAAGGAGTACCGCTGGATCTCGGTGCTGACGACGCTGTTCGATCAGCGCCTGGTGAGTCACAAGCAGTTCTTCGAGGTGATGAAGGCGTGCTTTGGAGACGGGATTTTCCAACACGTGTTTTTTCAGTCCTCGGAGATCATCAATTCGGCCGTGCAGTACTTGGGGAGTTACGAGCAGCCGAAGCCGAATCGCAAGGTGCTGGAGATGTTGGACGGGGTGTTCGATGAGATTGAGCTTAGGGTTCTGCGCGAGTGGCCGTCGAAGCGGGCGGCGTTGCACGAGAAGGGGATTGCGTAATGGCCAGTAAATTATTCGGCGGCATGAATTTGTCGGATGTGGCGCGGCAGATCAAGGAGAAGGGCGATCCGTCGCCGTATGAGACCTCACCGACGCGGCCCAAGGTACCGGCGGCTGAACTCGCGCTCACGGGCCGCACGGTGCCGATGGCGGAGCGGACCAATGTGCTGTCGGTGGATCCGAAGCGCTGTCGGCCGTGGAAATATCATAATCGCAGCAACACTTGGTACACCAAGGACCGTTGCCAGGATCTGATCGACTCGGTGGTGAAGGACGGGCAGCTGGAGCCGGCGCTGGCGCGCAAGCTCAATGGCGATGCGGACTTCGACTATGAGTTGATTTACGGCATGCGGCGGCGGTTCGCGGCCGAATTTACGCATACCAAGCTCAAAATCCGCTTGACGGAGGCGGATGATGCGAAGGCCGCGGTGCTAATGCACATCGAGAATGCGGACCGGCAGGACATCACGGCGATGGAGCGGGCGCTGTCATTCCAGCAGCAGTTGGAGGCGAAGATCTTTGCCAGCCAGGATGCGATGGCCGAAGCCTTTGGCGTCTCGAAAGGGCAGGTGACCAAGCTCTTGAAGGCGGCACAGTTGATCAAGCATCCGACGATTGCGCAGTTGTTCGCCGATAAGAGCGTGGTGCCGGTGGAGGCTGCGTATCAGTTGTCGGTGTTGATGGAGCGGCCGGGGGCCAAGGACGTGGTGCTTAAGGCGGCGCAGAATTTGCTAGCCAAGGGGGAGAGCGGGCGGACGCCGGCGGCCACCTTGAAGGTTCTGGCGGGGAGTCTGGATCGGTCGCGGCGGCTCGAGCCGATGCGGCGCGACTACCATGTCGGGCCGTCGACTCGGATGACGGTGGTGCGCAATCCGAAGGGTAAGGTGACGTTGGCGTTCCCGAAGGGGCTGCGCGAGGCGGATCGGGTGGGGCTGCTGGCGGCGATTGACAAGCTGCTCAAAGACCTAGGATGAAGAGGGGTCAGTTTCGTGACGAAACTGAAGTAACTAATTGAATTATATAGAGAAAATGACAGTTGAGGTAGTGTAGAAACATGTCCAGGGATTTCGATTAAATACCTCGGTGGCCGCTGTTAGTGCGTTAATCACAGTGATAGAGTGTGATTTATTTCGATTCACAGAGATTCCACATGGAAACAAAAGTAGTCACCGCACATGTACCGGTCGAATTGGCGGCCAAGGTGGACGCCATCGCGGAGCGACGCGATCGATCGCGGGGCTGGATCATGAAACAAGCATTGAGCGCTTGGGTGGAACAAGAAGAGCAGCGCTATCGGCTGACACTCGAGGCTCTCGCCGATGTGGATGGCGGGCGGACGGTCGATCATGACGCAGTGGAGCGGTGGGTGGACAGCCTCGATTCAGATAAGCCGCTTTCGATTCCGACGTGAGGGTTCGGTGGACTAGCCAGTCATTAGGAGATGTCGCACGCTTGCATGCGTTCTTAGCTGAGGTGAACCGGCCCGCGGCTAAAGTGGCCCGGTCGTTCACGGCCGCGGCGCGACAGCTACGAGAGCACCCGCGCAGCGGCGAAATACTGGACGAATTCGCGCCCCGAGAAGTTCGGCGATTGATCGTTGGAGCCTACGAAATGCGCTACGAAGTCACCGAGCAAGCGATTTTTATCCTGCGGCTGTGGCATGGGCACGAGGATCGGTGATGCCACGGCTGAATGAGCCGGCGGCGCTCGACCCAAGCCCGCTAGCAACTATGTGCCGCCAGAGGCTCCAAGCGCTTTTGACGGCCGGTCGGCCAGAATCCCTTGCATCGTTATGCGAGCGTCACGCCGTCCGCTCGCCCGCGGTGTTTGGCTCGATTTTGCGCGACGACTTCGAGCGCGATATGGTGCTCACCTATGGCGCGTGAATCTAGGGGGCTAGGGCGGGGCCTCGGGGCGCTCCTCGGCACGGAGCTCAAGGCAAGCCCGAGCCGGGGCGGGGGTACGCTGCCGATCGCGCTCATGCAGCCCGGCGCCTTTCAGCCGCGGCGGGAGATTCATCGTGAGGCGCTCGAGGAACTCGCGGCCTCGATCAAAACGAACGGGGTGCTTCAGCCCATTCTCGTTAGGCCCTTAAATACCAGCGTCGCAGGGGCGCCTCGGTACGAGATCGTGGCGGGCGAGCGGCGCTGGCAGGCGGCGCAGCTGGCCGGCCTCACCGACATTCCGGCGATGGTGCGGGAGCTTTCCGAGGCCCAAGCCGTGGCGGTGGCGCTGATCGAGAACATCCAGCGCGAGGATTTGACGCCGGCTGAGGAGGCGAGGGCGCTCAAGCGCCTGGTCGAAGAGTTCGCACTCACGCACCAGGAGGCGGCCGATTCGGTAGGCCGATCGCGAGCGTCGGTGTCGAACTTGATTCGGCTGCTGGACCTTCCGGCGGAGGTGGTGGCGTTGATTGATTCGAAGGCGATCAGCATGGGGCATGCGCGGGCCTTGTTGGGGTTGGAGGACGATGCGGCGCGGGTGCGGTTGGGCAAGCTCGTGGCGGGGCGGGGGTTGTCGGTGCGGGAGACGGAGAATCTCGTGCGCAAGGCGCTCAAAGGGGAGGGCGGGGCGCCCGCAGCCAAAGCGCCGGAATTGACGGTGGTGAGCGAGGTGTTGCGGACAAAAGCCGTGCACGTCCAGCTGCAGCAGAAGACATCGGGCAAGGGCAAGTTGATCGTGGAGTTTGGGGATTCGGCGACGCGGGACGCAGTGATTGAGGCGATCAAAGCGGTCCTAGAGACTTAGACATGCGGCCGAAATTCGCATGACTGTGGGATCTTTTCTGAAAGAGCCGTTACAGGGGAAAACCTCACTTTCCAGGGTATTTTGGCTCTACGGCGTACTGGGCTCGGTTCTGTATTCGGCGTTGGAGTTGTTTCTGAATCCCAGCAACGAAGCCGTCATGCGGGCGTATGTATTTGGCGGCCTCATTTTCAGCCTCTATGTCACGGTCGCGACCTACCAATGCGCAATGAATTGCGGATCAGCCTTTCTTGGTCGGTGGGTGCGAGTCTCCGCGCTCATTTCGTTGCTGCTGTTACCGGTGATTGCCTATCTCACTCTCGCAGGAGTACTGACGTTCGATTTGCCAGCGCTGGATAGCGAGCGGATGCCGGAATGAAGTGCGACAGTGATGTGGAACATTTCGTGGACGGAAGAGGTGCTCCCCGGGCAAGCGTGGAGCGCCGACGTGAGTGCATGCGGGCCCGCGCAAGTTCCATCCGTGGAACATCATCGTGGAACATTTGCTTTCCTAAGCCATTGTTTACACGACACTGTTTACCTCGGGCAGCCATATTTCGGTGGCGTCCATGTGGGCATTCATCAAACTCAAGTCTTAAGGGAAACATGTTTCCCTTCGGGTGAGACTGGCGTAAATTCGACGCATGAATCAGCGGTTATCGGAACAGCGCATTCGTGCGACCTGTCGGGACCTCCAGCGCCAGGAGGGTGCCGTCAGCGGACGTCGGTTGTGTGCGGAGTTGCGCTCGCGGTTTGGGGCGGTGGGTAAAACGGAGCGGGTGTTTGCGATTTGGCGGGAGGAGGCGGCGCGCGCGGCGGTGCCGGTTGATCTTGCGGAGCTTAAGTTCCGGTTGGCTGCGGCGGAGGCCCAAGCCGCGGAGAATTTGGTCCGGGCGGAGAAGGCGGAGTTTCGGGAGCAGGCGCATCAGGACAAGTGGGCGATGGAGGTCGATCGGTTGCGCCAGGAATTAAAGTCGGCGAGGGGCGACGTAACACGCGTGTTACCGACGTGATCTCGTTCGTCTGGCCGGGTATTCTCCGTCTGGTCCAGCCCTCGCACGGCGACGCGCAACGTCGCTGAGCGTCCTTCAGGGCGGCCCCGCCGGGGTGAGGCGCGAAGCGCCGAATAATCCGTTGCGACGTCCGTATCGCAAATTTCACTCGACCTCGTCCGTTGCGCCCGCATCGCTGCGCGGTCCTGCTTCGCTTGCGGGCCGGCCAGGACTCCTGTCCTGGCGTTCGCAACCGTGTTGCTCACCCTGCCGCAATTAATGCGCTGGCAACGACTCATCGAGTGAGTTGCCCAACTGTGCGAAAAAATGGCAAACTTTGTCAATCTACTCGAGGGTCCTGTCATGTCAACGATGAATATTTCATTGACGCCGCAACTGGAAAAGCTGGTGCAGGATCGCGTGAAGTCGGGGCGCTATACCTCGGCCAGTGAGGTCATTCGCGAAGCCTTGCGATTGTTGGAGGCGCATGATCGTATGGTCGACCAGGGGTTTGCTCGACTGCAGGCGGAGGTGGAGGCGGGGTTACGCGAGCTGGACGCGGGTACCTCAAAGCCCTTCGATGAGGAGGCGGTTGAGCGTATTAAGCAGGCGGGGAGGGCGAAGCTGCGTGCAGTTAAGAGCGATCGCACGTGAGACGTGCGGAGCTGATCCGGCAGCTCCGTACCGATGAGGTCAGCAAAGTCATTCGGCAGCTGGTCGAAGGCGTGTTTTAGGGCGCGAAACCGGACGACCACAGCGGCGCTTCCCGAGAGCACCGAGTCAAGCAGAACGCCGTCCCTGAGGGTCCTGAGGTATATAAGCCGTTCATCAACTGTGCTGGATCCGCAGGGTCTCTCGAATACAGGAGGCGATAACCGTAATTGGATTCAGACAGCTGGGAAGCGTAGTCCGTAGCGCACGCGGAGAGCGCAAGGCACAGACCCAAGCACGAAATCAGCTTCATGATACTTTCCCCATCCGGGCTATTGGTCCGAAATAGCACGATGATGGGTTAGAAGCAAGATCACCCTCGTCGTTAGGCGGGGGCGTGAGGAGGGATGGCATGCGCGCAGTGAGGGTCCCGCATCGTGAATTCCAAGAGCTTCGCCGCCATGCGGCGCCGAGCTGCACACTGTCCAGTCTAATTCTCGCGCTACTGATCTGCTGCGCGATGGTTGCCCAGACGCCGGCTATCGCCCAATCGTTGCCGGAGCAAGAAAAGCAGTGAGTCCGACGCGAAAAAAGACTACCCGACCGAGAGCTACAGCGAAGCCGTACGGAAGGAGGGATTGAAGCGAGCGGCAGAGGTGTCTAAAAGTTCAAAAAACGACGAGGCAAAAATTCAGTTCGCGATCGGCAATTTTTTTGGCTTGTATTTCGTCAATGTTCGAAGCCACGTGACTTACTGCAAGAATTTGGGTGTCGATATCTCGGCCTTTACTAAAGGGTTCGAGGCGGCAAACCAGGAGATGTACGAGCAGGCAGGCAAGCTTCTCTATCGCCGCGGTGTGACAGAGGAGCAACTCTTCAAACAGATGGAAACTTCGCTTGCGTCGATGACCGCAAAAAATATGGATGATTTGGCTGCAACCGACAAATTGACGACGCGGCAGGAATGTGAAATCCAACTTCAGAATGTCGAAGCACGAGTAGCGCGTGTGAATTTCGCGAAGATTCAACCAGACGTCGCCAAAATACTGCTATCGGCGCAGTGAATCCTCTCAAGGCGTCAGGTTGGTCTATACGTCAGTAAGGTGCTGATGGCCACATTGAAGACCAATACGGCTAGGGTATATGCAGATGCTCTGGCAGGAGACAGCTTGGCGTTCTTCCAAAGCATCCAAAAGAGCGTGATCATAAAAACGATGAGGGCAGCCCAACTACCCCAAACTCCTAAGCCAAACAGCATGACGACCAAGCTGAGACCTAAATAGATGAACGGCGGGATAACGGCAAATTTGTCGAAATCGAATTCATGGAGTTCGCGCCGCTTGCGTTCAAAGATCCAAATCAAACCGTAGATAAAGCCCGCGTTGAGTATCGCAAATAGCATTTCCAGTTACCTCCCTGTTTTACGAACGTCCAGAAAGCCGCTATTCGGGCCCCTTAATTCTGCGGTAGTGTATCAAGGCACTAACGATGCGCCCTTGAATGGCCGACCTCGCTTGTAACTTGTCGAATCCAGCGGTGTTCTAGAGGCAGAACTTGAGTATCCGCGACACCAAGTGGTGTATCCGCAGGGAGAGGCGTATGTCGATCTGGAGAGGTCTTCTTTATGCATTGATCGTGGCCGGTACAGCTCATGCC
>CAAGKR010159206.1_pt1 | contig 11767 bp, 12 predicted proteins | sample 2556971 | NCBI WGS metagenome assembly CAAGKR01 (sample SAMEA5207829, study PRJEB30636) | soil metagenome | biome: forest; feature: boreal; material: soil | place: USA | collected 2011-09 | depth 1 m
ATCAGACCGAGTTTTAACTCGGCGGTGAAAATCGGCATAACAGCGATGAGCAGCAGGAGGGCCACCACGGCCAGCACCACCCAGCGAAGTTCGACTTTACCTGGCTTGAGCAACGTGTCTCCGACCACGATGGCCAGAGCGGGCCCGACGACGACTCCGACGATGAACATGCCACTCCAGGTGAATGATAGGCTGGACCAATAGTAGCACCCGTGCAGGAGGGTCCATGCTACTTGCGCTGGACGTGGGAAACACCAATATCGTGGCAGGCGTCTTCGAGGACGACGGGTTGATCGCCCGGTGGCGGCTGACGACGGAAGCGCGTCGTACCGCGGATGAATACGCCGTCCTGCTGCGGTCGTTGTTCCAGGCCGCGGACGTAGACGGTACGAATGTCGACGGCGTCGTCATCGCGAGTGTCGTGCCTGCAGCCCAGGAGACACTCAAGCAAGCGCTCGAACAGTACTGGCACATCGAGGCCATGACCGTGTCGCACGAACTGGATTTCGGAATTCCCGTGCGCTACAACCCACCGAACGCGGTCGGAGCAGACAGACTTGCTAATGCCATCGCCGCGATCGCTCTGTATGGCGCTCCCGCAATCGTGGTCGACTTTGGCACTGCGACCACGTTCGACGTCATCTCCTCCCGCGGCGAGTACCTCGGAGGAGCAATCGCGCCTGGTCTGGAGATCTCCGAAGACGCCTTATTGCTTCGAACCGCTCAACTTCCCAGAGTAGCCCTACATCCCCCGTCTTCCGCCATCGGCACGTCGACCGTCACAAGTCTGCAATCGGGGATCCTCTTCGGATATGCGGGACTGGTCGACGGTCTGGTGCACCGAATCTCAATGGAGTTGGGCGATAACGTGCACGTCATCGCGACCGGTGGCCTGGCAACGACCGTCTCACCTCTCGCGGAAAGCGTGCAGCAGGTTGATGTCGATCTGACGCTGGTCGGCCTTCGCCTCATTTACGAGAGGAATACCTAGACCGGTGCGATACCGCGCGTATGCAAAGGTCAACCTGTCGCTGGAAGTGCTGGGGAAACGACCCGACGGGTATCACGACCTTCTTTCGGTCATGCAAACCGTCACCCTCTTCGACGAAATCGAGTACGACGAGGACGTCGAGTTGACATTCGCGTCGTCGGATCCTGCCCTGAACGGCGACGAGAACCTGGTTGTGCGCGCGGCGCGGGCGATGCGCCAACTGGCGCCGGGGAGTCCGGGCGGCAACCTCATGCTGCACAAGTCGATCCCATTTGCCGCGGGTCTCGGCGGGGGAAGCAGTGATGCCGCAGCAACTCTCGTCTTTCTGAACGAACGGTGGGCGCTGAATCTATCGCTTGAGCAACTAACGGCCATCGGATCCGAGTTAGGGTCTGATGTGCCGTTTTTTCTGTACGGCGGCACATCGCTGGTAAGTGGACGCGGCGAATTCGTGCAACCGCTTCCTGATCCTGAGCCCATGTGGTATGCACTGATCAAACCGCCGGTTTTGGTTGCGACCGGTGACATTTTCCGTTCGCTGTCACCTCATGATTGGACCGATGGAGCACGCACGCGTACGGTGGTCACCGGAGTATGCGAGCGTCGGGAGGTGGCGCTGGGTGCAAACAATCTGCAGCGGACCGTTTTCCTGCGGTACCCGGAAGCGAAAGCCTGCTTCGACGAGGTGAACCGCGCGGCGCCCGGCCGGACGTTGATGACCGGGAGCGGGCCGACGATGGGCGCGGTATGTGGGAGTCGCTCGGAGGCGGTGCAATTGGTCGCGACACTCCAACGCCCGGGTTGGTGGACGGCAGTCGCTCGTTCGTTGAACGGTGTGGCGGCCTGATGTGAGCCGAGTGGCAGACAGGATGCGATTCTCACTTCTGTTGGGGAGCCTCCTTCTGATGACGTCATGTGGTGCCAGCGGGGCGACATCGACCGAGCAGGGCGCGATAGACAGTCTGCGTACTGCACTGTCCTCGTATAACTCGACAGCAGCAAGGGATGTCGCTTCGACGGGCACGGCATGCGCGCGGGCGCTTACCGATCGGCAAAGCTCGAGTTTATTGGCGACGCCCCCAAGCCCTGGCAAGGACCTTACAGTACGTCGGGATTTAAATGTCGCCTATCTTGCGGCCCGACAAGGCTTTTCTGACTGTGCGCTCGGGGCCCGAACGATGAACTACGCGCTCATGGCCCGTGGTAACGCGGAACTGCTGAATGCGAACGGGAGCTTGCAGAAGGCTCGTTCGCCACATGGTTAGGCCCCGGCGGCAACGACGGCGCCCTATGCGACGAATTCGTTAAATGCCAGGCGCATGAAGTCTTCCGGGTCCCTGGCCCTGGATTCGTCATCCAGTTGCGCCCACGAGGGCGCGTCCACCTGCCTCGGGTCGGCGCTGAGGTCGAGCCAAGCACGCGCCGAGGAGGACAACTCATCGCCCACCGACATCAATCCGCGTGTTAACTCTCCCGGTGAGGTGTTGAAAGGCGGGCGGGAGCGGAGCCCGGGATCGTAATCAAATAAGGCGGGCCAGATTAGGCCTGCTGCGCCGACTGAGGCCAAATCGCGGGTGGTACCCACGACCGTCTCCTCAGGCGCGTGGTTAGCCGGCACAGGATACCTAGCCGTCCCGACCAGCAGAGGGGGCAGGCCCCCCAATGCTCTGACATACGTGGCAAGGAAGGTTGCCCAGAGCCGCGTATCGTTGGCCCAGGACGGCTTCCAATCGACGTGTACCAGCAACCCGACATCGGAATCGGCCAGGGCGGCGGGCCGAAACGATCCGTGCAATGCTATGTCTCGAGCCGACACTCCATGCCAGATCGGACGTCCGTGCCGAGGTGCCGACGAGAGCACGCGATCGAGCCATTGGTCGATATGCTCCGCCGAACGCGGCGGAGAGGCGGACAGGATGCCGTCACCGATGACCCAGCCACTGAGGGACGGATGACTACCGAACTCTCCGATTAATTCCGCAACGAGTCGACCGGTACCGCGCACCACCATCGGATCCTCGAATAGTCTCCGCATGATTCGAACAGGACTCGCGTGTTCGTCCGCCGTCAGTTCGTAAAACCAATGCGGGAGAGTAAGGACCTCAAAAATCGCCGCCACTGCGATGGACACGATAATGCGAATACCTGAATCTGACGCGAAGCGCGAGACACTTTCTAAGTCACGCATCAGAGACAACGACACTCGCTCCGAATGCGGTTGGCTCACTTCCCACGGGATCACGATGTGCAATTGAGAGACGCCGGCCGCCGCGGCCAGGTTGAAGTCTCTGACGACCTCATCGCGCCGAAAATCATCCCACCAGTAGGTTGCGGTGCGGGCCGGCCAGTAAGCGACCGGCAGAAGCAACGGTTGATGTGTCGGCTCAGCCAATGGTTCGCCTACACCAAGGTCTGAGGGACAGGTCTCGACCGGTCAGAGTGTGATGGCGAACGCATGCGCGACTTATCCGTGAAGACCCTGACCCGCGCTTGCAGGGCCGAACGGTTCTGCATCTTCCCAGTTGTCCGGCATGACCTGTATCTGTTCCAGCCAGTACGCACTTGCGACCGTAGATACAACTTCATCCGGCACGTTGGGAGTTGCCTCGATCGCCATCCTCACTCGTTCACCGGCTTCTTCATGCCAGACCTTAATTTCCCAACTCATAGGATCCTCCTCTGTCTTTGAATTACGCGTGGCTCATGAACGATGCGATACACGGTTATCCGCGTTCGAACCGGTTGACGCCGGCTACGCCTCGCCGACCCGAGCATGGCCATTGGACTCGGGACAAAAATGCGGATTGGAAGTCAGAGGCTGACCACACAGCGGGCATCTCGGCCGGCTTTGAGAGACGATTTCTGAAATTTCCTGCTCCAGCGAGGTGAACTGGTCTCGTCGAGCATTTAGAACGATGCTGCTCAAGCCCAGGGCCGAAGTGAAGTCGGCTGCTTCCAAAGAAAATCCCGCGCCGTCGGGATCGAAACCGACCGCAAGAGAACCGACGCGCACTTCTAACTCTCCGACGAATCCGGAGGTGTCAGAATCCGTGGCCGTGACATCGTGGCCGCGGGGCGTGCGTTCGAGTAAGTCCTCCAGCGCCGCACCGAGCATCGCCAATTGTTGTTTTTCGAGCCACAGGGACACGGTGCCGCCTCCGGCTTGCGCGAGAAGACGGAAGGTGCGCTGACCAGGCTCTCCAAACGATTCAGCGCGCACGCTATCAACCGGCCCCAGATCCAAGTGTCGGTCATTCACGATTGATTATAGGGCGTGCTGGTCGGCGGTGAACCGCGCCTACCACCGATACGGCACCGCTTTATGTCGAGGATCTGGGAATGCGCCGTCGGCGATCAACCGATCGAGCCTCGCGAGCAGCGCGCTCATTTCTCGTCTTGAAAGCAGGTCTCGCAGCCTGGGCAGACCGACTCCCTGCTGACTGAGTACGATGCGTAGCCGCTTCAGATCGGCGAGATCATCGGATGCGAGCTGCGAACCCGCGAAGTGCCAGAGCACCGTCCGGAGTTTCGGCTGGCTGTGAAACGTAAGCCCATGATCGATGCCCCACAGCTTGCCGTTGTCGCCGACCAAGCAGTGCTCGGCCTTACGGTCAGCGTTGTTGTAGAGAATATCGAGGAGACAGAGTCGACGGAGCTCGAGCAGAGCGATCTCGCCGCTTCGATGTGCCTCGATAAAGAGTTGTAAAGACCCGACTCCGTACGCTCCCTGGCTGGACACGGTCGGAGGGACTACGCTCCATCCCAGAATATCGTCGACTACCCAGCTCGCGATCTCGCGCCGATACAGTGTCCCGTTGGGAAAGTCGTACAACGGGTATTCACCGCGCGCCGGCTTGTACACGGCGAGGCTCCGGCCCGCCTCATCGCATTCCAGTGTGACCAGAAAGGTATGATTGCTGCCGTAATAAATTGGCTCGATCTCAACGTGGTCGGCGGCCCTTAAGAGGTCGACGATGTCCGGTCGAGAAGGGTCCCAAGCCTGACCCTGAGCCTGAAAACCGTTGCTTGTGCCCGATGCCATCGGGCCCTCCATGATGTTCGTATGCCCTCCCGACACAGTGTATCGCGACCATTTTCGCGATCAGATGGCATGCCATTCAATTCGTTGCTATAGTCTCGGTACACGACATCACCAGTCTCGAGTACTGGCCGCGAACCAACCGCTCGTCGCCTCCCCGGATTTTCGAGCTTTCGGGCCACACGTCTTGAGACCGCCGGCGGTTAGCAATGCAGGCCCACCTATCAGCGCTGCGTATCGAAGCCCGAACGTTGCCCGAGTCACCGGGCGTGTACTTCTGGCGTGACGGCGACGACGAGGTGCTCTACATCGGAAAGGCCGTCAACCTCCGGGCCAGAGTGTCCTCCTACTTTTCAACGGCGTCGCACGATCGTCGAACCCGCGACCTTCTCTCTCGCGCGCGAAGTATTCAGTACGAACTCACCTCAACTGAACTGGAAGCGTTATTCCGCGAGTCCGCACTGATCAAGCGAGAGCAACCTCCTTTCAATCGGTTGCTGCGGGCTTCCCGGAAGCCGTACTTTTTGAAGTTCGACGGGGCCCGGCAGGATCCCTTTATGGAAGTGGCGCGGGCTACCGAGGATTCGGCATCGCTTTATTTCGGACCATTCCGCACCGGAAGGGGCGTCCGCGAAACTATGGCCTTCCTGCATGACGTTTTGCCGTTGCGGAAGTGTACCGCCGCGGCACCACGATGCCGGCCGTGCGTCTACTACCAGATGCACACCTGCGCGGCGCCGGCGCTCGACGAGGAGCACCGAAAACGACACCAGGATGCGATCGGTCAGTTATTCGAACTGCTTGACGGCCGAACGGACCGAGTAACCGACTGGCTAGTGCGAAAACGTGACAGGCTCTCTGAGGCCTTGCTATTTGAGCGAGCAGCCGAGGTGCAGGAACGGTTAGACAACCTCAAAGCGCTGGACCGTCAACACGCAATCCTCGAAGCAGCCATGCAATGCCGCTGCGTGGTTATTCGGCAGTCGGATGGAGAGGGCGGCAACGACCGGATGCTGTTGGTGGCGCACGGACACGTGTTGTCAGTTCGGAACGGAACGGAGTGGGATCCAGCCGACGTCGTGCGGTGGGTGCGGGCCCACAACGCCGTGGTCGGCGCGGTGGAACACCAACAGAGCGAGATCGATGCCGCATCCGTCCTCGAGCGTTGGATCGCGTGCAATCGACGGACTGTGCGCTGGGTAGCCATTCCTCGGGAGACAACGGACGAGGACCTCATCGAGCGGGTCACCTTCGTCCTCGGTGATACGCGCCGGCCGACTCGCACTCGGGCGAATCCGCGGTCGTAGGCTTCGAGCCCTAGGTCTGTTCCGCTAGCATTTGGGGCGGGACGAGCCGCGGCAACAGGCTGAAGCCGGACGTGCCTCGCTCCTTGCGTTCAAGTGTGCGGCAGAAGATCTCGATTTCGCCGGGAGTAAGACTGAGAAAGACGATGCCACCCACCACGCCCGCGACCGCGACTCCTGGGACGTCGACCAGTTGATTAATGCCCAGTTCCTGGCGCATAACGAAGTGGTCTTTGCGGGCGAGCACGACGGTCCCAAGCATCTGCTCGTGGGCGTCGAAGACATGCATGCCAAATTGAATTGGGCCGCGGCGCGACGAAGGACGCTGCAACTGACTCCCTCCTCACTCCCTCGGGGGTCTGTAGGGGTAATTTAAGCCCCAATCACTATCAGTGTCAAGATGAAAATTTGATGAATTTTCAGTATTTGCCTGCCGCTTGTAGGCAAATGACAAACGCACAGGCGCAAAAGTGCCGGTCGCGCTCCTGGGCCTTGAGTTTTAAGCGCATTCATAGCAAAATATCAGCAAGACCGTGTCAGGAGGACGCCGCTTCTGTTACGTTCCTTGCCTGTGGTCCGTTGAGGAGCACAGGGAGGGCACAGGCAGTATGGCTATCGCTTTGGAAGCAGCCCTTGTCGACCAGCTTCGACGCCAGGAAGACGATGCATTCACCTTCATCTACGAGCGTCATAAAGCCCAAATCTACAACTATCTATACCGGCTGAGCGGGAGTCGCGAGCTCGCCGACGACTTGACCCACGATACGTTTTTAAGTGCGTACGAATCGTTGCCGAAGTTACGGCCTGATTCCAACATCGCGCCGTGGTTGTATCGGATCGCGTCCAATCGCTTTCGAGATATTTTGCGGCGCAAAAGGGTTGTCGCCTGGATGCCGTGGGGCGATTCGCCCCGGAACGAAGCGCAGCTTTCGGTTCCAGGTGGCGAACAGGCTTTGCCCGAGCAAGAGGCCGTCCAAACTGCACTGAGTCACATGAAGCCTGACTACGCTTTGTGCCTGGTGCTACGGTTGGCGGAAGGATTTTCCTCCGAGGAAACAGCCCAGATTCTTGGAATCTCGGCCGAAGCCGTGCGGATGCGGCTGTCACGCGCTCGACAGATGTTCAAGACTGCGTACGCGGCGGGTGAGTTGGGAGCCATGGGATGACCTGCTACGAGCAGGATGCACTTTCTCGGTACGTTGATGGCGAGCTATCTCCGCTCGAACGAGGGCACATAAACGGGCATTTAAGAAGTTGCAGCGCCTGCAGCCGAGAGATTGCGCGTCTGCGCGCCATGGACGACATCCTGCGGGCGTGGGGCACACGGCGTGCGGCGCTACCTGAGGCAGCCGACAAGCGAATTACCGACACGGTTTGCCGTCGCCGCCAGACAGGTGCGGTCCGTGCATTCCTGTCAGTCAGCCGAATGACGCCCGCCGCGGTCGGAAGTACGATCGCCGCGGTGCTCGTGCTGTTATCGGTTAACATGCACGGTGCCTACTCCGCCCGCTCCGCCAGCGAGATCGCCTGGGCCTCACAACAGTCGTCCATCAAGCGGCAGGCCGCTCCCCTGCTGAAAGCGCGCCGGTCCTCTGCCATCCAGGGGGGCCAGATAAATGTTTCGACTGGGACGCTCGGCAGGCACATCAACTCGACCATCTTAGACTAGCGTTCCGCGCCGATTGCGCCTTTGTTGACCGGGGGCTCTGTCCCCGGAGGAGTGTTGACTTTGCAGACTGGGTGGAAAGCGTGCGGAGTCGGTCTGGTGCTGTTCGCGTGCCTCCTGCCTGCGATCACCCAGGCGAGTGGGCATTCGTCGGCCGCGAAACCAACGATCAAACCGACTGCGAAACCAACGGTTGTGTCCTTACGGATAGCACTTGCGGTCGGACCGAGAGTTGATCCGGCGCTCGTGGAAGACGAAGAAAGCGTCGAGTTAGCGAATCTGTTGTACTCGGGGCTGGTTCGGCTCGATGCTTCGTATAAGGTCGTGCCGGCGGGAGCTTCGAGCTACTCCATCTCTTCAGATCACCGACATTACACGTTCCATCTTCGTCCCGACTTCAGATTCAGCAACGGCGACCCCGTGCGAGCTGAGGACTACAAGTTCGCCATCATTCGGAGTCTGGATGCCGGCATTAAGTCGCCGACGGCGCCAGTCTATCTCCTTGATGTCCAGGGCGCGGGCGATTTCCTGACCGGAAAGGCAAAGACGGTGAGCGGAATCAAAGTCATTGACACGCACACTTTGCAAATTACGACCCGCTGGCCCGTGCCGTACTTTCTCATGGAACTGACCTACCCGACGAGTTTCGCCCTGGATGAAAAGGCAATTCGGAAGTTAGGGCCGATGGACAATACCGCCTGGTACTCGAACCCCGTCGGCAGCGGCCCGTATCGACTGAAGTCGTGGGTTCCGAACGGTAAGGTCGTGCTCGTGCCGAACAAGTACTTCCCGGGACCGGCCCCTCGAATCAAGCAGGTGGTAATTTCCGTCGGCGCGTTGCAAGGCACCGGTCTCGATCTCTACCACTTCGTTCGCCAGAACATCGATGTGGCTAACCTGAGCTACGACAGTACGCTGGTGGGCTTGCAAGGCATTCGACAGACGAACTCGCTCATCATCGACGGCATCTACATGAACGTGAAGGTCGCGCCGTTCGGCGACAAGCGAGTGCGGAGGGCGCTCACTATGGCGCTCGACCGCAATTCTCTGATCAGCGCGACTATGGCGCACACAGTGACCCCATTTGGGGGCTACGTTCCTGCCGGCGAAGCGGGGTACAACCCGCATTTGAAGCTCTTGCCGTTTGATGTCGCCCAGGCGAGGCTTGAGTTGAAGGCCGCAGGCTTTCCGAACGGGAAGGGCTTCCCGTCCACGACGTTGTACTACGCCGCCTCGCCGGGAATGGCACGACTGGTCGCGGCTGTCGCCCAGCAGTGGCGGACCGCCCTGCAGATCCACATCGACACCAGAGGACTGGAACAAAGCGTCCTACTTACGAAGCAGGCGCAGAACTCGCTTCCGCTTTACTTGTCCGGTTGGACGGCCGACTACCCAGATCCGCACGATTGGTTGTCCTTACAGTGGAAGTCGGACGCGATCAACAACAATATGCATTACTCCAACAAGGCATTCGACTGGTACGTAGCAACGGCGGACGTAACCTGGGACTGGCGCCGCCAACAGCAGTTGTACAACGCGGCGCAGGAGTCGTTGGTTCAGGACGCTGCGTGGCTGCCGCTCTACATTCCGCACCGGCTCACATACATCCGGCCTTCGGTCGACAATTTAGCGCTCACCGGATACGGGGTGATTCCGCGTTCGGGGTCTTGGGCGCAGGTGGCAGTGAAGACGACCAGCAGCAAAACGAAGCGTGCACGATGATCTCCGCTGCTCTCGCTATTTCGGTACAATACTTCGTTTTATGACATCTCTCGACACGTGCCATCCGGTACATGCGCCCGCTTGCACGATGAGAGCGCTATTACCTGCCGCAGTCGGGTGCACCGAGTAGCATGCCCGGATCTGATTCAGCTGCGCGCCGAAAAGCGCGTTTTCGCGAGCGAAACGCTGTGAAGATTAGCGCAACGCCGAGCGCGCCGGCGACGGTGCAGACGGCGTCTGCCGCAGTACTTCCAAATAGAAGAACAGTGAATCGGGCGTTCTCACTGCCCGCTGTGACGACCGAACAGGCACTCTACATGGCCATCGTCCTCGCGGCATTTGCAGTCCGCATCTGGGATGCCGGCAGCAGGGCAATGCATGGCGACGAAGCCGTTCATGCCTGGCTTGCCTGGAATTTGTACAAGGGCACAGGCTACCAATACGATCCCATCTACCACGGTCCGCTCCAGTTTCCGATAACTGCCCTGTTCTATTTCCTGTTCGGCGTCTCCAACGTGAGTGGCCGTTTGTTGTCGATCCTGTTCGGCACCGCACTGGTGAGTCTTCCGTACTTCCTCCGCCACTGGATGGGTCGGGGAGCTGCACTCATAGCGGCTGCACTCATTGCAATATCTCCGGCGTTCGTGTACACCTCGCGCCTTGAGCGCGACGACATGTTGTCGTGTCTCTTCGCTATGACGATGGCAATTGCGCTTTTCTCGTTCATGCGAACGCGTCGCATTCGATATCTGTATATGGGAGTTGCTTCCATCGCGCTCTCGCTCAGCGCGATGGAGAACACCTACATCACGTTGTTCATCTTCGGCACGTTCCTGTTGGTTACGCTCGGCTCGGAGCATCTACCCGGCAGCCGCCGACTGCACGGACTCGTCGAACTCTGGGATCGCACCGGCGACACCGGACAAGTACGCACGACAATTCTCTACGGCTTCTTCCTCGTGCTCTTGCTCGCATTCGTGTTGACGGTCGTCACTGGGCTCTATCTGCCGGTCCCGCTGGTGTTGGGCCTGGGTCTCCTAGGGCTCGTGAGCCGTCAGGTCACGCTTCAGGCCAAGGCCGACGGAAAAGTGCCCTTCAGCGACGCGGTCAGAGAACCCAACAAACAGCAGTGGCTCAATGCGGCGACCATCGTCGTCGCTATCCTGTTTCTACTCTTCTCCACCTTTGGGACCAACCTGCACGGCATCTGGGATTCCTCGCAGGCCCTGTTTAATCACGGGCAATGTTCGTACAACTCCTTCCCGCTAAATCCGTGTCGCAGGGACATCATCGGTGGATTGTTCTACTGGCTGAGCCAGCACGGTGTGGCTCGCGGCGGTCAGCCATGGTTTTACTACCCGCTCCTGTTCGGACTGTATGAACAGATCGCCGTGATATTCGGAGTAGGCGCGATTGTGTGGTTCGCCCGCCGTCCAACCGTCTTCACCACGTTTCTCACGTACTGGGCTGTTCTTGCCTTTGGCGTGTATTCGTGGGCCGGCGAGAAGTTTCCCTGGCTCATGGTGCATTCGCTGCTTCCATTTACCTTGCTTGCCGCCATGTTCATCATCCAGATCTTTCAACTCAGCTCGACGGTGCGGTGGGTATCGGCCGCGGTCCTCGCCCTCCTCCTGGTCGTGGAGCTTCACAACACTTACGAGGTCAATTTCGTGAATGGGGCGGACCCGGTCGAAATGATGGTGTATGTACAGAGTTCACCCGACACGCCAAAGGTCGCGAACGACATTCTGTCCATCTCCAACAAAGTGACAGGTGGGAACGATTTGCACGTCACGATCGACACGGAGGATACATGGCCGTTTGCCTGGTATCTGCGTGACATGCCGAACGTGGGATATCCCTCGTCGCCGGGCCTTCTCAAGCCGCCGTTCTCCACCAACCCGGTCATCATCGTGGATGAGTCCCATCAGGCCGCCCTGTATCCGGAGATCAAAAACAGCTATACGGGGCACAAATACCGTTTGCGGTGGTGGTTCCCCGAGGATTACAAGACTCTAACCTGGGCAACACTGGGCAAAGACATA
>CAAGKR010180869.1_pt1 | contig 11766 bp, 5 predicted proteins | sample 2556971 | NCBI WGS metagenome assembly CAAGKR01 (sample SAMEA5207829, study PRJEB30636) | soil metagenome | biome: forest; feature: boreal; material: soil | place: USA | collected 2011-09 | depth 1 m
ACACCCCGCAGGCCAAAGACCGGCTCCGGATTTTCCTGGCCGTACGGATGCATCGAGTCGAGCTCGTCCATCAAGTCCTCGTTGATCTGCTCCGGCTTCAGCCACGCGGAGATGCTGAGCCGCAGCTCCGCGATGGCCGATCCAAGGTGGTCGCGCACGGCCGAAGCGAATCGCCCCCGGAAGCCGACGAGCTCCAGCTTCGGAAGCGACACGCCGACCGCCATCGGGTGGCCTCCCCAGCTCGTCAGTCCCTCGGGGCACTTTCCCAGGATCTCCACGAGGCTGACGCCGTCCACGCTGCGCCCGGATCCCTTTGCCATGTCCCCCTCGTTTCCGAGCACGATGCAGGGCCGGTTGTAGCGGCGCGACACGCGCCCGGCGACGATGCCCACGACCCCGGGATGCCATGCCTCGCTGAAGAGGACGATGCCCGCCTCGGACAGGTACAGGTCCTCGATCATCTTCTCCGCCTCCTCCGTGATCTTGCGCTCGATGTCCTGGCGCTCCCGGTTGAAGGCGTCGAGCTGCTGGGCGGTGTCGCGTGAGAAGATCGCGTCCTCGGTCAGGAGCAGTTCAACCGAGAGGGCCGCGTCCGCAAGCCGGCCCGACGCGTTGATCCGCGGACCAAGCCTGAATGAGATGTCGACCGGCTGGATCATCTGCGTTTCCGATATCCCGGAGACATCCATGAGCGCGCGAAGCCCGGGCCGGGCGGTCTCCTGGAGGATCCTCAGGCCGTTCTTCGCCAGGATCCTGTTCTCACCCCGCAGGGGAACCAGGTCGGCGATCGTGCCCATCGCCACAAGGTCCAGGTGGTCCTTCAACTTGATGCGCGCCGCGACCGGGTGGTTCTCGAGGCGAAGCTGCTTCAGAAGCCCGTGCATGAGCTTGAATACGAGCCCTACCGTGCAGAGGTGCTGCCAGGCCGGCTGGGAGGGCAAATCCCCCGCGCGCTGGATGTGGGGGTTCACAAGGAGCCCCAGCTGCGGCGTGTCGTCCCTCGACCTATGGTGGTCCACAACGAGGACGTCGATCCCCTGCCCCATCAGGTAGGCCACCTCCGCGTGGGAATTCGTGCCGCAGTCGAGCGCAATGAAGAGGCCGGGCTTCCCCGCCTCTAGGGCCCGGTCGATCGCGCTCCGGGAGAGCCCGTAGCCGTCCTCCGAGCGGCGCGGGACGACAAAGGTCGGGTCCAGCCCGAACCGCCGAAGGACGAGGACCAGGAGGGCCGTGCTGCTGACGCCGTCCACGTCGTAGTCGCCGAGGACAATCACCTTCTCGCGCGCCAGTATCGCCGCCTTCAGGCGCGCGACGGCCGGGACGATGTTGCCCACGAGGAATGGGTCCTCCAGCCGGGAGAGGTCCGGCCTCAGGAATTCCATGGCCGCCGCCGGGTCCCTGTGCCCCCCGCGGATGAGGAGCTCGGCCAGAACGGGACCCACGCCCGCGCCCTTGCTCAGTTCCTCAACGTCACCGGCGGGGACGGGCGTGTGTATCCAGAGCATGGCGCTGGATGCACATCACCGCGACGCTTTGCTTGCGCCTGTCCACTCATACTTCGGCGCGACGTCCGAGTGCGCCTCGACGTGCTTCCGGTCGCCCTTGTGCCACCAGTAGAATACCTGGGCGGCGACGAAGATCGCGGAGAAAGTGCTGGTGACGATGCCAACAAGGAAGGTGAAGGAGATATCGCGCAGGACGCCGCTGCCGAACACGTACAGCGAGAGCGCTGCAAGGAACGTGGTTGACGACGTCATTATCGTGCGCGCGAAGACCTTGTTGATCGCGGTGTTGATGATCTCCCTAAGCGAGCCCGTGGGGTTGATCTTGAGCTCCTCGCGGATGCGGTCGAAGACGACGACGGTCTCGTTGATCGAATAGCCAGCAATACAGAGGATCGCCGCCACCATCGGCGCCGAGAACTTGTGCCCGGTCAGCACGAATATCCCGATCGTCATCATGATGTCGTGCAGGGTCGAGAACATGGCACCGACGCCGAATCCGAACTCGAAGCGGAACGCGATGTAGAGCAGGATGGTCAGCATGGAGACGCCGATCGCCTTCGCCGCGTTCAGGAGGATCTCGCGGCCGATGGAGGCACCGACGTGCTCCTCGCCGGTCTTGGTGAGGCCCGCCCGCGGGTAGGCTTTCTGAAGGGCGTCCAGAAGTATCTGCGACTTGCCGTCCGGCGTCTCAATCTTGAGCTGCTCGTTGCCGCCGCCCAGGCCGCTCTCGAATGTCGCGTTCACCTCCCCGACCTTCGCCGCCTCCGCGACCTCGCGAATCTTTCCGATGTCGAGGCGCTCGCTGTATTGCATCGTGACGACGTCGCCGCCCGAGAAGTCGACGCCGAAGATGTTGTTTCCCTGATAGAAAACGGCTGCCATTCCGATCAGGACAAGAAGGCCCGAGGCGATGAAGGCCGGCTTGCCGTACCTGACAAAGTCCACGTGGATCGCCTTGATCAGGTGGCCCATCCGGATCTTCTTCACGGTGCCCGAGTCGATCAGGAGCTCCATGATAAGGTGGGCCGTGATGAGGACCGAAAACATCGTCGAGAGGACGCCGATCGCCAGCGTCACGCCGAATCCGCGGATCGGGCCCTGCCCGAGCCAGATCATGATCGCGCAGATGATCAGCTGGACGATGTGGGCGTCTATGATCGTCATCAGCGCCTTGGCGTAGCCGGTCTGGTTGGCGGTCGAGAGGGTCTTGCCGACGGCAAGCTCCTCCCTCATGCGCTCAAAGATCAGGATGTTGGCGTCGACCGCCATGCCGATCGTGAGCACGATGCCCGCGAGCCCGGGGAGCGTCATCGTGGCTCCGATGTTCGCCATGATCCCGAGGATGATGACCAAGTTGACCGCCAGCGTTCCCACCGCGACCAGCCCACCCGTGGTGTAAAATGTGACCATGAAGGCCACGACAAGGCAGATCGCGATGATGGACGCCCTAAAGCCGCTTGAGACGGCGTCGGCGGCAAGGGAGGGGCCGACTTCGAACTGGCTCTTCACGATCAGCGGCAGGTCGAGGGGATTGTTGAGGACGTTTGCCAGGTTGAAGGCCTCGCGCTCGGTGAAATAGCCCTCGATCACACAGTCATTGTCGATCTCGGTCCGGACCGATGCGACGGAGTACAGGGTGCCGTCGAGGACCACGGCCATCTCGCCCGGGTGGGTCGCGTCGCCGCTCGCGGCGATATTGCGGGTCACCTCGGCAAACCTCTTCTGGCCTGCGCTCGTGAAATGCAGCCCGATAATCGGCTTACCGTAGCTGTCGCGCTGGACAGCTGAATAGGAGACAGACTCCCCGGTCATCTCGGGAATCCGCTTAACAAAGAACTCCTCCGAAATCTCGGAGCCGTTCGGCAGCTCGCGGTCGTAGGTCTTGACCTCGTAGCCGGGGGGCACCTCTCCCGCCGGCGCCGTCTCCGGCGTGGCGAACGGGTAGACCATCCGGAAGTCGAGCCTCGCGGGCTTCTTCACCTGATCCAGCACATCGGGATTGTCCTTCGTGTTGATGCTCGGGAGCTGCACCTCGATCCGGTTGGCGCCCACCACGCGGATCAGGGGCTCGGCGACGCCCATGGAGTTGATGCGGGCGCCGATGATCTCGATCGCCTTGCTTAGCTTCTCCTTGTTGGCTGTCTCGTCGTTGTACCCCGGAACCTTCGTGCCCAGATCGGCCTCGAGCGTGAAGCCTATGCCGCCCTGCAGGTCGAGGCCCAGTTGGAGCCTCCCCTTGGACTGGTCGAGCAGGTACTTGAGAAGGATGTCGTCGCGCTTGCCAACATTCTTCAGGGAGTCCTCGAGGTTTACCTTCGGGAAATACTGGCTGAGGTCGATCTTCTGCCCGTGGCCGATCTGCTTGAGAGCCACGTATTCGGTCGGGGCGGCGCCCGACTTCTTCAAGGCCGCGGCCTGATCCAGGAGCTTATTGAATTCCTCCTTCTTGGCGGTGGCGTGGTCCCTCGCGTACTGGGGGAAAGGCACGTCCTTGAGCGGGAGCAGTGCGTCGATAGCCCAGCCCAGGATCGCCACGCTGACGACTATCTTCCAAAGGTTGCGTTTAAACATGTCGGATGTGGGTTAAAGGGGTTTGCGGCCGCGCCTCGCCGCTGTCGCTGCGCCATCCGGGGGATTCGCACCGTCCCGGGCCGGGATCGCGCCCTAGGAGGACTTCTTTTCCTCTACGGTCGGCTTCTTCGTCGCGGCCTGGATGAAGGCCTTGCCGACCTCGATCTTGGTGTTGTCGGCCACGCGCACCACAAACCGGTCGTCCTTCACGTTCGTGATCACACCATAAATGCCGCCGGTCGTTATGACCTCGTCGCCGGATTGCAAAGTGCCGAGCATCTTTTCATGCTCCTTCTGCTTCTTTTTCTGCGGGGCGATGAATAGGAAGTAGAAACCGCCGAAAATCAGCGCCATTTCCACGAAAAGCATCGGTAAGCCGCCGCCACCGGCCGGCGGAGTTGTCTGGGCGATCAATTTATTCATTTCGTATTGCGTTCTTATAAAGAGAAAACACGCATCTAACTAAATCCACACTTGTGAAGGCAAGCCCTCAGTGGCTGCGCCCGCCCAAATACTTGAAAAGCAAATCCGCATCCGCCTGGTCGGCAGCCAAATCCGAGGAACACTACGGTTTTAAGCGCTGGGGCTCCGGCCACCTGTCGGTCGACCCGGAGGGGTTCGTGAACGTGCAGCCTCTGACAGACGGGCGCAACATCCGGGTCATGGATGTCATCGCGGAGGCGCTGGGCATGGGCCTCAAGGCCCCGATGGTGATACGGTTTCAGGACCTCCTGCGCCACAGGGTGATCCAGCTGAACGAGGTGTTTCGAAAGGCGATAAAAGAGGAGGGCTACAAGGGCGAGTACCGGGGCGTCTTCCCGATCAAGGTGAACCAGCTGCGCGAGGTGGTGGACGAGATCGTTGAGGCCGGGCGGGACTACAACTACGGCCTGGAGGCCGGCTCGAAGCCGGAACTCATGATCGCACTCGCGATGAACGAGGGCCCCAACCGCCTCGTCGTTTGCAACGGATACAAGGACCACGACTACATCCGCCTGGCCCTCCTCGGCCGCAAGCTCGGCAAGCGCGTCATCCTGGTCGTCGAGCAGCTCTCGGAGATCGACGACATCATCCGGATATCCGAGGAGACCGGCGTGAAGCCGATGATCGGCTTCCGGGCCAAGCTCCAAACCCGGGGTGAGGGCCGCTGGGCGATGTCGACCGGGGACAACGCGAAGTTCGGGCTCAACACCGCGGAAATCCTGTTCGCATGCGAGAAGCTGAAGGCCGCAAAGCTGAAGAAGTCACTCCGCCTGTTTCATTTCCACATCGGCTCGCAGGTCCCGAACATCATCACGATCAAGAACGCGGTGATCGAGGCCACCCGGTTCTACTGCCAGCTGGCGAAGATGGGCTTCCCCATGGGGTACCTCGACGTCGGTGGCGGCCTCGGCATCGATTACGATGGCTCCCGCTCGAACTTCGAGAGCTCGATGAACTACTCGATGGAGGAGTACGCCCGGGACGTTGTCTTCAACGTGCGCGAGATCTGCAGGTCGGCGGACGTCGCCGAGCCCGACATCGTGAGCGAGTCGGGCCGGGCGGTCGTCGCGCCGCATTCCATGCTGGTCGTCGAGGTCTTCGAGCGGATCAACAAGCGCGAATCCCTTGGCAAGCAGCACCAGCCGAAGGAGAAGCACAAGATCGTCACCGATCTCGAGGTCCTCCTGAGGAACAAGGCCAAGCTGGGCCGCCTCGAGCGTTTTCACGATGCCCTCCAAAAGAAGGACGAGGCGTTCTCGCTGTTTAATCTGGGTTACTTGGACCTCGAGAACCGCGCGGCGGCCGAGCAGATATTCTGGCAGATCTGCGAGCAGATCGCGAAGGAGGGGCAGAAGGCCGGCTACCAGCCCGAGGAGCTCCACGACCTCTCTAAGCTCCTCGCCGACCAGTACGTCTGCAATTTCTCGGTCTTCCAGTCGCTCCTCGACCACTGGGCGCTCAAGCAGCTCTTCCCCATCGCGCCGCTGCACCGGCTCAACGAGCGGCCGACCGTGAACGCGATCCTCGTTGACATCACCTGCGACTCCGACGGGAAGATCAGCAGCTTCATCGACCTCCAGGACGTGAAGGACTACGTCGCCCTCCATCCCCTGAACAACAAGCCGTATTACCTCGGGATTTTTCTCACGGGCGCGTACCAGGACATCATGGGGGACCTCCACAACCTCTTCGGGCGGGTCAACGAGGTCCATGTCTTCCTTGAGAAGGACGAGCCGAACGGCTTCTACATCGAGGAGGCGCTGAGTGGGAGCCGGATTGCGGACGTCATCGAGGGCGTGCAGTACCAGCAGGAGGACCTCTGCAGGAAAATGAAGGCCCAGATCGACGCCGCCACCCGCAAGGACATGGTGAAGCCGCGCGAGGGCGTGAGATTGCTGGAACTTTACGAGAGCCAGATGCTCAACAAGACATACCTGAACATCGAACGGACAAGCCCCCGGCGTAAGATCAAGAAATGACCCGATTTCCCGCGCGCGCGGTCGCCGCCGCACTCTGCCTTGCAGCGATCCAGAATGCGCCCGCCGACGCCCCCGCCGTCTACAAGGACAGCTCGGCTGCCGTTGAGGCGCGTGTCGAGGATCTCCTGCCGAGGCTGACGCCCGACGAGAAACTCTCGATTATCGGGGGAGACCGCGAGTTCTACATCAGGCCGATCGGCCGCCTCGGCCTGCCCGAGATCAAGATGGCCGACGGTCCTCTCGGCGTGCGCAACTACGGTCTTTCGACGGCCTACCCGGCCACGATCGGCCTCGCAGCCTCGTGGGACGGGGACCTCGCGAGGGAGTTCGGTTCGGCCTTGGGAAGCGACGCGCGCGCAAGGGGAGTCAACATCATGCTCGGGCCGGCCGTGAACATTAACCGGGTCCCCCAGAATGGGCGCAATTTCGAGTACCTTTCGGAGGACCCCTATCTGGCCGGCTCGGTCGCCGCCCAGATCGTGACGGGGATCCAGAGCCAGGGAGTCGTGGCGACGGTGAAACACTATGCGGCCAACAACCAGGAGACCGACCGCGGCACGATCAACGCGAAGGTGAGCGAGCGGGCGCTGCGGGAGATCTACCTTCCGGCATTCCGCGCCGCGGTGGACAAGGGTCACGCCTGGGCCGTCATGAGCGCCTACAACCGGCTGAACGGGACTTACTGCACGGCCAACGACTGGCTGAACAACACGGTGCTGAAGGGCGACTGGGGCTTCAAGGGAGTCCTCATGTCCGACTGGGGAGCGGCCCATGACACGCTCGGCGTAACGAACGGCGGCCTCGACCTCGAAATGCCCTCGGGAGCGTACATGAACCCGGCTTCGCTCAAGCCCCTGATCGACTCGGGCAAGGTGAACCAGGCCCCGATTGACGACAAGGTCCGCAGGATCCTGAGACTCGAAATTGCAAACGGCTTCCTCGACCGGGAGCAGGAGATATCCTCCATACCGAAGGATGACCCTCGAAGCGCCGCTGTGGCCCTCAAGATTGCCCGCGAGGCCATTGTGCTCCTTAAAAACGAGCACAACGCGCTTCCGCTTAACGGGCGCAAGGCAAAGAGGATTGTCGTCCTCGGGCCGAACGCCGCCGGGTTTCCCGCGGGAGGCGGCAGCGCGCACGTGGAGCCCTTTCACAATGTGAGCGTCATCGACGGCCTTCGGAAGGCGGCCCCGAAGGCGCGCATTGACGCGATTCCCGGCCCGGGACCCGAACTTCTCGGCAGGCTGGCCGCGACCGCGGCCTATGAAGGCCCGCTCAGGCTGGAGTTCATGACCGGCGACTGGAAAAGCCGAAAGATCGTCGCGTCGCAGGCGGACTCCCGAATCTACCACGACTGGGCGGGACAGCCCCCCGCCCCCGGAGTCGACCTTGCGACCTACTGGGCGCGCTGGAGCGGGACGATCCGGGCGCCGGCGTCCGGGAAATATATATTCATGGTGCAGAACCACGGTAACGTGAACGTTAAGGTCGACGGGAAGGACATCATTGAAAGCTGGGCCAACCCGAATGACGCGCTGTTCGCGGAGATGTCCCTTGAAGCCGGCAAGACCTACCCGGTCGCGGTCGAGGTCCGCTATGACAACCAGGGACCGCCCGCGGTGCGCTTTGGCTGGGGAGCGGCTCCCCCGCTCCTGACGGACGACGAGGCCGCGCGCGTGCGTGCCGCCGACGCCGTCATTGTCTGCGCCGGTTTCAACATCATGCTGGAGGGAGAGGGGTCCGACCGTTCCTACGAGCTCCCGAACGACCAGCCCGAGCTCATCAGGAAGGCCGTGTCGCTCAATCCGCGGACAATTGTCGTCCTGAACTCCGGCGGCGTTGTGGCCACGGCCGACTGGATCGGACGCGTGCCGGCTGTCCTGCAGGCCTGGTATCCTGGCCAGGAGGGTGGCACCGCTGTCGCCGAGATCATCATGGGGGCCGTGGACCCGAGCGGGAGGCTCCCGGTGACCTACGAGAAGCGCCGGGAGGACTCCCCCTCCTTCGGCAACTATCCGGGGACAAACGGCAGCGTCAATTACGCCGAGGGAATACTGGTCGGCTACCGCTGGTTCGACGCCAAGGGCGTGGCGCCCCTCTATCCCTTCGGGTTCGGCCTAACCTACACGACCTTCAGCTACGACAAGTTCCATGTCGAGCGGACCGGCGACGGCCGGTGGGCGGTCTCGTTCCAGGTGACGAACAACGGGACGCAGGCCGGCTCCGAGGTCTCTCAGGTCTACGTGAGCCCGCCCGTCTCGTCCAAGGCCGGTCGGCCCATCCGCGAACTGCGGGGCTTCAGCCGGGAAAGCCTCGCCACCGACCAGTCGATCAGCGTGACGATCGTCCTCGACCGGAGCGCATTCTCATACTTTGACGAGGCCAAGCACGACTGGGTCGTCGAGCCCGGCGCCTACACGATCGAGGTGGGGTCGTCGTCGAGGAACATACTCCTCGACGGTCCGGTGAGCGTGGAGTGAGCGCCGGCGCGTCAGCGCCATTCGTGCCGCGGGTATCGCCGCGAAAGCTCGGGCTTAATTTTTGGATAGATCTCCCGCCAGAAGCTCGTCAGGTCATCCGTGACCTGGATGGGACGCTGGTTCGGGGCCAGCACCTCTATCTTCACCGGCACCCTCCCCCGCCCCAGCGTGAACCGGCCCTCGATGCCGTAGAGTTCCTGGATGCGGGCGCTTAGGACGGGAGGGCCCTCGCCGGAATAGGTGAGGCGCGAGCGGCGGCCATTCGCCATCGTCAGCCGCTCGGGGACGGCCTCGTCCATGGCTGCGAGCTGCTCGGACGTAAGCCAGTCCTTGAGGACCGGCATCACCTCCTTCCCCTTCACCCCGCGCGCGGACGTCTCGCCGTAGCAAACCTGCTCGATGAGTGTCATCCGGTCGGCGGGCGTCACGGGGTTGACCTCGTACTCCGGGAACCATTCGGCGAGCCGGTTGACGCGGGTGATCCACTGCTCGACGGAGTCGTCCCAGGCGTCGATCGTGATCCGCCCGCCAACGACTTCCCGCGCGAGAAGCGATGCGGCCGCGTCTGTCGGGACGTCTTCGGAGCTCGATTTTGATTCCAGGACAAGGTCCCTGAACTTCTTCTCGCGGCGCGCGACGACGCGCTTGGCCGCCGCGTCGTACGTGACCTCGCGCACGTCCGTGAGCTCCCCGGGAAACATCTCCCTCAGCCACGCTTCGTCGACCGCGGTCGAGATGTTGAGGATCACGCTCACGTCGCCGCCCCGTCCGCCGATTTCGGTGATCTCCGCCGCGACCAGGAGCGCCGCCTTCCCCATGGCGCTCTCGCGCGCCAGCATCCCGCGGCGGCCGTGGATGAGGTCGCACCTCAGCGTGCCGGCGTCCAGCCGGCGGGCAAGATGATCGGGAAAGCCCGCGAGGACGCACTTGCAGACCTCGCGGCCGTCGGTCCTGCGCTCCGACACATCGAGCCCCTCGGCCGAGGCGATCTCGATGAACTGCTCGAAGAGCGGACCCACCTGGCGCGCGGCCTGGGCGTGGATGCCGAGCCGGCGGCAGGCATCCATCGAGTACCCGCTGCGGTCGGCGAAGCGCCACGCGCGCATGAGAAGAAAGAAGTCGCTCTCGTGCTCCTCGCCGAGCGTTTCCTCGCGTGCCTCGTCAACCCGACGGTCAACGCCCCTCAAAAGGAAGTTCCTCCCCTGCGTCAGCGCGGCCATCATGGCCACAGAGCGCACGCACCCGCGTTCCTGCGCCGCAAGGAACATCCGCGCATAGCGGGGATGAACCGGAAATCGGAGCATGCGCCGGCCGATGTCCGTGATGGCGCCGCCGGCTCCATCAAGCGCGCCGAGGTCGCGGAGCAGGGACTCGGCCTTCTCGAGGCCCCGGGGATCCGGCTTTTCGAACCACTCGAATCCCGCAAGGTCAACGATGCCGGATGCCTTGAGCGTCAGGACGACCTCGGAAAGGTCGAGGCGCTTCACCTCGGGCAGCTCCTGGGCCGGGCGGTGGGCGTGCTCGCGCTCAGTCCACAGCCGCATGCACAGGCCGGGCGCCGTGCGGCCGGCCCGGCCCGCGCGCTGGTCGGCGCTGGCCGCGGATATCTTTTCCACAAGGAGCGTGTTGATGCCGCGGGCGGGATCAAAGCGGGCGGTTCGAGCCAGCCCGCTGTCGATCACCGCTGTCACCCCGTCTATGGTCAGCGAGGTCTCGGCCACGTTGGTGGACACGATGACCTTGCGCCCGTCGGCGCGGGAGACGGCGCGGTCTTGCGCTTCCGGGGGAAGCTCGCCGTGCAGCGGAAGTACGGCAAATCCCCTGAGGCTGCGCATTCCCTGAAGCGCCTGAATTGTGCGCCCGATCTCGTAGGCCCCGGGCATGAACACAAGCATGTCCCCTTCCGTCGACGATGCGGCGCGCTCGCATTCGCGCGCCGCGACGTCCCATACGGGATCCGCGTCGAAGTTCGCGGGCTTCGGCAGATACTCGACCCTGACCGGGAACATCCTGCCCTGGGACACCAGGACGTCGCAGGGCGCCAGGTATCCCCGAAGCGCGCCGGCATCCAGGGTTGCCGACATCACGGCTATCCTCAGGTCCGGGCGCGTCGTTCGCTGGATGCGGAGGGCCCTCGCGAGCGAGATGTCCCCGTAAAGGTGCCGCTCGTGGAACTCGTCGAAGATGACGGCTCCTATCCCCTTGAGGTCGGGGTCGAACGTCATCTGCCGCAGGAGAATACCCTCCGTCACAAAACGAATCCTCGTGCGCTCGCTGACCCGGGACTCGAGCCGGATCTGATATCCGACGGCGTCCCCAAGCTGCGTTCCCATTTCCTCCGCGACGCGCCTTGCGAGCATTCGCGCCGCGAGCCGGCGCGGCTGAAGGACGACCGCCTGGCCGTTTTCCAGCAACCCGGCGCGCAGGAGCATCTGCGGGACCTGCGTCGATTTTCCCGAGCCTGTCGGCGCCTGAACAATGAGCCGGCCGCTGCCGCGCAGGGAGGCGATTATGGAGGCCTCAAGCTCGTAGATCGGAAGATCGCGCGGTGACATCTCGGGTTGTGAATAACAGGTGAGCTACGTTGCTCTCAGGTTATTCACAGGATCGCAGTGTGAGGGAATTGTGGATAAGAAAAGCTTCACCATTTCGTAACCGGGCCGCAACCTCACCTCGTTCCTTGATAGAACAGTCGCAGCGCGAAGGCCTGAAAACCCCTTCGAAAGCACGACTGGGATAATCCCGGGC
>CAAGKR010466118.1_pt1 | contig 11766 bp, 9 predicted proteins | sample 2556971 | NCBI WGS metagenome assembly CAAGKR01 (sample SAMEA5207829, study PRJEB30636) | soil metagenome | biome: forest; feature: boreal; material: soil | place: USA | collected 2011-09 | depth 1 m
CCGCAGGGGGGGAACTACTACGGCGGGTCGGTGGCGGCTCCGGCGTTCGGCAAGATCGCCGCCTTCGCTCTTCCTTATCTGGGTGTTCCTCCGCAGTAGGTGGCCGACCTAGAATCGCCCTGATGAGATTGGAGGAGCTTGTCGCGGAAGCTGGGGTGGCGCGGATCGTCGGGGATGCCCGCATCGAGGTTGCGGACCTTGCTTATGACAGCCGGAGAGTGGGCCCTGGGACGCTGTTCTTCTGCGTGCCCGGGGAGAAAGCCGATGGGCATGAGTTTGCTGCTGGGGCTGTGGAAGCTGGGGCGGCGGGGCTGGTTGTCGAGCGGGAGTTGGAGCTTGGGGTGGCTCAGGTGATTGTGGCGGACGCGCGGGCGGCCATGGCGCCTTTGGCTGCTCGGTTTTGGAGGGACCCGACCGGTGAGCTGAAGGTAGTGGGGGTGACTGGGACGAATGGGAAGACGACTACCGCGTTCTTGATCAGGGAGATTCTCGAGGCGGGTGGGACTTCTTGTGGGTTGCTGGGAACCGTTAAGCAGGTTGTGGGTGGGGTGGAGGAGGAGGTTGAGCGGACCACCCCTGAGGGCATTGACCTTCAGGCGACGTTTCGGCGGATGCTCGAGAGCGGGGACCGGGCCTGCGCTATGGAGGTCTCCTCGCATGCGCTGGCGCTGCACCGGTGCGACGCGATCCACTTCGAGGTGGGGCTGTTCACCAACCTGACCCAGGACCACCTCGACTTCCACGGCGACATGGAGGACTACTTCCGCTCCAAGCGGCTGCTGTTTGAGATGGGGCCGGGAGCGTCGATCGTCAACGTCGACGATCCCTACGGGCGTCGTCTCGCCGAGGAATTCGACTGCGTCACCTTCTCCGCCGAGGGCGCCGAGGCGAGCTACAGCGCCCGCGACGTCTCCTTCGACGCAACGGGCGCCGAATTCACCGTCACAACTCCGCCGACGGGCCTAGAACCCACCTATATGGTGGGAAATCGGCCCGTCGGCGGGGAGGGGGCGGTGCGGACTGCGATTCCCGGGCACTTCAACGTCGCCAACGCGCTCGGGGCGTTCGTCGTGGCGATGGCGTTGGGGGTCGATCCGGAGACGGCGGCTGCCGGTCTGGCGCGGGCCGGCCGCGTCCCCGGCCGCTTCGAGCCGGTCGACGAGGGGCAGCGGTTCGCGGTGCTGGTCGACTACGCCCACACGCCCGATTCGCTGGAAAACGCATTGCGGGCCGCGCGGCGGCTGACCGAGGGGCGGGTGATCTCCGTCTTCGGCGCCGGCGGCGACCGCGACCGCGACAAGCGGCCGAAGATGGGGCGGGCCGGGGCGGAGCTCTCCGACCTGGCGATCGTCACCTCCGACAACCCTCGCTCCGAAGATCCCGAGGCGATCCTCGCCGAGATCCTCGCCGGGATCGACGCTGGAGCGGCGGTGGAGGTGGAGGGCGACCGCCGTGCCGCGATCGCCCTCGCCCTCGGGCGCGCCCGAGCCGGCGACACGGTGGTGATCGCCGGCAAGGGCCACGAGCAGGGGCAGGAGTTCGAGGGCGGCCGCAAGATCCCCTTCGACGACCGCAAGGTCGCCCGCGAGGAGCTGCGGAAGCTGGGCAGTCACTCGTGAACCTCAACGCCGAGGAGATCGCCGCGGCGATGGGAGCCGAGATCGTCGCCAGGGGCGGTGCGGGCTTACCCGGGCGCGGCACGATCGACTCGGCCGCCACCGGAGCGGGCGACCTCTTCTTCGGCCTGCGCGGCGAGAACGTCGACGGTGGCGAGTTCGCGCCGGCCGCGATCGCCGCCGGCGCCTGGGGGGTCGTGGTCGGACCGGAGCGCGCGGCGGGCCTCGAGGGCGCTTGGGTCTTCGCCGCACCCGACCCGCTTGCCGCGATGCAGGCGCTGGCCCGCGCCTGGCGCCGCGCGCTCGGCGCCAGGGTCGTCGGGGTCACCGGCTCGGTCGGCAAGACCTCGGTCAAGGACATCGCCCGGGCGCTGCTCCCGGGGCGGGTGCACGCCAACCGCGAAAACCTCAACACCGAGGTCGGGCTGCCGTTGACCGTCCTCGAAGCCCCTGAGGACACCGACCTGCTGGTCCTGGAGATGGCGATGCGCGGGCCGGGCCAGATCGCCGAGCTGGCGGCGATCGCCGAGCCCGAAGTGGCTGTGATCACCAACGTCGGCCCGGTCCACGTCGAGCTGCTCGGCTCGGTCGAGGCGATCGCGGCGGCGAAGGCCGAAGTCCTGGCGGCGCTGCCGGAGGACGGGGCGGCGATCGTCCCGGTGGAAGCGGGGGAGCTGGAGGCCCACCTCGCGGCTGCTCCGCGGCTGCTCCGATTCGGCGCGGGCGGCGACGTGAGCGTCGCCGAGCAAAGGGTCGAGGAGGGTGTGACAGAGGCCTTGATCGCAACCCCCGCCGGACGCCGGCTCTTCCACTTCCCCTTCACGGAGGCGCACAACCTCACCAACGCGCTGGCGGCCGTCGCCGTGGGTGTCGCGCTGGAGGCGCCGCTGGCCGAGATGGCCGATCGCGCTGCGAATATAGGCTTCTCCCGCTTCCGGGGCGAGCGCCTCGAGTTGGGCGACGGAATCGTCCTCGTGAACGACTGCTACAACGCCAACCCGGGGTCGATGCGCGCGGCGCTCGACCATCTGGCCTCGCTGGATGCCGACCGCACAATCGCCGTGCTGGGCGAGATGGCCGAGTTGGGACCGGGCGCCGCCGGCTATCACCGTGAGGTCGGGGAGCACGCGAGGGCACACCGGCTCGACCTGCTGATCGGGGTCGGCGAGCCGGCCCGCGACTACGCTCCCGACGAGCTGGTCGGCACCCCCGAGGACGCGGCCGAGCTGCTGGCGGCCCGGCTGGGGCCCGGCGATGCGGTCCTCGTCAAGGGCTCCCGCTCCGCCGGCCTGGAGGCCGTCGCCGAGACCCTCCAGGAGCTGATCTGATGGGCGAAGTGCTGATTGCGGGGATGGCCGCGATGCTGATCTGCATCTTCCTCGGCCCGAAGTTCATCGAGTACCTGCGGGTGAAGGAGTTTGGCCAGCACATCCGCGAGGATGGGCCGCAGGAGCACCATGCCAAGGCGGGCACGCCGACGATGGGCGGCCTGATCGTCTTCGCCTCGATCTGCGTGCCCTACCTCGTCCTCTCCGACCGCGATGCCCAGAGCCTCGCGGTCTTCGGGGTCGCGATGGGTTGCGCTGCGATCGGCTTCGCCGACGACTTCATCAAGATCGTCAAACGCCGCTCGCTCGGCCTCTCGGCCCGCTGGAAGCTGCTCCTCCAGCTGATCCTGGCGCTCGGCCTCTGGTGGGTGGCGCGCCACGTGGTCGGGCTCGAGCCGACCCTCTTCTTCCGGATCGGCGAGGGCAGCGTCGACCTCGGCCCGGTCCTCTACTTCGTCCTCGTCTTCCTGGTGATCGCCGGCACCTCCAACGGCGTCAACCTGACCGACGGCCTCGACGGCCTCGCCGCCGGCTCCTGCGCGATCGTCCTGCTCGCCTACACCGCGATCGCCTTCATCACCAACGAGCAGCAGAACCTCGCGCTGCTCTCGGCCTGCCTGGTCGGCGCCTGCGTCGGCTTCCTCTGGTTCAACGCCTTCCCGGCATCGATCTTCATGGGAGACACCGGCTCGCTCGGCCTCGGAGGGGCGATCGGCGCGCTCGCGGTGATGACCCAGACCGAGGTCCTGCTGATCATCATCGGCGGGATCTTCGTGATCGAGGCACTCTCGGTCGCGATCCAGGTCTTCTCCTTCAAGACCTTTCGCCGACGCGTCCTGCTGATGGCTCCGCTCCATCACCATTTCGAGATGATGGCCTGGTCGGAGACCAAGATCATGCTCCGCTTCTGGATCATCGCCGCGGTCTGCTCGGGGATCGGGTTCACGCTGTACCAGCAGTCGATCGGACGCTAGGCGTGGGTGGGGGGCCGCCCAGGAAGCCTCGGCCGGAGCTGCCGGTAGGTCCTTACCTGGTGGTTGGACTGGCTCGTTCGGGTTGTGCGGTGGCTCGGATGCTGGTCGAGAGAGGGAAGGTTGTCCGGGGGGTCGATTCTGGGCATCCGGCGGGGGCGGCAGGGCTGCGGGGTGCGGGCGTCGAAGTTGTTCTGGATGCGGATGGATTGGCTCTTCTGGACGGCGTCAAGACCGTTGTCAAGAGCCCGGGGGTTCCTCGGGAGGCGCCGGTGATCTCGGCGGCGCTGGAGAGGGGCATCGACGTGGTGGGAGAGTTGGAGCTTGCCTGGCGGGCGATCCCCAGCCGCTTCGTCGCGGTGACGGGGACGAACGGCAAGACGACCACGGTGGAGCTGCTGGGGCACGTCTACCGGACGGCGGGTGAGCCGGTCGCTGTCGCCGGCAACGTCGGCACGCCGCTCTCCCGGCTGGCCGGAGAGATCGATCCCGATACCACCATCGTCTGCGAGTGCTCCAGCTTTCAGCTCGAGGACAGCGCCGCCTTCGCGCCCGAGTGCGCCGTCTTCCTCAACCTGGCGCCGGACCATCTTGACCGCCACGCCGACCTGGACTCCTATCTCGCCGCGAAGCTGCGGATCTTCGCCAACCAGGGCAACGACGACCTCGCCGTCTACAACGGCGACGACCCGGCGCTGGCCGGCGCCGACCTCGGCGGATGCGCTCGCAGGATCGCCTTCTGCCACGGAGCGGGGCCGGACTGCGAGGTTTCGCTCTCCGGGGGCACGATCTTCTACGCCGGCGAGCCGCTGCTCACCGCCGAAGAGCTCGGGCTGTTCGGCGAGCACAACGTCGCCAACGCGATGGCCGCCGCGGCCGCCGCCCTCTCGATGGGCCTGCACCGCGACGCGGTGCGCGAGGGGCTGCGCAGCTTCGCCGGGGTGCCCCACCGCCTCGAGCAGGTGGCCGCCAAGCTGGGCGGGGTCCGTTTCGTCAACGACTCCAAGGCGACCAACGTCGCCTCCGCCGTGGTCGGGCTGGGCGCCTTCGAGGGCGGGGTCCACGCAATCCTCGGAGGCAGTGAGAAGGGCGACTCGTTTGCGCCGCTCCTCGATCCGATCCGCGAGCGCTGCACCGCCTGCTACCTGATCGGCGCGGTCGCCGACCGGCTGGCCGCCGAGCTGGCGCCGGTGGTCGAGGCCGGGATCGAGCTGCACCGCTGCGCCGACCTCGAGGACGCGGTCCGCCGCGCCGCCGCCGCGGCCCGCCCCGGCGAGATCGTCCTGCTCTCACCCGCCTGCGCCAGCTTCGACGCCTTCCGCGACTTCGAAGAGCGCGGCGAGCGCTTCCGCGAGATCGTCGGGGGGCTTCGGTGAGCGCCCGCGCCCTCGCTCTCGGCCGTCCCGCCAAGCCCCGCAGGGCGAAGAAGACGAAGGAGCGCACCCGGGCAGCGGCCCCGTCGGCCGAGTACAACATGCTGCTCACCGCGACCCTCTGCCTGCTCGCCTTCGGCGCGGTGATGGTCTTCTCGGCCAGCTCGACCACCCAGGTCCTCAGCAACGGCGGCCTCTCCAACAGCGCCTTCTACCTGAAGCGCACCCTGATGTTCGGGGCTTTCGGCCTGGTGGTCATGCACCTGACGGCGCGCCACGGCTTGGTGCTGGTCCGCCGCCTCACCCCGGCGATCCTGGCGCTCTCCCTCTTCCTGCTCGTCGCCGTGCTCGGGATCGGCTCCACCGTCAACGGCGCCAGCCGCTGGATCGGCTCCGGCTTCCTGCAGATCCAGCCCTCCGAGCTGGCCAAGGTGGCGCTGATCCTCTACGGCGCCGACCTGCTGGCGCGCAAGCCGAAGCGGGTGCGGACGATCGCAGGCTTCATGCCCTATCTGCTGGTCACCGGTTTCGCCTGCCTGCTGATCGTGGTCGAGCCGGACCTGGGGACGTCGATGGTCGTCGCCTTCGCGGTCGGCGCGACCCTGATCGCGGCCGGCGCCCGGCCCCGTGACCTCGGCCTGATCGCCTTGGGGCTCGGCTTCGTCGTCCTGCTCCTCACCCTGGTCGAGCCCTACCGGATGGCCCGCCTCACCGGCTTCCTGCATCCCGGCGCCGACGCGGCCGGGTCCGGCTTCCAGGCCGCGCAGGCGAAGATCGCCCTCGGCTCGGGGGGCATCTTCGGCGTCGGCATCGGCAACGGCGTGCAGAAGGCCTTCTACCTGCCTGAGGCCCACACCGACATGATCTCCGCGGTGATCGGCGAGGAGCTGGGACTGGTCGGGATCCTCGGCGTCGTCGGCCTCTTCTCGATGTTCGGCTACGCGGGGCTGCGGGTCGCCCAGAAGGCGAAGGACAACTACGGCAAGCTCCTTGTGGCGGGCCTGACCTCGCTGATCCTGACCCAGGCGACGATCAACCTCTTCGCGGTGATGGGACTGGCGCCGCTGACCGGCGTCCCGCTGCCCTTCGTCTCCTACGGCAACAGCAGCCTGCTGGCGACTCTGTTCGCGGTGGGCCTGATCCTCAACGTCGCCCGGGGCGGCACGGCTGCGGCCGCGGGATCCAGCCGAACCCAGGCTCGAAGCAAACGAACCGCCAAGCGCTCTACGTCGCGATCCGCCAAGAACCCCGGCGCTGGCAAACTGCGCGTCGTCGATGGCGGGCGTGCGCCCGCCCGTGGAAGGAGCCGATCCAGCGGTGGTAAGAGTGCCCAGAGTCGTAGTGGCGGCGGGGGGAACCGCCGGCCACGTCGTGCCCGCCATGGCGGTCGCCGCCGAGCTTCGAGCTAGCGGCGCCGAAGTTTCCTTCCTCGGCACCCGCGAGCGGATCGAGGCCGAGCTGGTGCCCGCGGCCGGGTACGAGATCGACTACCTGAAGGTGCGCGGGATCGACCGCCGCAACCCGCTGCGCGCCGCCCGTCGCGCGATTCGCGATCGCGGTGCCGATGTCGTCATGGGCGGCGGCGGTTTCGTCGCCGGGCCGGCGGGTCTGGCCGCGGTCCTCTCGCACACGCCGCTCGTCCTCACCGAGGCCGACAGCCACCTCGGTCTCTCCAACCGGCTGCTCGCCGGCCGGGCGACCCGGGTCTGCCTCGCCTTCCCGGTCGAGGGCAGGGAGGGAGGGCGCTACCTGGTCACCGGGCGGCCGGTCCCCGAGGCGGTTCTGCGCGCCGACCGGGCCGCCGCCCGCGAGCGGTTCGGCGTCCCCGCCGACGCCCGCTGCCTGCTGGCGATGGGCGGCAGCCAGGGGGCGCGTTCGATCAACCTCGCCGCGATCGAGGCCTTCGCCGAGCGCGGGAGCCGCGACTTCCACGTCGTCCACCTGGCCGGCCGTCGCGACTTCGACGAGCTCGACCGGCGCCTCGGCGCCGCGCCGCATCGCGACCGCTACACGCTGCTCGCCTACGAGCCTGATCTCGGCGACACGCTCGCCGCCTCCGACCTGGTGCTGGCCCGCTCGGGCGGCTCGATCTTCGAGGTGACCGCAGCCGGGCGCCCGGCGATCCTCGTTCCCTACCCGCACGCCACCGCCGGCCACCAGAGTGCCAACGCCGCCTGGATGGAGGAGGCCGGCGCGGCGCAGACGATCCGCGACGAGGAGCTGAGCGCGGAGCGGCTCGAGGACGAGGGCGGCCGCCTGCTCGGCGACGAGGAGCGCCTCGGCGAGATGGCTCGCGCATCCGCGTCCCTCGCGCGGCCCGACGCGGCGCGCCGGATCGCCGACGAGATCCTGGCGGCGGTGCGGCAATGAGCAGCGCCTGGGCTTCGCGGCGGCTGCACTTCATCGGGATCGGCGGCGCCGGGATGAGCGGGCTGGCGCTGGTCTGCCGGGAGCTCGGCGCGACCGTCACCGGCAGCGACAGGGCCGACTCCTCTTATATGGAGCGGCTGCGCGGCGCCGGCGTCAAACCGGTCGTCGGCCACGACGCCGCCAACCTCCCGGCCGACGCCGAGGTCGTCGTCTCGACCGCTATCGCCGCCGACAATCCCGAGCTTGCCCTTGCCCGCGAGCGCGGCCTCGCGGTGCTGCACCGCGGCGAGCTGCTGGCCGAGCTGTGCGCGGAGAAGCGGCTGATCGCCGTCGCCGGCACCCACGGCAAGACGACGACGACCGCGATGCTGGTCTGGGCGCTGCGCTCGATCGGCGCCGATCCGGCCTTCTTCGTCGGTGGCGAGGTCCCCGGTCTCGGCGAGGGAGACGCCGCCGCCAACGCCGGCTGGAGCGCGCGTGGTTCCTTAGGGACGAAGGACGTCCCTAAGGAACCACGGGGCGAGGAGGGGTGGATTGTCGTCGAGGCGGATGAGAGCGACGCGAGTTTCCTGCGGCTGCGGCCCGAGATCGCGATCGTCACCAACGTCGAGATGGACCACCACGCTCGCTGGGGCTCGTTGGCCGAGCTGCGCCGCGCCTTCGGCGAGTTTCTCGCTCCGGCGAAGGGAGTGGCGATCTTGGCGAACGGCAGCCTTGCCGACCTCACCAAGGGGAAGCGCACGCTCTGCTTCGATGCCGACTCGCCGGGTCCAGCCCACCTGCCGCTCACCGTCCCCGGTCGCCACAACCTGATCAATGCCCGCGCCGCCCTCGCCGCAATCGAGTTGGCGGGGCTGGATGTCGACGCGGCAGCCGCGGCACTCGCGGACTTCCCCGGGGTGTGGCGGCGGCTCGAGTTCAAGGGCGAGCGCAACGGCGCCCGCGTATATGACGACTACGCCCACCACCCGACCGAGGTGCGGGCTGCGCTCTCGGCGCTGCGAGAACTGGACCCGGAGCGACTTATCGCCGTCTTCCAGCCACACCTCTACTCGCGCACAAAGGCGCTCGGCGAGGAGTTCGGCGCGGCGCTGGCGCTCGCCGACGAGGTCGCGGTGCTCGACGTCTACCCCGCCCGCGAGGAGCCGGTCGGCGACCTGGCCGGGGTCAGCGGCCTGCGGGTCGCCCAGGCCGCCGCCGAGCGCATGGGGGGGAGACCCGTCTGGTGGCTGCCCAGCGCGGAGAGGGCGGAGGTCGCGCTCGGCCCCCGGCTCGGCCCGGGCCAGATCCTGGTCACGATCGGGGCCGGCGACGTCTTCAGGCTGGGCGAGGCGCTGGTGGAGAACGAGGGATGAGTGCGCCGCCGCCGGGCGCCCAGCCCGACTTCCCCCTCGCCCGCCTCACCACGGTCCGCACCGGCGGCCCCGCCGACTGGTTCGCACGCCCCGGCAGCGAGGAGGAGATACTCGAGCTGCTTGCCTGGGCGGGCGAGGCGGGCCTGGCGGTAGGAGTGATCGGGTCGGGATCGAACCTGCTGGTAGCCGACGATGGATTCCGCGGACTTGCGATCAAGCTGGACGGCGACCTCGCGACGATCGAGCGCGACGGCGAGCGCGTCCTCTGCGGCGGCGGCGCCCGCCTCCCGTCCGCGTCCGCCAAGGCGGCGGGCTGGGGCCTCTCCGGCCTCGAGTTCGGGATCAACATCCCCGGCACCGCGGGCGGAGCGGTGAAGATGAACGCCAACGCCTACGGGGGGCAGCTGGCCAAGGTCTTGGAGTGGGTGGACATCTGCACGTCGTCGGGACTCGATCGCAGGGCTGCGGAGAAGCTCGGCTTCGCCTATCGCCGCTCCGACCTCGGCACCGCCGAGGTCGTCTCGCGCGCCTCCTTCCACCTCCAGCCCGGCGACCCCGTGGCGATCAGGGCGACCCTGGCGGAGATGCGCGAGAAGCGCCGCGAGGCCCAGCCCTCCGGGATCAAGACCTTCGGCTCGACTTTCAAGAACCCAGAGGACGAGCGGGCGGAGGGACGTTCCGCCGGTCAGCTGCTCGAGGCGGCCGGCTGCCGCGGCTTGCGCCACGGCGGCGCCCGCTTCGCCGAGAAGCACGCCAACTTCGTCGAGAACGCCGGCGACGCCACCACAGCCGACGTGCTGGAGCTGATGGCAGAGGGGCGCCGCCGCGTCCACGAGCGCTTCGGCGTCGAGCTGGAGCCGGAGGTCCAGGTACTGGGCGAGGTGAGCCGGCCCGGCGGCTGGGAGCTGTGAGGCGTCGGCTGCCGGCCGGGTTCGCCATCGTCGTGCTGGCGGTGGCCGGCTACCTGCTCGTGCTTCGCGACAAGTCCGTGACGCCGCGCCTCGTCCCGGTCGAGCCGACCTCGGCGATCGGCTCGGGCTCGAGCGCGGTCGGGGTCTCCGCCGAAGGCGCCGTCCTCTCCTGGCTGCCGCCGCCGAAGGGTTCCTCGCTGCCTCGACTGCCGCTCTCCGAACCCCCGAAGAGCGGCCACCTGGCCGGCCCGGCGTTGCAGCAGGCTCGCGTCCTCGGCGCCGCGCCGGCGGAACTTCGCCCGTACTTGAAAAGCAGCCGCTACGGCGAAAGCGGAGTCGACGTCGAACTGACCTCGGGGGTCGAACTGCGCTTCGGCGATGCCTCCGAGGCGGCCAAGAAGTGGCGGGCCGCCGCCGCCGTACTCGCCGACCCATCGGTCACCGCGCTCGATTATGTAGACCTGCATGCTCCCGGTCGCCCGGGGATATGGGGCTCCGGGCACGCCCTGCCAAGCGTTCCCTAAGCCCTCAACCATGGGGTTAGACTGGACGAACCCTCAAGTTCGACTTGAGGGATGGGCTTTGCAGGATGCCTCCCGCCGGTTTGACACTTGGCGCAGAATGCCCTACGTTGAGCGCAATTTCCAAGGTTCAACCGATCCTCAGAACCCTTGAGCATCGCTACAGCCTCGGACGGAACAAAGGCTCAACTCAAATCCAGTCCTTGCGGACTGGGCAGATACCAGCTCCAATCAGGGCTGGGCTTGGAGAAATCGGGAGATGGAATCCACATACTTGGCTGTGATCAAGGTCGTCGGCGCCGGCGGCGGCGGCACCAATGCGGTCAGCCGGATGGTCGACGCGGGAATCCGCGGCGTCGAGTTCGTCGCGGTCAACACCGACGCCCAGGCGCTGCAGGCCTGCGACGCCGACATCAAGCTCTCGATCGGCCAGGAGCTGACTCGCGGCCTCGGCGCCGGCGGCAACCCCGAGGTCGGGGCGGGCGCCGCGGCGGAGAGCCGCGACGAGATCAAGGAGGCGCTGAAGGGCGCCGACATGGTCTTCGTCACCGCGGGCGAGGGCGGCGGCACCGGCACCGGCTCGGCGCCGATCATCGCCGAGATCGCCAAGGAAGAGATCGGCGCGCTGACCGTCGGCGCGGTGACGAAGCCGTTCGAGTTCGAGGGCAAACGGCGGATGCAGCAGGCGCTCGAGGGGATCGAGAAACTTCGCAACAACGTCGACACCCTGATCATCGTTCCCAACGAGAAGCTGCTGCAGGCGGTCGAGCGGCGGACCAGCGTGCTGGAGGCGTTCCGCCAGGCCGACGACATCCTGCGCCAGGGCGTACAGGGCATCACCGACCTGATCACGATCCCCGGGCTGATCAACCTCGACTTCGCCGATGTGCGCACGATCATGCGCGACGCCGGCTCCGCCCTGATGGGCGTCGGCTCGGCCTCCGGCGAGGCGCGCGCCCTGGACGCGGCCAAGGCGGCGATCACCTCACCGCTGATCGAGGAGTCGATCAAGGGCGCCACCGGGATGCTGCTCAACATCACCGGCCCCGAGGACCTCGGCCTGTTCGAGGTCAACGAGGCGGCCCAGCTGGTCCAGGCCGAGGCCGACGACAACGCCAACATCATCTTCGGCTCAGTCGTCGACCAGTCGATGCGCGACGAGGTCCGGGTCACGGTGATCGCCACCGGCTTCGAGGGCTTCGAGTTGCTGGCCCGCTCCCCGCAGCGGGTGCGCCGCCGCTACGAGAGCCGCCCGCGGATCTCGGCCGAGGACACCGACATCCGCAAACTGCGGGTCAGCGACGACGACATCGAAGTCCCG
>CAAGKR010404030.1_pt1 | contig 11764 bp, 12 predicted proteins | sample 2556971 | NCBI WGS metagenome assembly CAAGKR01 (sample SAMEA5207829, study PRJEB30636) | soil metagenome | biome: forest; feature: boreal; material: soil | place: USA | collected 2011-09 | depth 1 m
CGCGACGCCGACCTGACCGGCCGCCACGTCGTCGTGACCGCCGGCGGAACGCGCGAGGCGATCGATCCGGTCCGCTACATCGGGAACCGCTCGACCGGGAAGATGGGCGTCGCGGTCGCCCGGGCGGCGCTCGATCGCGGGGCGCGCGTGACGATCCTGGCGGCGAACGTCGAGGTCGGGCTGCCGTCCGAGGCCACCGTGATCCCGGTCGTTTCGACCGCCGACCTGCGGGCGGCCCTCCTCCGCGTGACGCACGGCCCGGATGGCTCCGCCGGCTTCGACGCGCTGGTCATGGCCGCGGCGGTCGCCGACTTCCGACCGGTGGACCAGGCGACGGCGAAGCTTCCACGTTCCGACGGCCTGACCCTCCGGCTCGAGTCGACCCCCGACCTGCTGGCCGAGATCGCGCGTATCGCCCGCGGTCTCGATAGCGACGGATCCCCGACCCGCGAGCCGCTCCGGCCGGTCCCGATCCTCGTCGGGTTCGCGGCCGAGACCGGGTCGCTCGAGCGCGCGGCCGAGAAGCTCAGCCGCAAGGGCGTCGACCTGCTCGTGGCCAACGACTTCGCGGAGGCGGGCTCCGGCTTCGGGACCGAGACGAACCGCGTCGCGATCCTGGCGGCCGACGGCTCGCGCGAGGATCTGCCGCTGCAATCGAAGCGCGACGTCGCGGGGCGGCTCCTGGACAAGATCGCGGCCGCGCTGGACGACCGCGACGCCGCCGTGCAGACTGTCGCCACGACCCATCCGACGCGGGAGCGAGCATGAGCACGACGCCCAAGACCTTCGACGGATCAGTCCGCCGGCTGACCGTGGTGGACATCGCCAAGCTGCACGCCGACGGCGCACGGATCCCGATGCTGACCGCGTACGACTACCCGACCGCCCGGATCCTCGATGCGGCCGGGATCCCGATGCTGCTCGTCGGCGATTCGGTCGGCCAGGTCATGCTCGGGTACGAGTCGACCGTGCGCGTGACGATGACCGAGATGGTCCATCACACGAAGGCCGTGGTCCGCGGCAGCGAGCGGGCGCTGGTCGTGGCGGACATGCCGTTCCTCTCGTACGCCACGCCAGGCGAGGCCATCGAGAACGCCGGGATCTTCCTCCGCGAAGCCGGCGCCCAGGCCGTCAAGGTCGAGGGCGGCGTGCGCAGCGCGCGGATCATCGAGACGCTCGTGCGGGCCGGCATCCCGGTCATGGGCCACATCGGGCTGACGCCGCAGTCGATCAACACGATCGGCAAGGTCAAGGTCCAGGGCAAGAACCGCGACCAGGCCCGGGCCCTGATCGCGGATGCGTTCGCGGTCCAGGAGGCCGGGGCCTTCAGCATGGTCCTGGAGCTCGTCCCCGAACAGCTGGCGGCGGCGATCACGGAACGCGTCGGGATCCCGACCATCGGTATCGGCGCGGGCGCGGGCTGCAGCGGCCAGGTCCAGGTCATCACGGACCTCATCGGCCTGGGCGACTTCGTCCCACGGCATGCGCGGCCGTATGCGCACGTTCGCCAGGCGATCCTCGAGGCGGCCACCGCCTATGCCGCAGACGTTGCGGCAGGCACCTTCCCAGGGCCTGAGCAGACCGTTCGGATGGAGGACGCCGTCCTCGACGAGGTGCTCGGCCGCGGTGCATCGGACCGGCCGGCCGGCTCGATCCCGGCCGGCGGGATCCCGCTCGATCGCGACCTCTGATCCAGCCGCGCGCTTGACCGAGGTCGTTCGCACCCGCGCCGCGCTTCGCGATGCCCTGGCCGAGGGCCCGCGACCGCTCGGACTGGTCCCGACGATGGGCTGGCTGCACGAGGGCCACCGTGCCCTGATGCGCCAGGCACGATCGGCCAACGCCACGACGGTCGTGACGCTCTTCGTCAACCCGCGCCAGTTCAACCTCGCCGACGACTACACCAAGTACCCGCGCAACGAGGCGCGCGACCTCGCGATCTGCGAGGCGGAGGGCGTCGATATCGTCTTCGCGCCACCGGCATCGGAGGTCTATCCGCCCGGCTTCGACACGCTCGTCTCGGTCGGCGCGGTCGCGCAGCCACTCGAGGGCGCCGCGCGGCCCGGCCATTTCGATGGCGTCGCTACGGTGGTGGCCATCCTGTTCGACCTCGTCGGTGCCGACCACGCCTACTTCGGCCAGAAGGATGCGCAGCAGGTCATGGTCATCCGCCAGATGGCGCGAGACCTGGCGCTGCCGACCGAGGTCATCGCCTGCGAGACCGTGCGCGAGTCCGACGGTCTGGCGCTCTCGTCACGCAACGTCCACCTCTCCCCGGCCGAGCGCGCGGCAGCACCGGTCGTGCGCCGAGCCCTCCTCGCGGCCCGCGACCGGTGGGAGGCAGGCGAACGTTCGGCGGAGTTCCTGCGCGAGGCGATGCGTGCCGAGTTGGGCCGCGAGCCGCTCGCCGCCGTCGACTATGTCTCCGTGGCCGACGGCACGACCCTCGCCGAGCTCGACCGGATCGAGGGCTCGGCACTCCTCTCGACGGCCGTCCGGTTCGGGACGACGCGCCTCATCGACAACGAGCCGCTCGGCCCCGATCCCTCGATGGTCTGACGCCGGTCGTGGCTGCCGGTCGCCGGATCCTTCTCGCCTACCTCGTCTATTTCGCTGCGATCGGCGCGGCCTACCCATACCTGCCGGTCTTCTACCGCGGCCTCGGCCTCAGCCTGGCCGAGATCGGCGTCCTGACCGCCGTCCAGGCGGCCATCCAGCTGGTCCTCGCGCCAGTCTGGGGCGGGCTCGCCGACCGGTTCCCGCGGACGCGGCTGACGCTCCCGCTGGCGGCCGCGGTCGCGACCGTCGGCGCCGGGATCCTCTTCCTCGCCACCGACGTCCCGATGGTCTTCGCCGGCTCGCTGATCCTGAATGCCGGGTTGTCCGGGATCGGGCCGACGCTCGACGCCCGAACGCTCGAGACGCTGGGGTCCGATCGGCGCAGCCGCTACGGCCAGGTCCGGGCGTTCGGCTCGCTCGCGTTCGTGCTGGCAACGGTGGCGGTCGGGTTCGTCCTCGACGCCGGCGGCGCACGGTCGCTGTTCTGGGTCTACCTGCCGTTCCTGCTCGCCACGGTCGTCGTCACCGCCACGATCCCGCGGCGCGGCGGAACCACGCGCTCGGTGAACCTCACGCGAGGCGCGTGGGAGTTCCTGTCGAGCTCAGGGATGGCCATCTTCCTGCTCGGCGTCGTCGTCGTCTGGTCGTCGCTCGCCGCGGTCAATGCGTTCTACTCGATCCAGGTCGTCGCCCTCGGCGGCAGCCCGGGGCTCGTCGGGATCGCCTGGGCGTTCGGCGCGGCGATCGAGGTGCCATACATGTATGCGTTCCCGCGGGTGGCGGCGCGGTTCGGCACGGAGCGGCTCGTCGTCCTCGGCTCGATCGCCTTCGCGCTCCGGGCGCTCCTTGGCTCGCTCATCACCGACCCGATCGCGCTCATCGCCATCGCGCCCCTCGAGGGTCTCGGGTTCGCGAGCGTCTTCGTCGGCGGCGTGACGGTCGTCGCGGCACGGGCGCCGGCCGGGCTCGGTGGGACCGCGCAGGGGCTCTTCTCGGCCAGCACGGGGCTCGCCACGATCATCGGATCGGCGTTCGGCGGCGCGGTCGCGGCCCTCCTCGGGATCCCCGGCCTCTTCCTGGTCTGCGGGCTGGTCAGCCTGGTCGGGACCGGGATCGTCGCCGTCGCGCTGCTCGGGTCTCGCAACACGGCCCGCATCGCTCGACCGGTCTGACCGCGCGGCTCAGTCGAAGCGCGCCTCCTCGGCGACCTCGAGCACGCCATCGATGAACAGGTACTGCCACAGGAGCGCCTTGATCTCCGCGATCTTGCCGCTGTCGGCGAGGTGGGTCTTGATCAGGAGGTCGTGGAGCTCGGAGGCGACCTTGTAGGTGTCCTCGGGGACGAGCGTGGCGAACAGGTCGGCCGTCCGGATGGCGTCGAGGACACGCTCGTCCGGGCGATAGCCGCCGGTCAGGACGAGCCCGAGCGGGCCGTCACCCTGCCCGCCCGTTCGCTGCCGCGCTCCGACGATGGCCTCGATGACGTCGATCCGGTCCCCCGGGACGATGACGAGGCTGCGCGGCCCGACGCGCTGGAGCATGTGCTCGGGCTCCATCGCTCCGATCGCGATCCCACCGATGACCTCGTCGAGGTCGGGCCCGGCATGGATGGTCTCGCCGTGGACACCCTCGAGGACCATCGCGAGGGTCGGGTTCGAGAGGATCGGCCGGTATGGCAGGACGCCAAGCAGCGGGATCCCGTGCCGGGCGAGGCCTCGCTCGAGGGTCGTCGCCAGCCCGGGTTTCGCGTCGAGATCGACCTTGTTGACGATCGCTCCGGCGACCTTGACCCCGTGTCGCTCGAACAAGGCGGCGTTCAGGACGATCTCGTCGATCGGGCGGCCGACGCCGCCTTCGGAGACGATGATCGCGGGCGCGCCGAGCAGCCTCGCGACCACGGCATTGGAGAGCCCGATCACCGCCCCGACCCCGGCGTGGCCGGTCCCCTCGATGAGCAGGATGTCTCGATCGGCGAAGGCGGCGTGCGCCGCACGGATCCGGGCCGGCAGGTCCTCCACCACCGCGCCCTCGATGTACGCCTGGGTGAAGCCGCGCGGGATGTGGACCGGGCTCATCTGGGTGAGCGGCTCGCGCAACCCGAAGACGTGCTTCATGAGGATCGCGTCCTCGTCGGCCGGCACGCCTTCCTCGATGATCGTTCGCTGGCCGACCGGTTTCAGGAAGCCGGTCGACAGCCCGCGCCGCTGGAAGCCGTCGAGGACGCCGAGGCTGACCGTGGTCTTGCCACGGTTCTGGCCGGTCGCAGCCAGGTAGACATGCCTCATCCGGCTATCTTCGACCGCTCCGAGCGACGAGGCGACGCCCCTGCGAGCCGTCGTCGCGAGGATTCATGACGCACCGCGGCGCGACGTCAGCCGTGGCTGGCGGTCTTGCGCTCGATCAGCTGGATCGCGTCGCGCAGCCGGGCGAGCGTGTCGGCCTCGACCGCGTCCGGCTCGAGATACGGCCCGAGCCGCTCCATGACGTCGGCGACGAGGCTCAGGAAGACGCTCGCGTCGGCCACGAAGAACTGCGGCTCGTTGTTGTAGCGGACGAGAGTGAGACGACCCTGCAGGACGCGCCGCTCCTCGACATGGGCGATCTGGGTCGCGAAGTTGTGACCCTGGATGCCGTCGGGGTTGTTCAGGAAGTTGAGGGCATTGTCGATGGCCAACCCGAACCGGGCGCGCCACGCGACGAGTCGCTCGTGGACCTCCGACGGGATGCGCACCTCGGCGACCTCGTCGAAGACCTCCGGCGCCACCGTCAGCAGACCGACCAGCGTCGTTCCCGCACGCGGCCCGAGCATCACCTGGAGGCTCCGCTCGAGGGTGAATACCTCGGAATCGAAGCGTGGGCTGGTGATGACGTCGGTCAGCAGGTCCTCCACGTTGTCCAGCACGCCCGGCTCCGCGACCGCGTTGGACAGGTGGAGGATCTCCTCCTTGAACAGGAACTTCTCTTCGTGGTCGAGCATGACCGCGATGGTAGCACCGGGCGCCGCCGAAACGGCCCTGGGCCGACCCCTGGGCTTACGGGTAGAGGCCGCGCATCGCCATGGCATTGGCGACGCGGTCGACGGCCAGCAGGTAAGCCGCCGTGCGCATGTCGCAGGACTCGCGCAACGCGATCGCGAGCGTCTCGCTGAACGCCTTGACCATGATGATCCGGAGCTTCTCGTTGACCACCGACTCGGTCCAGTGGTCGCGGTTGAGGTCCTGGACCCATTCGAAGTAGCTGACGGTCACGCCGCCCGCGTTGCACAGGATGTCCGGGATCATGAAGACGCCGTTGGCGGCGAGGATCCGGTCGGCGTCGGGGGTCGTCGGGCCGTTGGCGGCCTCAGCGATGAGCTTGGCCTTGACCCGGCCGGCATTGCGCTCGCTGATCTGGTTCTCGAGCGCGGCCGGGATGAGGATGTCGCAATCGACCTCGAGGATCTGGGCGTTGGTGATGTCCCTGGCGCCCGGGAAGCCCTGGACCGTCCCGTGTTCCGACTTCCAGGCGACCACCTTGGCGATGTCGAGGCCGTCGGGCTGATGGATCCCGCCGGTCGAGTCGGAGACCGCGATGACCGTGGACCCCTCCTCGCCGATCAGTCGCGCCGCGATCGAGCCCGCGTTGCCGAAGCCTTGGACCGCCACGCGTACCTTCGTGAGGTCCATGTCGAGGTGGCGGGCCGCCTCGACGATCGTGTAGACGCAGCCACGAGCCGTCGCCTCGTTGCGACCCTCGGAGCCACCGAGGCTGATCGGCTTGCCGGTGACGACGCCCGGGACCGTGTAGCCGGCATGCATCGAATAGGTGTCCATCATCCAGGCCATGATCTGGGCGTTGGTGTTGACATCCGGGGCCGGGATGTCCTTCTCCGGCCCGACCAGGACCTCGATCTCGGTGAAGAAGCGGCGGGTGAGGCCCTCCAGCTCCTTCTGGCTGAGCTTCTTGGGATCGACGATGACGCCGCCCTTGCCACCGCCGTACGGGATGCCGACGACGGCGCACTTCCAGGACATCCACATGGCGAGGGCCTTGACCTCGTCGAGCGAGACGTCCTGGTGATAGCGGATCCCGCCCTTCGCCGGTCCGCGCCCCAGGTTGTGCTGGACGCGATAGCCGGTGAAGACCTGGACGGAGCCGTCGTCCATGTGGACGGGGAAATGGACGGTCAGCTCACGGCGCGGCTCGCGCAGGACGCGGCGCATGCCCTCGTCGAGCCCGAGGCGATCTGCGGCGAGATCGAACTGTCGCTGGGCGACTTCCCATGCGTTGATCCGCGCAGCGACTTGTTCGGTGGTCATCTGAGTGGATGTCCTCACGTGTCGGGCGGTCATCGACCGCCGTCGGTCTGGGCCGTCTCCCGGACGACCCCACGGGGCGCACCGCCGGTCGTCCGATGATGGGTGCTGCCGGCCGGTCCGCGACTGATGTTCAGCCCGAGTATAGCCTCGGATGGCCCGAGCGCGCCTGCCCGATGGTACCGGTCGGCAACGCTGTCGCAACCTTGCCGCAATGTTGCGACAGACCCTACGCCCGATAGAGGATCGCCGCGCCGACGCAACCGGGGCCGAGATGCGGCCCGACCGAGGGTCCGACGAGCTCGATCGTGACGCCCGCCGGATCGAGTCCCGGCACCCGGGCCAGGACGTCGTCCCGAAACGCCTCGACGTCCGGGCTGATCGTGTGCAGGATCGAGAGCCGCTCGATCGGCCGCTCGACGATGAGCTCGATGAGCCGCTCGCGCGCCTTCGCGCGCGTCCGGACCCTGTCGATGGTCTCGACCACGCCGTGCTTGACCTTGATGATCGGCTTGACCGACAGGAGTGTCCCGATGGCCGCCTGCGCGGCGCTGATCCGGCCGCCTTTCTTCAGGTACTCGAGGGTGTCGAGCGCCACGTACATCAGCATGTCGGGCGCCCGGGCCTCGAGGGTCGCGGCGATCTCCGCGGCTGAGCGACCGTGCGCCGCGAGCTCGACGCCCATCCGGGCGAGGATCCCCTCCGCCATCGAGGCACCGAGCGAATCGACGATCCGGATCTCGCGCTCCGGCAGCATGTCGCGCGCGATCTGGGCGCTCTTGATCGCCCCGGACAACGCGCTCGCGACGTGGACCGAGACGATCGCGTCCGCGCCGCCCGCGAACGCCGCCTCGTAGGCCTCCTTGAAGTCGCCCGGCGAGGAGGCCGCGGTCTTGGGAAATGGCGCGTCCGGGGCGACCATCCGCTCCCAGAATGCGGCGGTCGACATCTCGACGCCGGCCTTGTAGGTCTCCGAGCCGAACGTCACCAGGAGCGGCACGATCGTGATCCCCTCCCGGGCGGCGCCCGCCGGATCGAGGTCGGACGCGGAATCGGTGAAGATCGCGACACCGCTCAAGCGGGTTCCTCCTTGGGCTGGGGCCTGGAACGTTGCGGGCATGATACGGGCACGGTCCAGAGCGTCTGCGGACCCGTTACGATTTGAGGGCATGGAACGATCGCTGCGGTTCGTGCTCTTCGGCACGTTCACCCTTCGCTTCAGTACCGGTCTGACCGGGGCGATGCTTGGGCTCTACCTCGCACGACTCCCGGCGCATGGCGGACCCGAGGTCGATCCACGCCTGGTCGGGCTGTTCGCCGCCACGTTCTACCTCTCCGAGCTCGTCCTCTCGCCGATCTTCGGGATCATCTCGGACCGGGTCGGCCACCACCGGGTGATGATCTACGGCCCGATCTTCGGGGCGATCGCCGTGATCCTGACCGGCTTCACCGCCGACCTGCGACTGCCGGCACCGCTCGGGACCCTCCTCGCCCCGATCACGGGGAGCATTGTCGTCCTCGGCGCCACGCGGATCCTCGAAGGTGCCTCGACCGCAGCGAGCGTCCCGTCCATCCTCGGGTTCGTCGCCTTGGCCACCGCGGGCAACGAGACCCGCCGCGGCAAGGCTGCGGCGCGGTTCGAGGGGGCGACCCTGGCCGGGCTCGGCGTCGGCTTCATCATCGCCCCGAAGCTGTTCGAGGCGATCGGCCCGACGGCCTTCTTCCTCAACGCGGTGGTCTACGGCATCTCGTTCCTCATCTACGTGCTTGGCGTCAAGGATCCCGCCGGCGAAGCGGAGGCGGTCGCTTCCCCCCATGTCGGGTTCGATCGTTACCTCCAGCTCATCCGCTCGTCGCACGTCCTCCTGCTCGCACCGACCTGGGTCGCGGTCAACGCCAGCATCGGCCTCTGGTTCAGCCAGTCGCTCTTCCAGTTCTCGAAGCCGAACCCGAAGTTTCCCGACCAGCGCCTGATGGCCGGCTTCGATGCGAACCAGATCACGATCGCGGCGATCGTCATCGCCGCCGTCTTCGGCGCCGGCCTCCTCTACTGGGGCGACCGGTTCAAGGCGATGCGTCGGACCACGATCATCGGGTACGGGATCGTCGGCGGCGCCGTGCTCGTCGCCGCCGGGCTGGTGGCGAACCACTCGGCTACCCTGCCGGAACCCGTCCTGCTCGCGGCCCTCGCGGTCGCGGCCGGCGGGTTGTTCGTCCTTGCCGGTGCGACACCGGCGGCGCTCGGCCTCCTTGCCGACATCTCCGAGCGGTTCCCGGCAGACCGGGGGGCGATCATGGGCCTCTATTCGGTCTTCCTGGCGATCGGTCAGATCGCCGGCAGCGTGATCGGCGGGTTCGCCGCTGCGTGGCTCGGGATCGACGGGATGTTCGTGGCGACCGCCGTCCTGCTCGCGATCGCCCTCATCCCGCTGTCGCGCCTGCGGGCCCAGGAGCACCAACTCGACGACGTGAACGCCGGCGTCCAGAGGGGCCCGGCGACGGCCTGAGCGAGCGTCCGCCTATGCGATACTCGCGCCCGTGACTTCGAACGTTGCACAGAGCTATCCCTACACGAGCGAGACCGAGGCGGAGCGGTCGGCGGCGATCGCCGCGATCCTGACCGCCCACCCGGAGCTCGCGGCGACGCTCGCGGCGGAGACGACGCCGCTCGATGCAAACGAGCGCTGGTGGGTCTGGAAGTGCCCGACCAAGGGCTGCCCGGGCCTCCTCCACGTCGCCGGCTACGCAGCCGAGAAGCACGCGGTCTACGTCGTCTGCGACGGGCCCTGCGGCAAGACGTTCCTGCGCTGAAGTGGTCGGCCCGGGAGGGACCCCGGCCACGTCGCCTTCGATGACCGACACGGAGACGCTGCGCGCGAACCGGCGCCGCCTCCTCATCGACGCCGCCGGGATCGCCGTCTCTGCGACCGGGTTCGGCTTCGTCTATGGCCTGGCGGCCCGGCAGGCCGGCTTCTCCCCGATCGAGGCGATGGCGATGAGCACGATCGTCTTCGCCGGCGCCGCGCAGTTCGCGGCCGTCGGCTACGTCGCCAGCGGCCTGCCGTGGCCGGGGGTCGTCCTGCTGACCGCGCTCCTCAATGCGCGACACCTGCTCTATTCGGCCGCACTCTCGCCGTGGCTCCGCGACGTGCCGTTCTGGCGGCGCGCGGTGATGGCCCACCTCCTCACCGACGAGGCGTTCGCGCTCTCGATCAGCCATTTCCGGCGGGTCGGTCGGGCCGATGAGCGCGGCTACTGGATCGGCGCGATCGCCTCGACGTTCATCCCGTGGAACGTTGCGACGCTGGCCGGCGTGCTCCTCGGCGCCCAGATCCCGGACCCGACCCGGTTCGGGATCGACGTCATCTTCCCGGCCGCCATGATCGGGCTCGCGGTCGGGCTCATGACCGGCCGTCGTGAACTCGTGGCGGCGATCGTCGGTGCGGGCGTCGCGGTCGGGGTCGCGCTGCTCTCGAGCCCCGCCGTCGGGATCGTCGCCGGCGGTGTCATCGGCCCCGTGATCGGCCTGCTCGTCCCGGGTTCCGCCGCACGGGAGACGGCGCCGCTCGGGAGCCCGGCCTCGGCCGAGCGCTATGCGATGCCGGGTGCGCACCTCGATCCCGCCGCGCCCGTTGGCGCGCCCGACGGCCCGCCGGACGAGCCGCCCGCTCCATGAGCACGAACCTCATCCTGCTCGCGGTCCTGATGTTCGCGGCGACCTATCCGTCGCGCGCCGTCGGCCTCCTGACGCCCGGCCTCGACCGGCTGCCGAAGATCGCCTTCGACTACCTCCAGCTCGTCGGGCCGGCGGTCCTCGCGGCACTCGCCGCGGTCAGTGTCATGGTCGTGGTCGGCAAGGACGACCGGCCGGCGTTCCATGTCGGGATCGAATGGGTCGCGGTCCTCACCTGCATGGTCATCGTGGCGCGGCGCCGAAACCTGCTGCTCGGTCTCGTGGCAGCGGTCGCGATCGTGGCGATCGCGCGAGCTGCGGGTCTGGCGGGTCTGGCGGCCTGACGCGAGCCCGCGTCGCGGCCCTAGCCTCGGCGCGCCTCCGCCTCGATCTCGATCAGGAGCGTCGGATCCATCAGGGCGCTGATCTCGACCATCGTCGCGGCCGGCCGGATCTCGCCGAAGACCGCTCCGTGGACCGCTCCGATCTCGCTTGACCGGGCGATATCCGTCACGAACATCCGCGTGCGCACCACGTCGGAACGGCTGAACCCGGCCTGGGCGAGGGCCCGCTCGATGATCTCGAGGACCGCCCTCGTCTGCGCCACGACATCGCCGGGATGGCGCGAGCGCCCGTCCGGCCCCGCATCGGTCGTGCCGGCGACCCAGCACGAGTCACCGACGACGATCGCCCGGCTATAGCCGGCGACGGCCTCCCACGGTCCGCCCGACGAGATCCGCTTGCGGTCGCTCATGCGCGCCGGTCGGGCCCCCCGCCTTCGTCGACGCCCTCCCCCGCCGTCTCCGCGTCGCGTGATGCCCGCCAGGCAAGCACCTCCGGATCGGCCGCGATCGCGAGCAGGAGGCCGGCCAGGAGCGTCGTTCGCGGCACGATCGAATCGACGTCGAGGTACTCCCCCGGGGCATGGTCGTTGCCCCCGATCGGCCCGAGCCCGTCGAGGCTCGGGATCCCCATCCCAGAAGTCGTGTTCGCATCGGATGCGCCGCCGGTCGAGGCGTCGGCGACCACGAAGCCGAGTGCGCGCGCCACGCCTTGGGCCTGTTCCACCAGTCGTCCGCTCCGCTCGAGCTTCTCCATCGGCCACCAGCGCGCCATCGGCTCGAAGTCGACCGTGATGTCCTCGATCTCGGTGGCCCCGGCGATCTTCTTGATCTCGGCCTCGGCCGTCTCGAGGGCGTCCCGAGCGGTCGCTCGGACGTCGACCTCGAGCGAGCAG
>CAAGKR010447891.1_pt1 | contig 11763 bp, 8 predicted proteins | sample 2556971 | NCBI WGS metagenome assembly CAAGKR01 (sample SAMEA5207829, study PRJEB30636) | soil metagenome | biome: forest; feature: boreal; material: soil | place: USA | collected 2011-09 | depth 1 m
ACCACGATGCGGTCGGGACGCATACGCAAGCTGTTGATGACCAGTTGCCGCTGCCGGACCGCGCCCTTGCCTTCAATGTTCGGCGGGCGAGTTTCCAGGCGGACAACGTGCTCCTGCTTGAGTTGCAATTCCGCGGCGTCTTCAATGGTGACGATGCGGTCGGAGTTGGGAATGTATCCAGAGAGGACATTCAGCAAAGTTGTCTTGCCGGCGCCAGTTCCGCCGGACACCAGGATATTGAGACGTCCCTTGACCATAACCGAGAGCAGTTCGAGCATCGACTCGGTCAAGGTTTGGTTCTCAATCATCTGTCGCGCCGTGACCGGGTCGCGTCCAAACCGGCGGATGGAGAGGCAAGGACCGTCGATGGCCAAGGGTGGAATGATGGCATTGACGCGCGATCCGTCGGCCAGGCGGGCATCGACCATGGGGGACGATTCATCGACGCGGCGCCCCACGCGCGACACGATGCGCTCGATGATCTGCATCAGATGCGTATTGTCTTTGAAGGACAGGCCGGTGAGTTCGAGCTTGCCCGCGCGCTCAATGTAGACCCGGTCGAACTTGTTGACCAGAATGTCGGAAATGCTGGGATCCTTGAGCAACGGCTCAAGAGGCCCGAGGCCAAAAATCTCGTCGAGGATCTCGCGGGAAAGGCGTTCGCGCTCGGCGAAGCTAAGGGGCACCACTTCGCCGTTGACGGCGTTGCGGATGACGATCAGCACTTCATCGCGCGCGGAGTCGCCCGAGGTCTTGCCCAGTTTTTCGAGATCGAGGCGATCAAGGATCTTGCGATGCAGGTCGGCTTTTACCTGCTGGTAATCCGTGCGCTCGAACGATTGAAGATTTGCCATTGGCTCCTAGATTCCTATACCGACTTAAATAGCGACCACGCCGCTCGCTTGACGTCGGCGTCATTGCGGGTTAGTTCCTGGGCCAGCCCGGCGAAACAGCGGGCGATCTCGGAATTCCGCTGGTCCATGACGGGCGTCCCACGGTCGATTGCGCCTGAGATTGCGAAATACTGGTTCGGAATCCGCCACAGAAGCTTGGCGCCCACCGCAGCTTCAGCGTCGGCCTCACTGAAGCCCGATACTTTGCGGAACCGATTCAGGACCAGGCGGACGCGCTCGCGGCTTCCCGTCTCTCCCAGATACTGCTGGACACGGGCGGCGCTCCACAACGAGGCGACGTCGCTGCAAGCTACGAGCAGAACAATTTCCGAAAGGCTCGCGATGAGACGGCTAGCCGCGTCAAAGCGCGAGGAAGCGTCGACCACCACATAACGATAGTGCGTCACCAGCATGTCGAACAGACGGACGAATTCCGCGGTCGAGGGATCCACCGCGGCGGGTACGTTGGTCCCGGCCAGCAATTGCAGTCCTCCGCTGTGACGCGTCATAAAGCTTTCCAGCAGGGAAGCGTCCATGCGGTGAAGATTGCGGGTGGCGTCGGCCACGTTGAATACGGGCTTGAGATTCATGTGCAGCGCGGCGTGGCCGAGGGGAGCCAGGTCCACGAGCGCCGTTTGCCCATAAGCGGACTGCAGAGCCAGTGCGAGGTTGACGGCAACCGTCGTCGCGCCGTTGCCACCCTTCGCATTGATGACTGAGAAAACCTTACCCCGAATACCTTCCTGGCGTCCCCGGCGTTGCGCGGTCGTGAGCCGCACGAAGGCTTCCAGCAGATCGGTGGTGTTGGTGGGACGTTCAATGAATTCGCGTGCCCCGGCGCGCATGGCGTTGACGATAACCTGCGGCTGGTTCAGATTGCCGATCGCAAAAATGGCGGCATCGGGCATTTCCTGATGTAAAAGTTCAATGGCTCGGAGGGCAAGCGGAGGGGTGTCCGCCGGAATGTCGACCAAAGTCACATCCGGATTGGCGGTGCGCCCCCGCCGCGTCACGGGGTCAGAGGCGGCCACGGGAAAACTCGCACAGGTATGGACCGTTCGCGCCACACTGGTGCCGTCTACGAGCACCTGCAGCACCGCGCGCTGTTCGTTATCCGTAGCGACAATGACGACTGAGAGTTCTGGCATACCCAATCCTAGGAATTGCCGGGTTCCTGGCTAACCTGTCCCGCACCTGCGAGCGGTCTGACTGCTTGCCAAGAAGTACTGCTTACTTGCCCGTGTCGAACTTGCCATTGTCCAGAAAAGGTTTCGGATCCTTGGGCAGGGCAGGCGTCTCCATGCTGGGAGAAATACGGTGCACCGTGCACAAGACCATGAGCTCCGAATTGCTTTTCTGCAAACTCTTGCTGCGAAAAAAATTCCCCAGGATCGGGATGTCACCGAGTCCGGGAATCTTGTTGTAGATATCTGTGACACGGTTGTCGATGAGGCCCGCGATGACAAAGCTCTGTCCGTCCTGCAATTCAAATTCGGTTTCGGCTTTGCGCGTGCTGAGCGCGGGGACGGTGAATCCGGAGATAACAAGGGCATTGGCAAAGTCCAATGTGCTTACTTCCGGAGCTACCTTCAAATGGATATTCCCGTTCGGCATGATGACCGGCGTGAACTGCAAGCGTACCCCGAATTCCTTGAATGATATCGTCACCGCCGTAAACCCGTTACCGGGTTGCACAATGGGGAAGGGAAACTGACCTCCAGCGAGGAAACTTGCTTCCTTGCCATTGACCGCAATTAGATTGGGTTCCGCGAGAATCTGAAGGAGGCTCTTGTTTTGAAGAGCTTCGATCACGGCGCCGAAATTGATGTCGGAACGAAACAGAAAAAGGTTCAGAACGTTGTTGATCGTGGAAGCGGGAGTGGTCGTCGCGGTGCCGGAAGGTTGCGTGCCTGGGGTCAGAGTCTGAGGGCCAAAGGCGCCGTACTGTCCCGTGGTCACCGTGCCGATGGTATTCGCGGCTCCCGTCGAAATGAAGTTCACCCCCATCTGCGTCAGGGCGGTGCGGTCCACTTCCGCGAACTTTACCTGCAGCAAGACTTCCTGAGCGCCGACCGGGCCGAATGTCAATACGTTCACGACTTTCGGAGAATAGGCTGTAGCCAGTTCTCCGGCTCGCTTGGCCACATCTTCGGTGGAAACGTGTCCCGAGAGAACCACGGCAGCGCGAGAAGGTGTGACTGTAATCTGCTCATCCGGGAAGACGCGTCGTTCTTCTTCCGCGCAGGCGCTGACATCCACATCGACGCGAAGATCGAAGCTGCGCGAGCGCTCCAGTTCGTCCCAGATGAGCAGCGAGACCTCTCCCGGCGTCTTGCCGTGAACCAAAATCTGCGTGGGCGTGATGACTTGTGCGAAAGCGATATTCGGGTCGGTGATCGAAATCCGTCTTAGGTGCTCGGTGGTATTGATGAGCAATGACTTGCCCACCATGACACGTAACGGCGCCGATCCCTGTGGCGGGGTCTGAGCGGGCAGCGTCGCGGTCTGGGTGCCAGTCGGCGCGGGGGGCTGCGCAGCAGTGTCCGCCTGCTGCATGGTCTCTGAAAACGCAGGAAGGACAAATGCGGCGAACATCACAGCCCCGAACAAAGACGTACGAACTTTCATTTTCAGATTCCTCTCCCTATGAGGAAACGGGCAAACCTGTACCGCCTGGAAGATCGAACTCGTCCCAATCAATTCGAGCCGCAATTCTCCTCCGAGCACTTTACAATTTCCGGTTTTTTGTCTCCCTGGTAGACCTCGACACTAACGCTGGTGGCTGGCGGGGGAGGAGTTGCAGTAGTTTTCTTCGTCGCCGTGTGATGAACGACCGATTGTGTGGGCGCGGGAGCCGCAACTCCGCGGTACAGACCTCTGGAATTGGAGGATGCCACTTCGTCCTGCTTGGTGTCGAGCGGATTGCGCAGTGCGAGCTGAATGTGTCCTTCAGAGCTGGCCAAGGTGAGCCGCTGGGCGTCGTCGGGCGAGACCAGGAGAGTGATGACCGCTGTCGTCTGCGCCTCGCCAGTGGCGGTTCGCTCCAAGGTGTGCCCGGAGGCAAGGACCGCGACGTTCTGCAGAACTGTCGTCGTCTGCTGTTCTCCGCCGGCCCCCGGCGTTCCCGTGAGCAGGACATCGACGCGAGTCCCAGGCGTCACAAATCCAGCCACGGATACAACTTCATTCACCCGCACGGACACAGCCCGCATGCCGGGTGGGATTAGCGATGGCAGTCCGGACCCTGCATTCTCGCCCGCCAGACGGTTAGGCAGGATGAATTCGCCCTTCGAAATGGGAACGATGACGCCGTGTCCGATCACGTCGGCGCGCCTCCGGGGCGCACCGGGCGGCAGATCGGCGCCGGGAATCTTGATGATCTTTATATCGCGCTCTTCTACTCTGGCTCCCACCTGCAGGTCATCCGCGGCCACAATCACGTCGACTCCGGAGTCGTTGGCAGAGCCCGTCTTCGATTGCAGGTTCCTGTAGACATACACACTCGCAAAGAAGCCAAGCGCAAGTGCCAAAACTCCGATCATCAACAAGCGTGTCCGGTTCATGCCGCTCCCTTAAATGCCAAAACCCTGCCGCCGACTAGCCAAGTGCTAGCGAGTCGTGCGTCGATCGTCTTGTTTCTTACTGGATGGAACTGGCGACCGAGGAAAATACGTTATTGGCGTTGGACCCGATAAGCCGGACGGTTCCAACCACAATAACCAGGATTACCGCCAGCATCACGGCATATTCCGCAATATCCTGGCCTCGCTGTTCGCACCATAGTCTGCGTACGAGCTCCATTTAGACGCTCCTTAAATTTTGGGGTTTTTCGAGACCGAATGGCACGCACCCTTAACAGCTGTGCCGAATCCGCCCAAGATCCGTCCACCCGACTAGGCCCATCATACCTTGCAACAAGGGGAAAAAGTCGTAATTTCTTGCCTACCTGCGGGGGAAACGATTACTTTCGGGGAATCGACCAGCTTGCCAACAATATGCCCAACACTTCGGGGTCAGTTCTGGTCGATAGACTCAGGGCGTGAACCGAGAGGATCTAAACTTCTCGGCATCCACTAACGAAGTGGTTAACAACAGACAGCCTAAGCCCAATAGCACAGCCAGCGGCAAGACTGGGCTGGTGTAGAGGGGAAACTCCCAAAATTGCAGCAGTCTTTGAGGGGGTAAGACTGTGGCGGCCAGGAGCAGGGCGACCGCCGCGAACGAGGGCCATCCGAGCAGCGTCCAGACCGCGGCCTGCGCCAATCGCAGTAGGGTCGGGGACGACGCAAGCTGACTCCGGCGCTGCACGAGGCACAAAATTCCGGGCAATAAAAGAAGTTGCGCGTGTGGAGCCAAGGTCGGAATGACGACGAGGGTAGCCGCCAGCACGATGCTAGTCACGATTATAAAGTTCATGGAACCTGCTCTTTCCAAGCGATATTTCCAGCCAAAAACTAAGCCGGCGAGCAGCATTGCTCCGGCGATGATCGCCCCCCATGCGGGTGTGAACCAAACATCAAGGACAGAATGACCGTAGGTGTAATGGCGATAGGCTCGAACCACTCCGAGGAAACTGACAGCCCAGCGGGAAACCATCCATTCGCTGGTCAGGTCGAGGACGAGCATGGTGGCGAGAAAGCTCCAGGCCACGGGCCGGCGACGTTTCCAATCGCCTAGGCTCCATAAGGCAATCCATGGAATTAGCGCAACCGTGAATTGCGGTTTGAACGTGGATGCTGCCAGGACGCTGCCTGCGAGGATCAACCGGTCGGAGGACAGCAGAAAAACAAAGATCGTGATGAGCGCGGCTGCGATCAGGCTGAGATTTTGCAACTGGAAGGCTTGCAAGACGGGAAAACTCCCTGCCGTAAACAGCGCCACTGTGAGCCATTGTGCAGGAGGAAGAGTAAAATGCAGGGTTCGCAGCCACAGAGTCAGGCTGAAAAGCGTCAGAAGTGCTGACACAACCCAAAATGTCCTCTCGGCAGCCGAAAACGACAAATGAACAGTCGGCCACAAAAGGAGCGCGGCGTATGGCGGATACGCAAACCCGCCTCCCATACCCATGGGATCCTCGGTTGAGGGACTGGTAGGGGCACCGTAGATCACCGCTTGAATTTCATGTGCGACTTCAGGCGAATAGGGGTTGCGACCGTGCAGCAGAAGTTCGTGCGCTCCCCACCAAGGCGCATACAGGTCGTTGAAATGCGGAGGCTGGTTGGCGCTCCAAATCTGAGTGGTGTAATAAGCCATACTCCCAGCCGAAACAATGCTGAGCAGCAGCCACCAAGCAGACTTTCCAATGCTCATGTATTTCTTCATCCCAAGTTCCCGGACATGTCCGAACCGGCCTGGCTGCGCTTGCCCCAGACAGAATCGCCGGTAACCGCGATAGCGATTGCAGCTACGGGTAAGCCGGCCAGGACATCGATCGCATAGTGCTGTTCGAGTAGAAGAATTGCCGCGACGAGCAACAGATCGTATGCCGCCAGGACTATCATGATGGGCCGAAAGCGACGCAGAAACCACAGCACGATGAGTGGCTGGACGATGTGCATACACGGCAAACCGATAAAGTAGTCGATCGAAATGCGTGAGATCGGCTCGTGCCGCCAGAGTGCCAGCGAGTGTTGGATTAAATTCTTTTGCAGGCTGTAACACTGCAGGCTGGAGGGAAAGCGCGAGAAGTGGTCGGGACAAAGATAGAACGGACCTTCGGCGGGCCAGATGTAAAAGATGGCGAGTGCGAGATAGTAAGACAACAAGATGGTTCCGACGAACTGAAACGCGCGCGTCCTTCCCTCGGAGAGGGCGACAAGAATGAGAGTTGCTCCGATCTGGGGAAACATCCCGAAGTAGATGAATTCCAGAGCGCGGAAAACCCAGAGCGGATACGCTTGAACGGCCCAGTGGGTGAATTCAGAAACCGAATGCCCCTGCAGCAGCCATCGGTCGATGGCGGCCAGCGCCGGATCCGTGGCGGGGTTGAAGCGAACCGAAACGATGGCATAGTTGTAAGCGAGAACCATCGCAAATCCAAAAAACAGGTAAGCCGCGGGAGCGAGCACAGAGGCTGCGGCGTCACGCACGCTCCGTCCTTTTTTTCGGTTCAGCAGTTCGAGTACAGCCGCAGCATCGATACTGAGAACCAATGCCTCCAGCCAGGTCGTAAGAAGACCGAGGATCACGAAGAAGGCAAGCAAGGGAACGATCCGCAGGAGGTTCTGGCGATAGCGCGCCAGGAAGGGCGTCAGGACTTTTTCCCGGGGCAACCCGATCACGCAGAGGACGACTGCCACGAAGACAGATTGAGCCGACATCAGCAACCAGTAAGCAATCCCAAACGTGGTCCAATCGAATCTCAGCGGAAGGTGCTGGCTGCGCAGGACGGGAACCAGTGCGGAAACCAGAATCAGGCTGATCCAGTAGTGCCAGTAGCGTGGCTTCATCGGCCGGTCCATTGACTTGGCGAACGAGTCCAAACGGCAGGCGGATAGTGTTCAAGAGGCGGGCCGGAGTGAGCTTGCCGAACAGAGAAGGGCTGCCGCCAGTCCGTTTGCAACTCGAACCAGGAGGAATGCTTCACGACGAAGATGACTACCGAGGCTCCTACAGGCCATTGCATGGGATGAGCAGAGACCACACAGTTGTAACATGAAGCGGTTCAACCGTTTTGCCAACCTCGGAAGGGAACTCGCGACCGTGCGCAAGCAGCTGTTGTTGATTGCCGGACTCGCCCTGGCAATTGTGGCGTCCGCCAGTACGTGGTTCTACTTGAACCGGATTCTGATTGCGTACCAGGTGGCCGATGCTGCTGCCCACAATCGTCCGCGCGGCAATCTGTCGGATCTCTACCCGCGATGGCTGGGAGCGCGCGAACTGCTCGAGCACCGGAGCAACCCCTACAGCGCAGAGATTACCCGGAAAATTCAGCAGGGCTACTACGGAAGGGTGATCGATCGTTCCAATGCCGACGACCCGAGAGATCAACAAGCATTCGCGTATCCGGTCTATGTCGTTTTTCTACTGGCCCCGACGATTGATCTCCCATTCGAAGCGGTACGGCTCGGTTTTCGATGGCTCTTGGTGGCGTTGGTGCCGCTCACCGTCCTGCTATGGCTCTCGGTCCTGGGTTGGAAACCATCCTGCCTGTCCGTGGGCATCTTCATTGTGCTGATGTTGGGCTGGTTGCCCATGGTGCAGGGCATCCGGTTGCAGCAACTAACTCTCATCGTCGCTGCCTTGCTCGCGGGCTGCGGTGCACTCCTGGTTCGCCGACGGCCTTTTTGGGCGGGAGGGTTGCTCGCGCTGGCGACGATCAAGCCTCAACTGACATGGCCGCTGGTCCTATGGCTTCTGCTCTGGGCCGTCTGCGACTGGGGCTTGCGGCGAGGGTTCGTGTTCGGGTTTGGAGCAGTCATGGTGCTTCTGTTGGGCGGAGCAGAACTGATCCTGCCGGGTTGGTGGCGTATGTTCCTCGAGGGACTTGGACAATACCACCAATACACACAGAATCAGTCAGTGCTAGCCGTCATGTTTGGCACCCTCACCGGACGGATTATTGCCATCTTGTGCCTGCTGGCTTGTGCTGTCTGCCTCTGGGGTTTGAGACGGGAACCGGCCTCGGCTCCGGCCTTTGGACGCGCCTTTGGCCTGGTACTGGCCTTGACAATAGTCATCGTTCCGATGTCTGCGCTATACAATCAGGTGCTGTTGGCGCCGGCAATTCTTTTTGTACTGCGCAGCGAAGTTCTGCGCGAACCTGTCTTGCCCGCGATTCGACGGGCTCGCGTGATCGGCGGCATCCTGCTGGTGTGGCCGTGGATCGCCACTCTGGCGTTGAGTCTTGCCTATCTCTGGATTACGCCTGCACTCCGGGGTCGCCTTTGGCCGGTGCCGTTCTACTCCAACTTCATGGTACCTGTGTTCGTCTTCGGACTGGCGCTGCTCGATGCGTGGGCGGTCGGACCGCGTAGCTTGCGGGAGAGCGCGACGGCAGAGTAGTCTGTTGCAGCACGAGATATTGCAGAGTGAACGCTACCTGTCGTCGCCCAGGATGGTGGACGGCGCGCTGAACTACCATTCATGGCCCTTACCGCGATCAGTCATCACAGCTCTGGCTCCGGTGTGTTTCCCGCCCTTGTCTTCGTGCAGGGAAGCGAGCAGAAGAACCTCGTTCTGAACCGCACGCCGTTCACGGTCGGACGCAAAGTCGATAAGGATCTGGTGATCGCCGACCCGCGCGTGTCGCGCGACCACGCGCAGATCGTGCAGGAGGGGCAGGATTTTTTCCTCGTCGATCTCGGCAGCAAACACGGCACCTACGTAAACGGAGAGCGCATCCAGCGCCAGAAACTGGAGCGGGGCGACCGGCTGGAATTCGGAGCTCGGGATTCGGCCTACATTCTGTTCAACCCGGCGCACGCGACGTCCAACACGGCGCGGGAATTCCTCAGTCAGATCTCCGGCATCCAGATCAAGCAGGAAGCTACCGATCTGGAAAAGCTCACACTGTTTCTGGACGCCGCGCGCAAGTTGAATACCGCGGGCGTTCTCGACGAGATTCTGATGACGATGCTCGACGTCACGCTGAAGCTCACGCGAGCTGAGCGCGCGTACGTTTTTCTCAAAGACGAAGAAGGGAAGCTCCGGCTGGCCGCTGGCCGCAACTCCAAGCAGGAGCCCCTGCTCGACGATAAGACGATTTCGCATTCGATCCTGGAAGAATCCATGCGGTCGAACTCCGAGTTTCTTTTGACCGACACGAGCCAGTCCCTCGATCTTGCCGGCCGGCAGAGCATCGTGGCCTACGATCTGCGGACGGTGGTGTGCATCCCGCTCCGCAAGATGCAGGTGCAGGCGACGCGCGATGCGCAACCCCCCGCCGCGAATGCCATGGAGGCGATGGGAGTGCTGTACGTCGATTCGCGATTCGCCTCGCGCGATATCAGCGGAGTCGGTCAGGACATTCTTCACGTGATCGCGACTGAAGCGGCGTCGCTCATCGAGAACGCGCGTCTAGTACAGGCCGAAGAAGAAGCGCGGCGCTACCAGCAGGAATTGAGCATCGCCGCCAGCATTCAGCAGCGGCTGATGCAGGTGAAGATTCCCGAAGTTCCATTTGCCAAGCTGCGCGGCAAGAACCTGTCTTGTAAAGAAATTGGCGGAGACTTCTTTGACGCCGTGAACACCAAAGAAGGTCTCGCGGTGGTGCTTGCCGACGTCAGTGGCAAAGGAGTTTCGGCCGCGCTGCTCGCCTCAACCCTTCAGGGGATGATTTATTCGCATCTGAGCGCAGGCGTGCCTCTGCTCGATGTGGTGGTGGCGGTCAACCGTTTCTTCACCGAGAAGCTGGTTGGCGAGAAATACGCGACCGTGTTGCTGGTGCGCCTGCGGCGCGACGGCGAGCTTGAATATGTGAATTGCGGACATGTGCAGCCGCTTCTGGTATGCGCCGGAGAAGTGATACGCCCTCCGCATGGAAATGTCCCGGTGGGGCTGCTCGCCGACGCGACCTTCGAGAGCGCACGATGCCAGATGAAATCCGGCGACCGCTTCATCCTCGTGACTGATGGCGTTACCGAGGCGGAAAACGCGATGGGCGAGTTTTATGAGGACTTCCGGTTGGAAGCAGCCGCTGCCAAGTCTCCCACGCTCGAAGGGATTTTTTCTTCGGTGACGGAATTCTGTGCTGGCAATCCCTTATCCGACGATTGCACGGTGGTCGAGTTGTGCTACACCAGCGTCGAGGAGTAGAGGGCGTTCCTGATCTCTCTGCTTTGGTCGTCTGAGCCGCTCGCCGGGTGTAGCGACTTTCTTCGAGCCGTCATCAGAGCTATGTTTGCGACAAGACGGCTGGCAGCTAAGAGCTGCCAGCCGTTTTGTCTGCGACCTGGGTCGTTTCCTTTAGTGCCCTACTCTGAACGCCACATTGCTATTGAGCGTGGCACTGGGAGTAGTTACGACAACCGCGCCTGTGGTTGCACCGGTGGGGACGGTCGCCGACATCTCGGTATCGGAAAGAACACTGAAGGCAGCTGGTACGCCGTGGAACGTGACGCTCGTCGCGCCGGTCAGACCGTTTCCCAGAATGGTCACGTTCGTCCCAGCGTTGCCCTGCGCGGGAATCGGCTGCACGAACGGACGCAGTCCCCGCGACAAACTGAAAAATACGCCGTTGGTCTGAGTCCCGCCCTGGCGGGTCGTGCCGTAGAGCGTGCCGTTAGTGGCCTGCAGCAGCGGCATGAACGGATTGGCGCCGTCGAGGCAGTAGGTTTGCGAGCAGAAATCGTAGATGGTTTTGAATGCGCCGGTTGGGCTTAGGACGAAGGCCGTGCCTGTGTTACTCGGATTGTTGCCGCCATAATAAGTGGTGCCATAAAGGTTTCCATCGGAAGCGAGCGCCAGGCCGGCGGAAGGGTTAGCCCCATCCCTTCCAGCGAAGTTGTGCATGGTAGTGAAGGCTCCGGTGGTGCTGATCTTGAAAATCGTGCCGCAACCGCCAGTGCCGATCAAATTGCATGCGCGGTTGACGCCCGTGCCGCCGCTCAATGTCACTCCATAAAGGTATCCGTTCGTTGCCTGTACAAGAGGACCCACGGGAGTAGTTCCATCGGCGACGCTAAAGACGTGCAACGTGGTCACGCCGCCGTACGGGTTCATCTTGAAGACAGTGCCGTAATTCTCGTTGCTACTGGTCACTCCGTAGAAATTTCCATCGCTGCCGAGCGCCAGACCGGAGGGGGTAATTGGGCCGTTGTTGCAGATTGTGCCGGAGCAGAAATTGTAGAGCGTGGTGAGCTCACCTGCCAGGGTGATTTTGAAGATGGTGCTGACGGTGGTTCCGTAGAGGTCGCCGTTGCTGAGTTGC
>CAAGKR010308020.1_pt1 | contig 11761 bp, 9 predicted proteins | sample 2556971 | NCBI WGS metagenome assembly CAAGKR01 (sample SAMEA5207829, study PRJEB30636) | soil metagenome | biome: forest; feature: boreal; material: soil | place: USA | collected 2011-09 | depth 1 m
AGCATGTTGTCGTCGCCGATCGGCAGCGTCGACGGCTTGTTCAGGCTGGCCGGATCGCGCAGCGGCCCCTCGACCAGGTGATTGAGGAGCGCAATGGCAATGTAGTTCAGCAGCAGCGTGCTGATGGTTTCGTTGACGCCACGGTAGGCGCGAAGTAGCCCCGCGCCCGCCATCCAGGCGCCACCCATCAGCGCACCGACCACGAACATCGACACCTTCACGGAGAGCGGCGAATGCATGTGCACGCCGACCGCAGCCGCCGCCAGCCCGCCCAAGACCATCGCCCCTTCGCCGCCCAGCACGACCAGACCGAGGCGCAGCGGCAGCGCGGTCGCCAGGGCGGTGAGCATCAACGGTGCCGCCCGTTGCAACGTGTTCTGGAACGAGAACCAGGTCCCGAATGAACCTCGGTACATCTCATGGTAGACGGCCAGCGGATTTCGGCCGGTCAGCGCCACGAAGATGCCGAACAGGATCAGCGCGCTCACGATCGCCCCGCTCGGGACGGCGAACGCCTCCACGGACTTCCGCCGCGCGGCGCGCCGTGCCTCGACGGTCGCGAGGGCGGCGGCATCGGACGCCGGCGGCGGGCCGCTCACCGGGGAGAGTGCGCCGATGCTCACGCCGATCCCCATCTCGGCTCCGGTTAGTGCGTCTTACCGACCACGCCCTCGACCAGGTAATCCATCTTTTCGAGCGCGATGTCGGTCTGCTTCTGCTCGACCCCCGCCGCGATGACAACCGTGCCGGTGTTGTCCTTGAGCGGCCCCTTGTAGACGACCATCTTGCCTTCCATGAACTTCGCCTTGGCGGCGTCCGCCTTCTTCTTGGCCACCGCCGAGACGCCCTTGCCATACGGCGAGACCTTCACAAACCCCTCCTTGAGGCCCCCCCGCAGAAGATGCGGCCAGGGCTTGCCGGCCTGGATCCAGTTCACGTACTCCGTGTAGACCTTCCCCCAGTTCCATTCGGCGCCGGTCAGGTACCCTTTAGGCGCCAGCGCCGCCTGGTCGACGTGGTAGCCGGTCACCATCACCCCGCGCCGCTCCGCCGTCTCGACGATCACCTTGGGCGAATCGACGTGCATCGTGAGCACGTCGGCCCCCTGATCGATCAAGCTGTTGGCAGCCTCGGCCTCCTTTACCGGCATCGACCAGTCTCCCGTGAAGATGACGTTGGTGGTCGCCTTCGGGTTCACCGACCGCGCGCCCAGCGTGTAGGAATTGATGTTCCGCAAAACCTGCGGGATCGGCTTGGCCGCGATGAAGCCGAGCTTGTTGGTCTTGGTCGACAGGCCCGCCACGATCCCCGCGACATACTGCGCCTCGTCGATGTAGCCGAAGTAGCTCCCCACGTTGGTGGGGTGCTTGCCCTCCTGGTAGAGGCCGCCACAGTGCAGGAAGGTGACGTTCTTGTACTTGGCCGCCTCCTTCAGGATGTGGGGGTCGAAGTACCCGAAGGAGGTCGGGAAGAGCACCGTCGCGCCGTCGAGGTTGATCATGCTCTCCATGGTCTTCTGCACCGCGGAGGTCTCCGGGACCATCTCCTCCTCCCGAATCTTCACGCCGGGAAGCTTGGCGATCACCGCCGCCCCCTGCGCGTGCGCCTGGTTGTACCCGTAGTCGCTCTTGGGCCCGACGTAGATGAAGCCAATGGTCAAAGGCGGCGCCGCCGCCAGCGCCTGGTCACTGTGGGACCCAGCCCGGAACCCTCCCAGAATGGCTGCAAAGATGACCCCCGCCGCCAGGCGGGAGCCCATCCACCTGATCCAACCCGCCAACGGGAGCGTGAACGCTCGATCTTTAACCATGGTCACTTATAGGCTGCGTGATGTTTCTAAAATCTTTCGGCGATCACCTTTGTTCGTAACTTCGCCCGCGGGCGCCGCCTCGACGGTTGTCGACGGCGATCCGGTCCGGCATCCTGGCCCTTGGCCTGAATGACAGCGCCCGCGACGCCATTCGTCCGACCGGTTGATGCCGTCGAGCGCGCACTCGCGGAGATCGCGCGGCGCGGGGACGACGGCGTCTGGATCACCCTCACCTCCCGCGATCGGCTGATCGCCGAGGCGCGCGCCCTGGACCAGCGGCGGGCCGCTGGTGACCTGCTCCCGCTCTACGGTCTGCTTTTCGGCGTCAAGGACAACATCGACGTGGCCGATCTGCCCACGACCGCCGCCTGTCCGGCCTTCGCTTACACACCCACGAAGAGCGCCACCGTGGTCGCGCGTCTCCTGGCCGCCGGCGCGCTGTGCGTCGGAAAGAGCAACCTCGATCAGTTCGCCACCGGCCTCTCCGGCGTGCGCTCTCCTTACGGCATTCCGAGGAACCTGTTCGACGACCGTTACATCGTCGGGGGATCCAGCTCCGGATCTGGCGTCGCGGTGGGAGCGGGGTTGGTTGACTTTGCCCTCGGAACGGACACCGCCGGATCGGGGCGCGTGCCGGCGGCTTTCAACAACATCGTTGGCCTGAAGCCGAGCCGGGGCGTCCTCAGCACGGCGGGCGTCGTGCCTGCCTGTCCCTCCTTTGACTGCGTATCGATTTTTGCACCGACCGTCGAGGAGGCCGCTCGGATCGCCGCCGCCGCGAGCGGCCACGACAACACCGACCCTCTTTCGCGGCACGACACGGACGCGGTCGTCTTCACCCCGAGCAACCGACCGCCCTATTTCCGATTCGGTGTTCCGAGGGGCGACGCGCTCGACTTCCTGGGAGACGCACGCGCCCGCGAGGTCTTTGAATACGCGCTGGCGCAGCTGACCGCCCTCGGCGGCGAGCGTGTCGAGGTCGACTTCGAGCCGTTTCGGCAGGCCGGCGCACTGGTCTACGGCAGCCCATTCGTCGCCGAGCGCTTGATCGCCGCCGGACGCCTGCTGGCCGAACGACCCGACGCGCTCTTGCCGGCGATCCGGACGATTCTCGCCGAGGCCGGCAACTTCGACGCGCGCGCCGCGTTCGAAGCGCTGCATGGGCTCGCCCAGCTGCGGCGGCGCGCGCCGGGACTCTTAGCGGGCCTCGACTTCCTGGTGGTCCCCACCACACCGACCATCTATCGCATCGACGAAGTCGAGGCCGATCCGATTCGCCGCAACGCCACCCTCGGCGCGTACACCAACTTCGTCAACCCGCTCGATCTCGCGGCGATCGCCGTCCCGACCGGATTCCGCGCCGATCGCCTGCCGGCTGGCGCCACGCTGGTCGGCCCCTGGGGTACCGACGCGCGCCTGGCGACCTTTGCTTCGGCGCTGCACCGCGCGACCTCGAAGACGCTCGGCGCTGGCGACCGCCCGCTGTCGGCAGCCGCAGCCGGCGCGGAATCCGTTCCATCCGACTGGATCCCAATCGCGGTCCTGGGCGCCCATCTGGCAGGCGAGCCGCTCAACCATCAGATCACGGGCGCCGGCGGCCGTTTCCTGCGCGCAGCGCGGACCGCCCCCAGCTATCGGTTCTACGCGCTGCCCAACACCACGCCACCCAAACCCGGTCTGGCGCGCGTCGAATCGGGCGGCACCCCGATCGAGCTGGAGGTCTGGGCGCTGCCGCCCGCCGCCTTCGGCGCCTTCGTCGCCCGGATTCCCCCGCCCCTCTGCATCGGCAGCCTGGAGCTGGAAGATCGAACCCGCGTGGCCGGGTTTCTATGCGAGGGGTACGCCCTGCTGGGCGCGCCAGACATCTCCAACTTTGGCGGCTGGCGTGCGTATCGCCGGTCTTTGGCTTAGGCGGCTCGACCGGACATGGAAAATGGCGCCCTCGCTGGCGCGGAAATTCCTGCTTTCGGATCGCCGCAGCATGGCGTAGGCTCACCGGAGCTTTTGCGGGCAAGAGCGGGTTTGGCAAGGTAAGATGCGCCCGGTTCGCTCGGAAAACCGAAAAGGAGGTTCGATGCTTTCACCTCGAGCAAAGCGCACCGCGTACGCCAGCGTGCTGGCGCCGTTCTTGGCCTTTGCTGTGCCGTTCTTGGCCTTCGCTGTATTGGCGCCATCGCCGGCGGATGCCCACTTCATGATCACCGCCGCCGCCATGCCCCCCAAACCCAACACGGTGCAGAGCTGGATGTCGGAAGACATGGTGGGCGGCCCCCAGAAAAATGGTCCCTGCGCGGCGGTCCCCAATACGGCCCTTGGTGATACGCCCGGCACCCCGACCCACGCCGTCACCGTCGTTCAATCGGGTCAAATGGTGACCGTTCCCATCACCGTGACCGTCAGCCACCCGGGCTGGTTTCGGATCGCGCTGGTCGAGGGACCGAGCTCGACCCAGACGCTTACGACGCTTCCCGATCCGGTAGCCCAGACCGGACTGCCTTCCAAGTCGGTGTGCACGCCGGCCATCATGGCCAATCCCGTCTGGTCTGCCACCCAGCCCATCCTCGCCGATGGCCTGCCGGCCGGCTCGACCGCGACGACGGAACAGACCGGCACCAAGACATTCCAGGTCATGATCCCGTCGACTGCGTCTTGCACCACCGCGCAGCCCTGTACCCTTCAGGTCATCATGGTCATGACCGATCACCCGGCCACCGATTGCTATTATCACCACTGCGCGGACCTCGCGCTGGGGGCGGGCACGACCGATGGCGGCAACCCGTCGGGATCGGGCGGCTCATCCGCGACCGGTGGAGCGGGCGGAGCGCACGAAACCGGCGGCGCGAGTGGGAGCGGTAACTCGGGCGGGGTCACCGGAACGGGCGGCTCCGGAACCGGCGGCACTGGAGCCGTCACCGGGACGGGCGGAAGCGTCGGGACGGGCGGCAGCCCGGAGACGGCCGGCACGACCGGAACGGGCGGACTGCCTGGTTCGGGTGGTAGCTCGGGTTCGGGTGCGACGGGCAACTCGAGCGGAACGACGACGGGGGGCACGGGCGTAGGCGGTTCCGGAGCTCCCGCGACGCCCGGATCGTCGGGGTGCAGCTGCGTCCTCGCCACCCGCGGCGGACCTTCGTGGGCCTTGAGCGGGGCCGGGCTCCTCGCGCTTATCATCGCGCGACGGCGGCGACGACGCTGAAGCGGGGCTTCCCGTCCGGGCCCAGGCGAGTCGAACCGAGACGCGTCCTCGCTTGGGGATCCTGCGCCCTCGCGGCGCTCCTGGCAGTCCGGGTCACCGTCTCGATGATGATGCGAGCCAAGCGTCGCGCGTCGGCCGCGGCGTCGACGTCGACCGCCGTCCAACCCGCCGATGGGCGGCTGCCCACGCTCTGGGAGGTCCCCTCTTTCGCCTTTGCCAATACCGACGGGCGCGTGATTGGCGAGTCGGCATTGCGCGGGCACGTCTGGATCGCGGATTTCATCTTCACGCGCTGCACGATCGTGTGCCCGATCCTAACGACCAAGATGACCTTGCTCCGAAGGTCGATACCGTCGGCCGACATTCGTTTCGTGTCGTTCTCGGTCGATCCCGAAAACGACACGCCGGCCGTCCTCAAGGCTTACGCCGGCAAGTGGAACCCCGATCCGCGCTGGCTGCTCTTGAGCCCGCCCCCCGCCAAGGTGATCGAATTCGCCAAGGCCATGAAGGTGCCATTCCAGCACACCACGATGCCACTCGAGCCCATCCTTCATACGTCGCTGTTCTTCCTGGTCGATCGCCGCGGGCGCGTGCGCGGCATTTACGGCGGCGTCGACGACGCGGCCGTGCTGCGCCTGGTGACCGACGCGACCATGCTCGACGCGAACACCGAAACCGGAGCCAACGAAGGCTCGAAGGCGAACCGCGAGCCGCCGGTGGTCCGAGGAGGCTCGCACGGCTTCGCCTTGTTTCAAGCTGTCGGTTGTGCCCCGTGCCACGCCGACCCGAAGACGGGACCACCGCTGGCCGGTCTGGCCGGCCGAATGGTGCGGCTCGAGGGCGGAGACACGGCTCTGGCCGACGACGCCTACCTGCGGCAGTCCATTGTCGCTCCGGGCGAAAAGGTCGTCGCCGGTTACAACCCGCTAATGCCCACGTACCGCGATTTCCTCACCAAAGCCGAGGTCGACGATCTGGTCGCCTATCTGCACTCAATCGCCGCGACCGATGGCGCGGCGAGCGCGGCGCCGCCACGCGCGGGGTCCGAAGCAGGGATCGACGTCGGGACCGACGTCGAAGTCCAGGATCCCGTGTGCGGAATGAAGCTCAAGCGGGTCCGCGCCGCCGCCCACGCCGACTACCACGGCAGGGTCTACTATTTTTGCAGCGATCGCTGCCACGATCGATTCATCCAAGACCCCGCTCGATACGCGCGCCTCGAGCCCTGACTTCGACAACCCCGACCGGACGATCGTACCTATCGCTCTGCTTCCTTGCTCCCGACCACCGTCAGGTTGATGCCGACCTGAACGGACAGCGGCTTGCCGTCCACCAGGATGGTGGTTTTTCCGTTGTGGTACCAACCGAAGGATCCGGTCGAGAACTCGCGTTTGTCGGCGATCAGCTCCGCGGTGCCGATGGTGAGCTTCACCGCTTCGGCTTTTTCGAGGAACTGCGTCTTCGAGATCGGGCAGGGAGATTTGGCCATTGCCAACGCTACCACGCGGCCCGGATTCGACCCATCGTTTCGATCGCTGCGCTACGGGCAGAGCGCCTGACCGGAAGGGTCCGGATGCCGCTTGCGATATGATGAGTGGTGAACATAATGTTTAACGAGCATCAAAGTAAGCGGCTAACCTTCTCCGGGTGAAGCTGGAGTTCGTCAATCGACTGGCGGAGCTGCGAGAGCTCGACGCGGCGAGGAAGCGGGGCGGGTTGTTGGTCCTGTATGGGCGCAGGCGCGTGGGCAAGACGCGGCTACTAAGGCAGTGGCTTGGGCGTCACGATGGTCTCTACAGCCAGGCGATCGAGGCCCAAGGCGATCTTCAACTCGCGCAGGTCTTCCAGGACATCTGTCCTCGTCTCGAGACCAAGATGGTGCCGCGGACCTGGCCCGAGTTGTTGGAGATCTTGGCGCTGCAGAAGCGGCGCTGGGTTCTGTGTCTGGATGAATTCCCCTATCTGACCGCGACCGATTCGACGCTGCCTAGTCGGCTCCAGAGCTGGCTGGACCACGACCTGCCGGAAGGCTGTCTGTTGATTCTTGCCGGATCGAGCACGCGGATCATGAGCGACCTGTTCTTGCATCGTGCCGCGCCTCTGTACGGACGTGCGCGAAAGCTCGTGCAAGTCCGCCCGATGAACTACGCCGCTTTTTGCGCGGCTCGCGGGCAGGCGCCGGACCGGATGGAGTCGTTCGAGAAGTTCGCTTGCGTGGGTGGCATTCCCAAGTACTGGGAGTTCGTCGAGACGAGACAGACCGTAGTCGCTTTGGCGGAATCGCTATACTTCGATTTCGCCCCTTACATGGAACAGGAACCGCAAAGGATCCTGCGCGACGAGGGGGTGACGGGCTTGAACGCGCTGGCCGTCCTCGAGGCGGTGGGCCGGGGCGCCGAGCGCCCGTCCGAGATTGCCTCTCGGCTGGGTACGGCGCAGACGAATCTTTCGAGGTTGCTCTCGCAGCTCCTCGACGCGTCCCTTTTGACGCGCGAGCTGCCCTACGGCGAGAGTGTGCGCACGACCAAGAAGACGTTGTATCGCATCGAGGATCCGACTTTGCGTTTCTGGTTCCGGGTGTTCTCTCCTCATCAAAGCCGCTGGTCGACCTACCAGCGTGAGCAGAAACAGAAGCTCATTCACGACCACGCGGCGACGGTGTTCGAGGATCACTGTCGGGCAATGTTTCCCGGATCTGGCAGGTACTGGGAAGGCGACATGGAGCTGGACCTTGTGGCGCCAGATCCCGAGGGTTCAGGGCGGGTGCTGGTCGCGGAAGTGAAATGGCGGCACCTGTCGGCGGCCGATCGGAAAACGATTCTGGAGCAGCTTCGAGACAAGTGGGCACGTTCCGCGCTCTCCGCGCGCCATCCCAGAGTGCGCTTCGAGGTGATCGATGCGCGGGCGCTCGAGGTCTGAGCCCGGAGTGAGCATGCAACGGCGGTCATCACAAGGGAGCCAGGTCCTGGAGCAGTCGGCTCGCCGCCGCGGCCCGGATGCCTTCGGATAGTCGGAAGCTGTTAGCGCCGGCGTGCACGATGGTCAACTCATCGAGGTGCAGGTCCGCCTCCGCAATCCGCATCGACTTCGTGATCGATGGCGTCGTGGTTCGCTTGATCTCGAAGCCGAGCCGCTTTCGACCGCGCACCACGAATAGATCCAACTCCGCGCCCTGGTGGGTGGCCCAGAAAAAGCACTCGTCGGCCCTGGCTCCGAGGTGTTCGATAATCTGGCCTATCATGAAGCCTTCCCATGACGCGCCGAGTTTGGGATGTCCCTCGAGGTCGTTCTGGTTTTGGATCCCGAGGAGGGCGTGCAGCAGGCCGCTGTCGCCGACATAGATCTTGGGCGATCTCACCTGGCGCTTGCCCAGGTTCTCGGCCCAGGGCGCAAGTGATCGCAGCATGAACGTAGAGACCAACGTGTCGCGATAACCGCCCACGGTTGGGTTGCTCAGCCCGAGGGAACCGGCGATCTCGGCGGCGTTCCAGATCTGACCGTGGTAGTGGGCGACCATCGACCAGAAGCGACGAAGCATCGGCGCCGGCAGGCGAAGTCCGAGTTGTGGGATGTCTCGTTCAAGGAACGTTCGCACGAACTGTTCGCGCCAATCGAGGCTGTCCTGTCTTCGGGCGGCCAAGAAGGAGCGTGGAAATCCGCCCCGCTCCCAGAGTCGATCCATTGTCGCCACGCCCACTTCGGTCAGCGAGAAGCCAGTCAGTTCGTGATAGGCGATACGACCAGCCAGGGTCTCGGACGACTGGTGTAGTAGATCGGGCGACGCGCTTCCGAGGACGAGAAAGCGAGATCGGTTTCCCGGCCGGTCGACTAGCACGCGCAAGGCAGGGAACAGGTCGGGCCGGCGCTGGATCTCATCCATTACCACCAGCCCGGCGAGCTTCCCCAGCGTCAGATTGGGTTCCGCCAGCCGCGCAAGATCGTCGGCGTTTTCGAGGTCGAAATGGTGAACTGGGACGCCTGTTGATTTCGCGTACAAGCGGGCGAGGGTCGTCTTCCCGATTTGGCGCGGTCCGACAATGGCCACCACGGCGTGACTCCGAAACAGACGCTTGATGGCGTCGAGGTGCCTCTGGCGATCTAACACGGCCGCAGAGTACCATGAAAAGTTAAATGGTGTAGTTAAGTTTTCATGGACTCGCGATGACGCCCTTCGGGACGATGGGCTTGAGCGCCACTGGCGCGCGCAGAATGTTTGGCCTTTCTTGCTCCCGGTGGTTGGGAAAGATAGCGGCGTCCGGGCCTGGGCGAGACACGCGACATCCCGATTGCCGCGACGCAAGAACCCTCACCGAAGCGGTGGTGGACCGTCGCCAGCGAGCTGACCGCGGCGAGCCTTCAGCGCCGACCGGCCTCGGACGCGCCGCCGACGGTGACGTCCGTCTTGATCGACTGCGCGATGAAACAGAAGTCGTGCGCCCTGTGGTGCAGCTGTTCCTCGTCCGCGGGCGAGGGGCGCTTGTCGCCGCCGTAGACGATCCGCGGGTGCAGCGTGATCTTGCTGACCCAGGGGACCCCGCGCTCGTTCTTGGTCATCTCGCCGACCGCGTCGTCGTCGTAGGCGTCGACCCGGAAGCCGGCCTTGCGCGCCTCGTGCAAGAACGTGAGCATGTGGCAGCTCGAAACCGAGGCCACGAACGCCTCTTCGGGATCGACGCCCGTGGCGCTGGAGTACGGCGCCGGCACCACCGAAGGCGACGCCGAAGCGGCGACCACGGCGCCCCCGTCGAAGGTCCAGCTGTGCAGCCGGGTGAACTTCCCCTCCAGGAATTTCTCGTTATCCGATTTCCAGCTCACCGTCGCTTTGTGCTGAGACATGGCCACGGTGTAGCAGCGCCGCCGCGAAGATGCCAATCCGCAGGAGGAGCGGGCCGTCCCTACCCCACCACGCCCCCCAACAGCCGTCCGATCGTGTAGGTCACGGCCCCGGCCGCGGCGCCGATGGCCAGCATGCGTCCGCCGCCGCGCAGGGCACCCCGGCCCGTGAACAGACTGATCGCGCACCCGACACCGAAGAGCGCGACGGCGGTGAAGGCCACCGACGCGCCGAGCGCAACGCCGCCGCCGGCAAGGACGAACGGCGCGAGCGGGATCGCGGCGCCGATCGCGAACGAAGCGAACGAAAAGGACGCCGCGCCGACGGGCGAGCCCAGCGCGCCCGGATCTAGACCCAGCTCTTCACGCGCGAGCGTGTCGAGCGCGATGTCCGGGTTGGCGACGATGCGGGTGGACATCCGGTCGGCTTCCGGCGCACTGAGACCGCGCGCCTGGTAGATGAGCGACAGCTCCGCCGCCTCCTCGGCCGGGTATTGTCGAAGCTCGTCTCGCTCGGCGCCAATCTGGTACTCAAACATCTCGCGCTGCGAGCGCACCGACACGTATTCGCCCGCGGCCATGGAAAACGCGCCAGCCAGCAGACCGGCGACGCCGGTAACCAGAACCGCGTGCCCGCTGGGGCGGGCCCCCGCGACGCCCAGGATCAAACAGACGTTCGACACCAGGCCGTCGCTGGCCCCGAACACCGCCGGCCGCAGGTTGCCGCCCGCGATTCCGTCGCGGTGTCGCAGCCCGATCTCCTCGACCGAATGGGGCATGTCGTGGCCGGGCGGGGGCAAGCTGGTGCAGTAGATCGACATTCCCCGGACCTTCATTCCCGAAAGCACGGCGCGCAGCCGAGCTGGCCCGAGCCGCCGCACGAGCGCGGCCACGATGCGGGCCCGCACCGACGGGGTGAAACCCTCGGGCACGGTCCCGCCTGCTTTCCGGATCTCGGTCGACCAGAGCTCCGCCTGCCCCCGGGCCTCGCCGCCGAGCTTGGCGAATAGGGCGCGCCGCTCGGCCGAGGGCTCGACTTCGGCGATCACGCCATACAGAAACACCGCTTCCATCTCGTTCGTCCAGCTCTCCCGCGCGCTCATCGCGCCGCAGCTTACGCGCCCGCGCGCGCTTTTTCCGCCCCAAGCGCCGATCCAGAGACTAAGCTCTCGAAGTAGGTCTCGATGCCACCTGTCCCGACACCCGATATCAACCTGGCGTCCCAGATTCTCAGCCTGCTGGGGCACGATCCGAAGGCCCCACCGCCTTTGGGAGGGTCCACCGAGCTGTTCCGGCGCGCGACCCGCAAGGAGCTCCTCGACTGCGCGCAACACCTGGGTCTTCCGGGTGTCTCGAAGCTCGGCAATGAGGACCTCGCTGACCGGGTTCAAAGCGCGTTCCACGGACTGCGCCCGGCCGCGACCCCGGCGGCAGCGCCCAAGCCGGCGGAGCTCGATCCGTCGGCACCGAGCGGCGGAGCTGGCCCTTTCCCGCCGAAATTCGATCTCGGTCCCGACGCCGAGATCGAACCGATGCCGGACAACATTCCCTGGGGCTACGGCAACGACCGGGTGACGGCGATGGCCGTCGATCCAGATCGCCTCTACGTCTACTGGGAGATCACCGAGGACAGCGTAACGGCGGCGCGGTCCAGGCTCGGACGCGCCGGCGCCACCGCCTGGCTCAACCTGCGCGTCTACGATGTCAGCGGACGCCTCTTCGACGGCACCAACGCGCACAGCTACTTCGATCACCGGATCGAGCGCCATGATCGGCAGTGGTTCTTCGCGATCAACAAGCCGACGTCGAGCGCTTGTTTAGAGGTGGGCCTGCGGTCTCAAGAGGGCTACTTCGTGAAGATCGCCCGCTCGGGGCGGGTTGATTTTGCGCGCCGAGAACCGGCGCCCGCCGCTCCGCTCGAG
>CAAGKR010386845.1_pt1 | contig 11760 bp, 9 predicted proteins | sample 2556971 | NCBI WGS metagenome assembly CAAGKR01 (sample SAMEA5207829, study PRJEB30636) | soil metagenome | biome: forest; feature: boreal; material: soil | place: USA | collected 2011-09 | depth 1 m
ACTCTACCCATTGAGGTTCGAGTCCTTCGCGTTCGAGCGCCTCGCGCAGAGCGACGCGCGCGGCTGGGAGGTTCGGGCAGTCTGCATCATAGACCAGCGTGATCTTGGGCTTCATGGCTAGCGTATCTCCACAGTCCTCTTGCTTTCATTGCGTTTCTCATCAGCATTCCCGCTGGGGAGCGGGCCGAATTGAAATTGATTCTTCCGCCGGGCGAGCTCGGTCGCCTCGTCGAGCGACAGGATGAAGGTTCCCGGCGTTTTCGCGATCCAGGCTTCACCGTCTTTTCGCGAGCGGAAAAAATGGATGTAGTGGCAGAAGTTCTGGACGATGTCTTGTTGGAAGCGCGAGCTGTCCGGCGTGAGGAAAGAGATGCAGACCGAGCCTGGATCGACCAATTCGACGCGTTTGGGAGAAACGCTGAGTCGCACCGGTTTCCCGCTGGCTTCGCAGACGGACTCGACCCGGGCCGACTTTCCCAGAAGCTCCGGAAGAAAGAGGGTGTCCCAGGCGCACCAGGTGTAGAGCTGCGCACCGTCGACCTCGAAGCGATGCTTCATCTTCTCGATCGTAAGGCCCCAGAAGCCGATCACCCGCTTCGCCTCGTCGCTGTAAACGCCAATCCAGTCACCGAAAATGCGTCGCGCTTTTTCGATCTCGATTCCGGCATGTTCCGCGATCTCGACCGGTGACGTCGCCATACCCCGCGCGAGCCGCCTGTAGGTCGCGAGAACAAGACGTCGCTGCGCGTCGTCAAGCTTTGGGAACGCGGCGCAGAGCGAGTCTGCGAGTTCTTGTAGACTTGGCCCGTTCATTCGATGGTATCCTTGCCGTCGTGGAGCGATTCATCGTTGAGCGACTCGAGGATCGGACACTTGGAAGCAGGCAGCTTCCCGTCGCACTGCGAGACCAACCGTCTCAACGCGCGATGCATCGCCTGCAGCACGCGCATCTTCTCCTCGATGTCCCGGATCTTGGTGTCCGCCCGGCGTTTCACGTCGGCGCATCGAGCCTTCGGCGCCGCTCGAAGCGACAGCAAATCGCGAATCTCGCGAAGCGAGAAGCCGATCGCCTGCGCGTGCCTGACGAACCGAACCCGGCGCACAGTGCTTTCAGGATAGCGCCGATACAGGGAGAGGCTACTTGGTGGTTTCGAGACCAGGCCGCGCCGCTCGTAATAGCGGAGCGTCTCCACATGGACATTCGCCGCCTTCGCGACCTTTCCGATCGTCAGCGTCATGGGACCGCCTCCTTCACGCAAACAAGCCTACACCCTGTACCTAGGTACGGGGTCAAGACCCGGCGCAATTGGTATGGCGGGCGCTGATCCCTTGATGCCCTCGGCGAACGCCACTGCGAAGGCTTTTCCCAGGGCGACAAACCGCGCGGTCCGCGTCGCAGCGGTCGAAGCGAACAGTCCGGCCGCGCTCGGCGGCATCAAAGAAGGCGACCTGGTGATCCGACTCGGTGACTCTCCGATCGCCGGCCTCGACGACTTGCAGCGTCATCTCACGATGAGCCAGGTCGGGGTTCGCACGCCGGTCTCGGTAATTCGCGGCACCGATCAACTAATGCTCGAAATCGTTCCGGTCGAAACCGCTCACAAATCGCGCGACTAAGCCTGTGTCGCTGTTCGCGCGTTGTGCCCGTTTTCCGTGCCGCTAGGAGCGTTTCTTCCTGCGCTCCGCCCAACGCTTTTTCATGGCCTCCTATAAGCACGCGCTGTGGCGCATCCAATGAGCTTGGCGAGAAGTTCTGCGGAGATTGCGGAAACCCGCTTGCCGTATCGTCATCGCCTACTCCGCCCACCGTCACCGCGGAAGGGGAGATACGGGTTGCGCCCGAGAGCAGCTCTCAGGAAGCAATCGACGGCGAGCGCAAGACCGTCACAGCACTGTTCGCCGACATCAAGGGGTCGATGGAGCTGATCGAGGACCTCGACCCGGAGGAGGCGCGTGCGATCGTCGATCCCACGCTCAGGCTGATGATGGATGCGGCCCGTCACTACGGCGGCTACGTCGCACAATCAACCGGCGACGGAATCCTCGCCCTATTCGGTGCCCCCATCGCGCATGAAGATCATCCGCAACGCGCGCTGTATGCGGCGTTCCGCATGCAGGAGGAGCTTAAGCGGTACTCGGATCGCAACCGCTCCGAAGGCCGCGTGCCGATTCAAGTTCGCGTGGGAGTGAACACCGGCGAGGTAGTGGTGCGTTCGATCAAGACCGGCGAAGGGCACGTGGAGTATACGCCTATAGGTCATTCGATAAGTCTCGCGGCGCGGATGTTGGTTCACCGAAGGCTTCGATACCGCCGACCTCAAAGAAGCCAAGGCGCTGCTCGCCGAGCTGACGGGATAGCCGGCTCATGCTGTGCACAGGCGTGTTGCGCTTGCGGCCAAACCGACATAGAGACATAGTTTCATCGCAACGTCCGAGCTATCTGCGTCTGGTTCCAGGGAGGGAAAACCTTGTCACACGAGATCCTGCTTAAGCTAATCGTCACGGGGCTCAAAAACTTGGCCGAAGACAATCAGATGCTCTGCGGCTACTTGAACTTGCGCGCGCGCGCCTATGGATTTACCGATATGTTCAGAGCGGCAGACCACGTTGAGCCGAAACCGCCCTACCCGCCGAAGCGCGCCTCGCAATTGCGCGCCGCCGAGCTAGTCGACAAGATCGGCAACAACAACGCGCTGGCGCTCATCTCGCTCGGCGGGCGCCCGTCGTCGCCCAGGCCTATCATCCCTGAGCCGGATGAGGCAGACCTGCTGAGGCTGATGATCGACTGGGGCCTGGTGCAATCGGGCATCCAGAAGTCGTTCATCCTCTTATATGGATTGCAACCGGTTCCGCCGCCGATCCTCACCGGCCCAGGAGCGGAATCGGAGAATCAGCTTTGGGTCGAAATCGTCGCGTGGCTTCAGAAGATAGCTTCCGATACCGATCTTCATACTCGCGTCCAAAAGATTGTGGGCAAGTCGGCGTTGGCGGAGCTCAATAAGGTGACGGTTCCCTACGCGGACACTGATCCGCTGGTGCGGATGGAGCAAGGCATTCATCGGGTGACGCTCGACCTCGCTGCGATCGCGGGCCATCTGCCGCATCATCTCTACCACGCAGCTCATCCTGCACCGCCGCCCGACAAACAACCTGCGCTCTCCGGGTCCCCCGCCTCGAAGGGTGCCCGGCGGCGTCAATAGCGCCAAGCCGTGGCCGCCCATAACCGAACTTTCGTCGGAAGGGAGCGCGAATTCGCAATTCTGCGCGACGCCGTCGACGAAGTTGCGGCGGGGCGGGGCCGGCTTGTTTTGCTCACGGGCGAACCCGGCATCGGCAAAACCCGCCTCGCCGAGGAGACGGCGGCACACGCCGCCTCGAACAATGTACGGGTTCTGTGGGGGAGATGCTGGGAGGGCAACGGCGCGCCTGCCTTCTGGCCGTGGATTCAATTGATTAGAGAGAGCCTGCGCGCGGTTCACTGGCCGGACGCGATCCTGGAAGAAGTGAAGCCGGGGCTGGCGCGCATCGCGCAGATGGTTCCCGAGCTCCGCTGGACGGTTGCGGTTCCCGAGGTGCGCGAGCCCGCTTCCGAACTGCCGATCGCGGATGCGTCGATCAGCCCCCAACCCGAGCGGTTCCGACTATTCGATGCCATCGCGAATCTCTTCAAAGGTCTCGCGAATAGCACGCCGCTTACGTTAGTGATCGATGACGTTCATGCGGCCGACGTCGACTCGCTCCTGATGCTTAGGTTCCTCGCGCGGGATCTGAAGCAGACGCCTATTCTTCTCGTAGCCACCTATCGCGAGGTCGAAGTGCGGCAGTCTCCGACCCATGCCTCGCTGCTCTCCGAAATCGGTCGTGAAGGTGTGACCATACCGCTGCGCGGTCTCAGCCTGGGCGAGGTCGCTGATTTCATCGATCGCAACGCACAGGCTTTGCACGCCGATAAGCCGATTGTTTCTTCGCTGCACCGGGCGACTGACGGCAATCCCTTCTTCCTCGACGAAATCGTGCATCTGATGATCGCCGAGCGCGCTCTGGCCCGAGCCGATCAGCAGCAATTCGCGTTCCGCATTCCGGAATCGATCCGCGCGTCCGTTCGGCGCCGCGTCGCGCCGCTTGAGGAGCGGACCAAAACAGTGCTCACGATCGCCTCGGTGATAGGCAACGAGTTTGACCTCGCGGTCGTGCGCGAGGCCTCGTCCCTGCCTGCAGATCAGATCGCGGACGCGCTCGAAGAGGCGGCGGCTCACGCGCTCGTCAGCGAAGGACCGCCCAACCACTTCCGCTTCGTCAATGCGGTCGTGCCCGACGCGATCGTCGCCGATCTCGCGAAGACCGCTCGCTCAGGACTTCACCATCGGATCGCCGACGCGATCGAAAGGGTTCACTCTGCGGACCTCGAGCCCCACCTGGCACGGCTCGCCTATCACTACGCAGAGTCGCGCGCGATCGGTAGCGAGTCAAAAGTATTGGAGTACGCTCAGCGTGGTGCCGAACGCGCGCGCGATCAGCTCGCATTTGCCGAAGCGGCGCGACTCTTTGCAATCGCACTGGGCGCGGTAGTGGCCGCTTCCAATCCCGACGACATTGCGCGATGTAAGATTCTGCTCGCGATGGGCGAGGCGCAGGCGCAGGGACGCAGCCTCGATGAGGCGCGCGCGAGCTTCGAACAGGCGGCACAAGTGGCGCGCCGACTGGGCTGCTCCGATCTGCTTGCCCAAAGCGCTCTCTGTGCCAGCGCGTGGTTCGGGACTTTCTTCACCGTCGATCGGGCAATGACGGCGTTGGTCGCGGAAGCGTTGAACGCAGCTGACGAGGGCGACAGTGCCGTGCGCGCCTCCTTGATGGCGCGGCTCGCGGCGGAGCATCACTGGTCCGGCGATCGTGAGCGCGGTCGCGCGCTCTCCGAAGAGGCGATCGCGATGGCGAGGCGGGTCGGCGATTCGCGGGCGCTGGTCTCCGCTCTCTGGGTGCGGAGCCAGACCCAATGGGGACCGCAAGATGTTGCGGGAAGGCTCGCCGCGGCTACCGAGATCGCAACGCTCGCGGAATCTATCGGCGAATACCAGCTCGCGCTCCGTGCGCACGAGATGCGGTTCACGGCAATGCTCGAGACGGGCGACCTGGCGGGAATCGATGCACACACGCGCGCGTACGAAGCCTTGGCTCATAAAGCCGGCGAGCACTTCGGCATAGTGGAACGATTTCACGCGGCACTGTTGCTGCTTCGAGGAGACTACGACCAGGCCGAACGTCGGACGCAGGAATTGTTTGTGCACGCCGAGCGGCGCCAGGACCCTGCTTTGCTCGCCTGCGCCCAGGCCCTGATCGGTCTCATATTCGAGGACCGGGGACTGATCGATGCCGCACAGGTCGAGTCGACCGCGAAGGCGCGGATCGTCGAGTCACCGGTGCTTGCACCTCAATATCGGATCGTGCTCGCGCTCATTTACGCGGCCTCTGGGCGGCGTGGCGAAGCCGCAGCGGAATTGGAATTCCTGGCCGCTAACGATTTCGCATCGATCCCGCGCGACTGGAACTGGCTCGACAACATGCGTGGCCTGGCGACGCTGTCGGTCATGCTGCGCGACGTTCAACGCGCCTCGATCGTCTACGAGCAGATGCTGCCCTACGTCGATCGCAATATCACTGCCGGATGGGGTGATATCGCGCGCGGTTCGGCGGCCCTCTATCTCGGGATTCTGGCGAGGACGCTCGGCCGTCTCGACGACGCCGAGGCGCACTTCGAGCAGGCGCTTACGCTCAACCGGCGGATGGGCGCGCGGCCGTCGATTGCCAGAACCAAGGCCGAATACGCGAGGATGCTTCTGAGGCGGGGAGGTGTAGGCGATCCCGAAAAGGCGGACGCTTTGCTCAATGATGCGCTTGCCGAAGCGTCGGCGCTCGGCATGAAGATCCTGGAGGCGCGGGTAAGAGATCTCGTCGCGCAGGCCGAAGGGCGTAAGCCTGAAGCGCCCTCTGGGCCAGTCGCACCCTCCTCGGGCGCGGCTCGGCACCAGGGCGCGATCTTGTTCCGCAAAGAAGGAGATTTCTGGACGGTCGGAATCGATGGTGACTATACGCACATCCGGGACATCAACGGGCTCGCCTACATCGCACGTCTCTTCAATGCGCCCAATCAAGAGTTCCATGTGCTCGACCTGGTCTCCGGCGACGCGGTTCGCGGCGGCGAAGGTTCAGGTACCGACTCCGATTTGACGTCGCCGGACCTCAGCAACGAAAGGCTCTCCGGCGAAGGACTCCGTCGGGCGAATCTCGGCGACGCCGGCGAGATGCTCGACCCTGCGGCCAAGGCCGCATACAAACGCCGCCTCGGTGAACTGTCCGAGGAACTCGACGAGGCAAAGCGGCTTGGGAAGGTGGAGCGCGCATCCGAGATCGAGCACGAAATCGGAGCGGTCACCGGCGAGCTCGCCCGCGCGGTCGGACTGGGCGGTCGCGATCGTCGCGCGGGGTCTGCCAGCGAGCGGGCGCGAGTCAATGTGAAGCGCGCGATCCAGGCGGCGATCCAGAGGATCGCTGCCAGCAACGTCGCGCTCGCGCAGATGCTTTCTGCGACCATTCGCACTGGCACCTTCTGCGAGTACGTGCCGGAGCGGCGCCGGTTGACTACCTTCACCCCCGACGCACGCGCCGCTGCCGCGACCGAGAAAGTCGACGAGGGGGGCTCGATCGACGCGGTGGCAGCGGCTGCGGTCGCCGATCCGAACGACCTCAGCGCCCACGCAGCACCGGACGGCACGGTCACGATTCTGTTTTCTGATGTCAAGGACTCGACGAACCTGTTCGAGAAGCTGGGCGATTTACGCGCGCAGGAGATCATCGGCGCGCATAACGCAATCGTCCGCGAGCAAGTCAAGTTGCACAAAGGTTTCGAGGTCAAGTCGATGGGTGACGGCTTCATGATCGTGTTCTCGAGCGCGCGGCGCGCGCTGCTCTGCGCGATCGGTATACAGCGCGCCTTCGCCGCCTGGTCCAGTGAGCATCGCGACGTACCCATTCGAGTCCGGATTGGACTACACGTCGGCGAGACCATCACCCGCTCAGCCGACTTCTTCGGCAAGACAGTCATCGTCGCCGCGCGAATCGCGTCGCTCGCCCGTGGCGAGGAGATCCTTGTCTCGTCGACCTTGCGCGATTTGACCGAGAGCGCAGGCGACCTGCGCTTTGTCGATGCGGGCGAAGTTGAGCTCAAGGGCCTCACCGGGAAGCATCGCCTGTACCGTGCGCTCTGGTAGCACCGACGTTTCTAATCCCCCTTGCTCCAGCAAGCAGGCGCAAACTCACGGTTCTCTTCAGCGGCTTACGGAAGGAAAGTTACGTTGGTGAGCCGACGATTCCAATGCCGACCCGAAGATCATCAGCAGATGCGATCAAGTCAGCTAACGAAGAGGAGAGGAATGAACTTCCTCCACCCCGATGTAGTGAATTTGTTGTAATTTCTGCCTAGCCAGCGACAGATCCTACCGGCCCTTTCTCGGACCCAATAAATCGCGTAATACTGCCGCGAGCGGGGAGCAAACATTCAGTCAATCGATTGCGCCATTCCTCAGCGAGTACAATTGAACGAAGCCGACACCTGTCGAAAATACGTCGCTCCGAAACTTCTCGATGCTGGGTGGGACTCCGATCCTCACTCGATTGCGGAGCAGCGCTCGTTCACCGATGGCCGAATAGTCGTCGTAGGCGAGAAGGCACATCGCCGCCCGCGCAAACGCGTGGACTATCTTCTTCGCTATACCCGCGATCTTCCACTTGCCGTCGTAGAAGCGAAGGCTAACTACAAATTACCCGGAGACGGTCTCCAGCAGGCCAAGGACTATGCGGAAATTCTTGGCCTCATGTTCGCCTATTCAACAAACGGTCACGGGATCGTGGAATTCGATTACACGACCGGAACCGAATCAGAGATCGAGAGCTTTCCGTCTCCGGACGAACTCTGGTCGCGCTTCCGGCTTGCCGCGAAACTCACGAGCGATGATACCGCCGGCCGCCTGCTGATTCCTGCGAATCTCACCACCGGCAAAGAGCCGCGCTACTATCAGCGAATCGCAATCCAGCGCGCCGTCGAGGCGATTGCACGGGGCAAGCGCCGCGTACTGCTCACAATGGCAACCGGTACCGGCAAGACGGACGTGGCGTTCCAGATCTGCTGGACGCTGTGGTCGTCGCGCTGGAATCGAACGGGCGAGCATCGCAAGCCGCGCATACTGTATCTCGCCGACCGCAACTTTCTTGTCGATGATCCGCACGCGAAGATCTTCACTCCTTTCGGAGACGCGCGACACAAGATTGAAGGGCGGGCAGTCCTCAGCCGCGAAATGTACTTCGCGACTTATCAGGCGATCGCTAGCGACGAAAACCGCCCCGGTCTGCCGGTGACATCATAGCGGTGAATCTCAAAACCCTAGACTTTTCGGCGCTTTCGGAGTTTTTGGTAGGCACAACCCGCGGCGCGCTAAATTCGCGGAAATTGCGGCCGTCGTAGAGAATGTCTATTGCATCCTGGTAAGGACCAGAGTCCGTCGCCAGATGATCCGCTCCGCGAACTAGGACGACTGGGAGTTGAGAAATCGACCTGGTGATCCGGCTGAACTGTCTCTTGAACCAGAAGATTTCGTCGGCAAGTGCGCGCGGCAAAATTCGCTCCCCAGTACCGCAGACTCAGGGCAGCGCTTCCAGCCCGGGCCTCGCCCTCGGCATCGCGATGGCATTCTGAGCTTCTTCAATCCTCCTCCTTTCAATGTGAGCCCCAAAAACTCGCCTTGCGCAGATATCGCCGTGACCTATATAGCAACTGCGATTTCAGCAAAGAGAAGAGAGGCGCACGCCGCCTGCAACTGCTTCAAAACAAATAATTCCATAAAAACGAGACGACCGCATCGAGCATCGCAGGTTTTATTAACAGCCTGTGAATACAAATTGGAGAAGGCGCAGCGCTGCGCTGAGTCCTGCGACACCCGCTCCAATCCGCAGGCGCCATGGCCCGCTCCGCAAGGCTCCCCCTTTTGCGCTGATTCGGTGTCAATCCCCTCGACTGGCCGTCACCTATCCCGCAAGATCGAAGTTGAGCGGCGCCCACAATGCCTCAGCGAATTTACGAAACTTCGAAACGGCTCGGGCCGATTAGTCACGAGCAGCTCAGCCGCGCGCTCGCGCGGTTCGAGCTTGGCGATGTGCAAGGCGTCGAGCCCGTACCCTTTGGCCTCTTCGGACAAAACTTGTTCGTCACCTCGAACGTTGGCGAGTTCGTGTTCCGGGGCGCTCCGCATGGATCTCCTCAGTTTCCTACCGAGCGATTCTTCACTCGTCTGCTGCACGAGCGGACGAGCGTGCCGGTGCCATGGCCGTATCAAATTGATGATTCCTGCGACTCTTTTCCCTGGAGCTACGTGATCATGCCCCGGATGTCAGGGCTTCAGGTCACGGATCGCAAGGTGCGGCGGGATCTGACCGACGCCGACCTCCGCGCGATTGCGCGGGCCATGGCGCGCAACCTCGTTGCGATGCAGCAGGTCACAATGCCTCACTGCGCGCGCTACGATCCTGATCGGGATACTGTGAGGCCGGTGCCGGTCCGGGACCACGCCGAATGGCCGTTCAACAATGGATATGGCGAAGTACTGGTTGCGCCATCGCATCGCGAGCTCGTCATCGCGCGCACCCGGCGCATCCTGGAACGAGCGCATACCGCGAGCGATCACACGACAACGGCTGATATCGACTGGGCAGAGGGATTGATCGAACGTGCCAGCGCCGCGCTGGCCGTTCCTTTTACTCCGTGCTTCACGATGGAGGATTACAAGGAAGGCAATGTGGTACTGAGTCGGACGGATGCCGGATGGCAGGTGAGCGGCGCCTTCGATTTCATGGGATGCTATTTCGGCGACGGCGAGACCGACCTGTCGCGGATAACGGCTGAGTATTTCGATCAGGATCTGGAGCTCGCGCGCGAGTTTCTGGCCACCTACCTGCAGCTCCGCGCGCCGCGCCCCGGTTTCCGCGAACGCTTCTCCCTCTATATGCTGCTCGACCGCCTGATTATCTGGGAATATGTCCAGCGCCACGAGATCGAAGTCGCGAGCAAGATGGGCACCCTACGCGACTGGACCGAACGATATACAAGGATCGCGGACACGCTTGGAATTCAAGGTTAACGACGGAAATCGTACCGAACTGAAAACGAACTCATTCTCTGGAAGATGCCACCGAATTGACGCAAAATATCTCCAACATTTGCGCCCGTTTTCCTTCGAAAAGCCTTCTCGCGACACCGGCGGTTCGAATCCACCCCGCTCCAGCAAACAGGCACAAACTGGGCGCTGCTGGAAAGAAAGCCCGGCCAGCACGGCTAAAACCGGATGACTGCTTTTACATGCGCGAGAGCTGGATGCGATCCTCTTCCTATTTCTGCGCGGCAACGGTCGCTTTGTTCGCTGCTTGCCACGTCGCATCCGGATTGTATGCCACCATCGCGCTGGCTATCTGGTCGGTATTGGCACCCAGATCCTTTTGATAGACCTGACCGTTCTGATCGACGACGAAGGTCATCACTCCTGACGCGCGATAGCTAACGGGATAGGCAACCAGCGCGAATCCTCCGGTCATCTTGCCATCGACGATATAGTTTCGCGCGCCGCCCGGCGCGTTGGCTCCTTGACTGGTTAGTATCCGGTAAACGTAGCCGTGAAAAGGACGCGGTTGGCCACCGTTGGCGTGGTGTTGATAGCCTTCGTAAGACGCTTCAGCGACCAGGGGCCCCAGCGGACTTTCCGGCTGCGCACCTGCTCTGACCTCCCAGTATAAGCCGTCCTGCGTTCCTGCCGTGCTATGGAACTTCTGCGCGTATTGATGCTCCGACGCGCCGTCGTGCAGCGTGGAATAATAGTCCCGCTGGGCATCGGCGATTGCGCCGCAGACTTTGATCGCGTCTATCTCATTGGAGCCAATCCGCCGATATAAGATTTCCTGCTTACCGTAGTCCGTGTCGAAGTACCATTGGGATCCATTTTGCCGCAGAGGTATCGGAGTCGGCCAATTCTCGGTGCCTATGTAGAGGAAGGTTCGTCCGTCGCCAGCAGCAGCAAACTGATGCGACGCATGATACTGGGCGGCAAAGGAATCCTGTTTGTTTTTGTCGGCGGCCGGATCGCCGGACGAAATCAGATCCTGTCCGGACGGACCCAGAATGGCCAGCATCGCAGCCTCATCGTGACTCTGCACGGCTGCGTCGAGAGCGTCGGCCGCCTCCGTAGCCGAACTGAAGGTCTTCTGGCCGGCGTCTTGTGCCAAGGCCCCGTGAGCGCTGCCAAGCCCAAGTACGAGGCCGACCGACAAAACCCGGATAGCTTGCCAACCCGTCGTGATTTTTCGATTACCATTTATTGAGTGAAGCATTGCTTTTCCCCAACGTCGACGATTAGTGGCCATGACCGCTGCTCTTGGCGCCACTGCGTTCACCGCCCTTGGCGCCGCCATGTTCACCGCTTTCGCCGCCACCGTGTCCTTTGCCTCCGCCGCCATAGCTGGTCCGGCCCCGGCCACTATACTCCCAAGCCTCGTGAGCCGGTGCGTAGGCGCCGAATAGACCGGGCTGTGGATAACTGCCATAGCCCCGGTAAACGTTTTTCGAGTAGTAGGTATTCCCTCCGTAGCCCGGACTTCCGTAGTAGCCCGGACTTCCGTAGTAGCCCGGACTTCCGCCTCCCCAGCCTGACTCGTAACAACCCGTCA
>CAAGKR010419735.1_pt1 | contig 11756 bp, 11 predicted proteins | sample 2556971 | NCBI WGS metagenome assembly CAAGKR01 (sample SAMEA5207829, study PRJEB30636) | soil metagenome | biome: forest; feature: boreal; material: soil | place: USA | collected 2011-09 | depth 1 m
GAGCCGCTCTTCATCGAACGCGGCCAGTTCGACGGCGGCTCGGCGGTTCACGATGCCCGGTGGGGGCTCGCCGGCGCCCCGGTGCTGGCGCTGCTGGTGGCCGCGCCGGCGCCCGAGCCCGCGGCGGTCGAGGCCCTGCGGCAGCGCGCGGCGGCGTTGCGGGCGCCGGACCTGGCGGCCTTCACCGTCCTCGGCGATGGCGAGCTGATGGTTGCGCGGTACCGCGGCGACAGCGCCGAGCGTGCCCGCACATTCCTTCACGACTGCTGGCGCACCCTCCGACCGGCGCTCCTCGGTCGCCCGGTGGTCACGCCCCGGATCTGGGCCACCTGAGCTTTCGACATGGAGCTGACCCCCCGAGAAAAAGACAAGCTGTTGTTGTTCACCGCCGCGCTGGTCGCCGAGCGGCGGAAGGCGCGGGGCCTGAAGCTCAACTACCCCGAGGCGATCGCGTACATCTCGGCCGCCATCATGGAGGGTGCGCGCGACGGACGCAGCGTCGCCGAGCTGATGTCCGAGGGGACACGTCTGCTGACGGCGGACGACGTGATGGAGGGGATCGCCGAGCTGATTCCAGAGGTTCAGGTCGAGGCCACCTTTCCGGACGGCACCAAGCTGGTCACGGTCCACCAACCGATCCCCGTGCGGCGCGCGTTGGGCATCGGCGCCGTCGAAGCTGCGCCCGGCTCGATCGAGATCAACGCCGGTGCTCTCACCTGCCGCGTGGAGGTTGCCAACACCGGTGACCGACCGATCCAGGTCGGCTCCCACTACCATTTCTACGAGATCAATCGCGCGCTGACCTTCGATCGCGAGGCGACGCGGGGATTCCGGCTGGACATTCCGGCGGGTACCGCCGTTCGTTTCGAGCCTGGCCAATCGCGTACGGTCGATCTGGTCGCTTACGGTGGCGCACGTGTCGTGCAGGGTTTCCGCGGCGATGTGATGGGGCCGCTCGGCGGAAAGTCCCGATGAAGACCATCGACCGCCGCGCCTACGCGGAGATGTACGGCCCCACCACCGGCGATCGCGTTCGCCTCGGCGACACCGATCTGTTCGTCGAGGTCGAGCGCGACCACACCGTCTACGGCGAGGAGGTGACCTTCGGCGGCGGCAAGGTGATCCGCGACGGGATGGGGCAGAGCCAGCGCTTCGGCGCGGAGGTCGCCGACACGGTGATCACCAACGTCGTGGTCCTCGATCCGAGCGGTATCGTCAAAGCGGACGTGGGGATCAAGAACGGGCGGGTGAGCGGCATCGGGAAGGCCGGCAACCCCGACGTCCAGAGTGGCGTCGACATCGTCATTGGGCCGGGCACCGAGATCATCGCGGGCGAAGGCTGCCTACTGACCGCTGGCGCGATCGATACGCACGTCCATTTCATTTCACCCCAGCAGGTGGACGACGCGCTGATGTCGGGGGTGACCACCATGATCGGCGGCGGCACCGGTCCGGCGGCCGGCAGCAAAGCGACCACCTGCACGCCGGGTCCGTGGAATATCTCGCGGATTTTGCAGGCGGCGGACGCGCTACCGGTCAACATCGGCCTTCTCGGCAAGGGGAACGCCAGTCGGCCCCAGGCGCTAGACGAACAGGTGGCGGCCGGTTGCATGGGTCTCAAGCTGCACGAGGACTGGGGCACGACACCGGCCGCGATCGACTGCTGTCTGGAGGTCGCGGAGGCGCACGACGTGCAGGTCGCCATCCACACCGACACGCTCAACGAATCGGGATTCGTCGACGACACGGTGGCGGCCTTCAAGGGGCGCGCGATCCACAGCTTCCACACCGAGGGCGCCGGGGGCGGCCACGCGCCCGACATCATCAAGGTCTGCGGGATTCCGAACGTCCTGCCGTCGTCGACCAACCCGACCCGCCCCTACACCGTCAACACCGTCGACGAGCATCTCGACATGTTGATGGTCTGTCACCACCTGAGCCCGGGGATCGCCGAGGATGTGGCCTTCGCGGAGTCGCGGATCCGGCGCGAGACCATCGCCGCCGAGGACATCCTCCACGATCTGGGTGCGATCAGCATGATGTCGAGCGATTCGCAGGCGATGGGGCGAGTCGGCGAGGTGCTGACCCGAACCTGGCAGACGGCGCACAAGATGAAACAACAGCGGGGGTTGCTGCCGCAGGACGCCTCGTCGGGTGGCCGCAACGACAACTTCCGGGTCAAGCGCTACTTGGCGAAGTACACCATCAACCCGGCCATCACCCACGGCATCTCTCACGAGGTCGGATCGATCACGGTAGGGAAGCTGGCCGATCTGGTGCTTTGGCGGCCAGCCTTCTTCGGCGCCAAGCCCGCGGCGATCATCAAGGGTGGCCTCATCGTGGCGGCGCCGATGGGCGATCCCAACGCGTCGATCCCGACGCCGCAACCCGTTCACTACCGGCCGATGTTCGGCGCGCTGGGCCGTGCGCGCCTCGCAACCAGCCTGACCTTCGTCTCGCACGCGGCGCTCGAGTTGGGGATACCGGCCCGTCTGCGGCTGGGAAAGAGGGCGGTTGCCGTGCGCGACACCCGCACCGTGCGAAAGCGCGATCTCGTCTTCAACGACGCGCTGCCGGTCATCGAAGTCGATCCGCAAACCTACGAGGTTCGCGCGGACGGCGAGCTCCTGACCTGCGAGCCTGCCGCCACGCTCCCGCTGTCCCAACGCTATTTCCTGTTCTGAAGGAGGGAGAACCGGATGCTGCGCTTTACAGAGGTCGTTGTGGGGGGCGCGTCCGGGGATGCCGACGGCGTCCTCACCCTCCGTTTCGACGATCGCCGTCGCAGCCGCTGGCGGACCCGCCTCGATGACGGACGCGAGATCGCGCTGGTCTTGCCGCGCGGGACGATCCTCCACGACGGCGATGGGCTGCGTGCGCAGGACGGCGTCTCGGCGATAACCGTCCGTGCAGCGGCGCAGGCGTTGTCTTTGGTCCGCGCCGACGACGGTGTCCGGCTCGCGCGCGCGGCCTATCATTTGGGGAACCGCCACGTGCCGGTGCAGATCGGTGCGGGCTGGCTCGCCTACCAGCACGACCACGTACTCGACGGAATGATTCAGGAGCTGGGTCTCCGCGCCGAAACGGTCAGCCGTTCGTTCGAGCCGGAGGCGGGCGGATACCGGCACGGCGTGCCCGACGCGCCCCCGCCCACCCACATGCACGATCACGGCTCGGGCGAGGGCGAAGGCCACAGCCACGGTCACCCTCACGGCCACGATCACGGAGACCACCGTTATGGCACCTGACCTGGTGCTCCCGGACGGTGGCGGCGTCCCGTTGGTGCGGCTGCTTCAAATCGTCAGCCCGGCGATGCCGATCGGCGCCTTCGCCTATTCACAAGGGCTAGAGCAGGCCGTCGCCGACGGGTGGGTCACCGACGAATCGCAGACCGCCGCCTGGTTGCTGGGTCTTCTGGAGTCGAGCTTCGCGACGCTCGATCTGCCGGTCCTGGCCCGCCTGACGGCCGCCTGGAGATCCGATGATCGGGCCGCCGTCGGGCGCTGGAGCGCTTGGCTGCTGGCCTGCCGGCCGACGCAGGAGGCGCGCGCCGAGGACCGGCAGCTCGGCACCGCGCTGGCCCGCGTCCTGGAAGCCCTGGGAATCGAGGGGGCTGCCCCTTGGATGATCCGCTCCGACGTCACCCACGCCGCGATGTTCGCGCTCGCCACTGCGCGTTTCGCAATCCCGACCGCGGTCGCGCTGGCCGGCTACGCGTTTTCTTGGGCGGAGGCGATCACCAGCGCCGCGGTCCGCCTGGTGCCGCTCGGCCAAAACGCCGGGCAGCGGCTGCTGGTGGCGGCCGGCGACGCGATTGAGCGGGCGGTCCCGCGCGCGCTCGCGCTCGCCGACGACGATCTCTGCGCGACCGCCCCCGGGCAAGCCCTGGCCAGCGCGCGGCACGAAACGCTCTACAGCCGGCTATTTCGATCGTGAGGAGGCGAACCAGATGACCCGATTGCAACCTTTGCGGCTCGGCGTGGCCGGTCCGGTCGGCTCGGGAAAGACCGCGCTGGTAGATGCGCTCTGCAAGAACCTCCGCGATCGCTACGAGATCGCGGTGGTCACCAACGACATCTACACCAAGGAGGACGCCCAGTTCCTGGTGCGCAGCGGCGCGCTGCCGGAAGAACGGATCGTCGGCGTCGAAACCGGGGGATGCCCGCACACGGCGATCCGAGAGGACGCTTCGATCAACCTGGATGCGGTCGAGGCGCTCAGCCGCCGCTTCGCGACGCTCGATCTGGTGATGATCGAGAGTGGCGGTGACAATTTGGCCGCGACCTTCAGTCCCGAGCTGGCCGACCTCACGCTCTACGTCATCGATGTCGCGGGGGGAGACAAGATCCCACGCAAGGGGGGCCCCGGCATTACCCGGTCCGACCTGCTGGTCATCAACAAGACCGATCTGGCGCCGCACGTGGGTGCCTCCCTGGAGGTGATGGATCGCGACGCCCGCAAGATGCGCGGCGAGCGCCCGTTTGTCTTCACCTGCCTGCGCGCAGGCGACGGCGTCGGCGCGGTCGCCGACTTCGTGATCCGCGAGGGGATGCTGGAGAGGTGAAGCGCCGCCTGCCCCCGCCCCCCATTGGCGGACGTGGACGCTTCCGAGCGCTCAAGACGCTTCGAGGATGCCTCCCTTGGCTTCATGTCCGCCGTGTGCTTTTGCGGGCAGAGAAGCAGGCGCAACCACGGCGAAGCGGCTGCAGGCGAACAGGAAACTGGCGACGACGAGGTAGGCGATGACGACGGGGGCGTTCTCGAAGGCGCCCACTTCTTCTCCGTGCATGAGGCCGAAGAACGTTAGGACGGCGCCGGCGACGGCGAAGCCCGAGGCCTTCGAGAAATCGCGGTCGATGATGAAGGTGGTCATGGCACCGAGAACGACACCAGCGAGGATGGAGCCACCTCCCAGGATGGAGAGGCCGTGATAGAAGATGCCGACCTGTTGCATGGAAGCGATCATGTCGGGCGTGACGTGATGAATACCGGAGACGGCGCCGAGTGAGTTGTCGATTTGGAGCTTCGCCCAAGCGGCCAGCGAGGGGATGAGGGCGACGACGATGGCCGGCGCATGCCGATGGGGGCTCTCTTGGAAGGCTTGCGAGCCGATGAGCATGCCGATGTAGAGCAAGATCGGCGAGATGGCGACGACCGGGATGAAAGCGGTCATCAGGGAGATGACGCCGAACCAGGAGAGGACGATCACCATCAAGCCCGTTGCGGCGGAGTAGCCGATGCGGCCCCCCATCGCCTTCCAGCCGGGGTGGCCGATGTACACGGCGTTGATGTACGGATTGCCCATCAGACATCCGATGAGGCTGATGACGCCGTCGGCGGTGAGGACCCGCGTGGTGGGGTATTCGTCGCCGGCCGCGGAGGCGCTGACGACGTTGTCCATCGCTTCGACGAGGTCATAGATGCCGAACGGAATGGCCGTGACGAGAATCGTCTTGAGGAACGACCAGTGCAGCCCTCCCAGCACCAGACCAATGACAGGATGGGGAACGGCGAACCCAAATGTCTGGAAGGAGGCTTTGAGCGCTTCGCCGCTCATCCCCCCAAAATGCAGGCCGAAGAGGTTGGAACCCCACGCGATGAGGGTGCCGACCGCGATGGCGACCAGGCCGGCCGGAATCCCGCCGTATTTCACGCCACCGAACCAGCCGATCAGGATGACCGCGAAGCAGACGACTCCCACCATCGGCGTCATGAACATTTCCAGGGCCGGCTTCATGGAGATGAAGGTGATGGAAACACCGGCCAGCGCACCGAGCAGCGCGGCTTTGGGAGTGATGCGGCGGATCAATGGGGCGACGTAACCGCCGGCCATGAGCACGAAGCTTTGGATGAAGACCCAGGTCAATCCGGCCTGCCAGCCCTTGATTGGATCGCCCGTGACGATCTTGACGGGAAGCATGATGACCAGCGTGACGATGAACATGTGCGGGACGCTGATTCCCGATGGCAGCGCGCAGACGTCGGTGCGACCGGTCTTTTTCGCCAAACGATAAGCCAGCGAGGCGTAATAGACGGTGCTCATGCACATCATCAGGCCGGCGGCTGGCAGGATGCGCCTGAAGACCAGATCGGCGGGCATCTGCAAGACGAACCGGAGCAGGCCGGTGAGGGTCAGCAGGTTGACCAGAATGTTGGTTCCGAATCCGAAGAACGCGTTCCAGTCTCCCGGAACCCAGAGTTTTGGTTTCGTGTTTTCCATAGCTCACTCCCCCTTGGCTGACGACCGCATCAATTGCTTCCCGGTGAATCGAGCGCGGCGAGGATGCGGGTGGAGTCCGACACCCAGCCGAAGATCCCGCCCTGCGCCTTGATCATCTTCAGACCCATCTCGTGGAACTCGGGGAAGTACGACCCGCAGCAGTCGCCGGCCACGATGCAGCGGTAGCCGCGATCGTTGGCCTCGCGCACAGTCGTGTGCACGCAGACCTCCGTCGTGACGCCGCCGACGATCAGGTTCTCGATCCGGCGGTTCTGCAGGATGGTTTGCAGATCCGTGGCGTAGAACGCCCCCTTGCCAGGCTTGTCGACCACCGGCTCGCCCGCCATGGGCGCCAGCTCCGGAATGATGTCGTGGCCCGCTTCCCCGCGGATGAGGATGCGCCCCATCGCGCCGGGATCGCCAATGCGCATCGACGGCGCGCCGCGCTCCACCTTGGCGGGCGGCGCGTCCGCCATGTCGGGACGGTGCCCCTCGCGGGTGTGGACGATCAGCATGCCGAGCTTGCGGGCCCAGGTGAGCAAGGCCTTGGCGGGCTTGACCGCCTTCGCCAGCAGCGAGACGTCGTTGCCCAGGGTTTCACCGAAGCCGCCGGGCTCCAGGAAATCTCGCTGCATGTCGATCATGACGATGGCCGTGCGCGCGGGATCGATAGCGATCTCTCCCGGCTCCGCGTCAATGGTCAGCTTTTTCATGGATGTTCCTTCTGGTCCTTTGGCCTGGGCTCACACCGTCAGATGGCGGCGGACCTGTTCATCGGTCAGCTCGGCGATCTCGCCGCCGGCGACCACCTGTCCGCGATCGAGGATGCAGAAGCTGCGGGCCACCCGGCGCGCGAAGGCCAGCTTCTGCTCGACCAGCAGCACCGTCACCCCTTCGTCGACCAGCCGGATGATGACGTCGCCGATCTCGTGAACCACGTTGGGCTGAATCCCTTCCGTTGGCTCGTCGAGAATCAGCAACTGCGGATCGAGCGCCAGCGCCCGTCCCATGGCGAGCTGCTGCTGCTGCCCGCCGGAGAGATCGCCACCCCGGCGACGCAGCATCTCCTTGAGCACCGGGAACAGCGTCAAGACCCGGAGCGGAATCTCGCTGTGGGTGCCCTTGCGACCGCGCCCGATGCGGAGGTTCTCCTCGACCGTGAGAAACGGAAAGATCTCGCGGCCCTGTGGGACGTAGCCGATGCCGGCCCGCGCGCGCGCTTCGGGCGGCGCGCCGGTCAGCTTGGTGTCGCCGAACTGGATCTGGCCCGACACCGTCGGGAGCAGGCCCATGATCACTTTGAGCAAGGTGGTCTTGCCGACACCGTTGCGCCCCATGAGGCAGAGGCAGCCGCCCTTGGGAACATCGAGGTCGATGTCCCACAGCGTGTGGCTGCCGCCGTAGAACTGGTTGATCTTTGCCGCCGCCAGCACGTCAGACCCCCAGGTAGACCTCGACCACGCGTGGATCCCTCTGGATCTGGGCCATCGGTCCCTCGGCTAGCACCTTTCCCTGGTGGAGCACCGTCACCCGCCGGGCGATGCTGCGAACGAACTCCATGTCGTGCTCGACCACCACCACCGTGTGCGAGCCGGCCAGGCTGCGCAGCAGCTCCGCGGTCCGCTCGGTCTCGGCGTGGGTCATGCCGGCGATCGGCTCGTCGATCAGCAAGACGGAGGGCGCCTGCGCCAGGAGCATGCCGATCTCGAGCCACTGCTTCTGGCCGTGCGCGAGCAGGCCGGCCTGCCGCTTGGCGTGGTCCTGAAGACCGACGAGCTCCAGGATCTCCTCGATGCGCGCGCGCTCGGCGGTCGTGAGCCGCGCGAACAGTGTGCGAAACACGCCCTTCTTGCCGGCCAGCGCCAGCTCACAGTTCTCGTAGACGGTGTGTCCTTGAAAGACCGTCGGTCGCTGGAACTTGCGTCCGATGCCGAGCTCGGCGATGCGGCACTCGGAGAGCTTGGTGAGATCGTTCATCCGGCTCTCCAGGTAGACGGCGCCGCTGTCGGGCCGCGTCTTGCCCGTGATGCAGTCCATGAGCGTGGTCTTGCCGGCGCCGTTGGGCCCGATGAGACAGCGCAGCTCACCCTTCTCGAGCGTCAGGGTCACCTCGGTGAGGGCCTTGAACCCGTCGAAGGTGACGGAGAGGTTCTCGACCCAGAGCGCCAGCTGGGGGCGGGCCGCTTCGGGGACCGTAGCGTTCGAGATCGGTGTCGGGCGATCGTCATCTTCGAGTGGGGTCACGGGTATTGCGCTCATGTCGGCTTCGATCCGAGCTTCGGTCTAAACCTCGATCCAATTTTCGACCCCAGGCCCACCAGGCCATCCGGAAGGAACAGCGTCACCGCCACGAACAACGCGCCCAGCGCATAGAGCCAGGCCGACGGAAGCGCCGCCGTCAGCCAGCTCTTGCCGCCGTTGACCAGCCAGGCACCCAGCACCGCGCCGCCCAGCGTGCCGCGGCCACCCACCGCCACCCAGATCGCCATCTCGATCGAGTTCGAAGGCTGCATCTCGCTGGGATTGATGATGCCGACCTGCGGGACGTAGAGCGCGCCCGCCAGCGCGCAGAGCATCGCCGACAGCGTCCAGATGAACAGCTTGTAGTTGGTTGACTCGTAGCCGCAAAAGCGAGTCTTGAGCTCGGCGTCGCGTACGGCGGTCACCACCCGACCGAGGCGGCTCGTCACCACGAAGCGACAGAGGAGGTAGGTGCCGAAGAGCGCGATCGCCGAGGCGACGTAGAGCATCTTCCGGGTGCCAGGATCGTGCAGCGACGCGCCCAGGATCCGCTTGAAGTCGGTGAGTCCGTTGTTGCCGCCGAAGCCGGCTGCGTTCTGGAAGAAGAACAGCGTCGCCGCGTAGGTGAGCGCCTGGGTGACGATCGACAGATAGACGCCGCGGATGCGCGAGCGGAACATGAACCAGCCGAACACCAGCGCCAGCAGGCCGGGAGCGACCAGCGACATCACCATGGCGAACGGGAAGCTCTGGAAGCCGTGCCAGTACCAGGGCAGCTGCTTCCAGTCCAGGAAGACCATGAAATCTGGGAGGTTGCTGCGGTAGACCCCTTCGCCGGCGATCACGCGCATCAGGTACATCCCCATGCCGTAGCCGCCCAGCGCGAAGAAGAGGCCGTGGCCGAGGCTTAGAATGCCGGCGTAGCCCCAAACCAGATCCATGGCGAGGGCCGCGATGCCGAAGCAGAGAAACTTTCCGAGCAGCGGCACCATGTAGTCGGGCGCGATGAGCGGGATGATTGCCCCGATCAGCAGCGCCGCGCCGCCCAGCAACATCCAAGCGCGTGGCGAGTGAATTTCGCGAAGGCGCTGCACCCGCTAGGCCTCCACGCGCCCCTTGATGGCGAACAGCCCCTGCGGGCGCCGCTGGATGAAGAGGATGATGAACACCAGCACCGCGATTTTCCCGGCCACGGCGCCGGCCGCCGGCTCGATCAGCTTGTTGACGATGCCGAGCCCCAACGCCGCGGCCACCGCGCCGGCCAGGCGTCCGACGCCGCCCAGCACCACCACCATGAACGAATCGATGATGTAGCTCTGCCCCAGTTCGGGGCCGACGTTCCCCAGCTGCGAGAGCGCGACGCCGCCCAGCCCCGCGATGCCGGAGCCGAGCCCGAAGACCAGGGCGTCGACCCGCTTGGTCGAGATGCCGATGCAGGCGGCCATCGCGCGGTTCTGGGTGACCGCCCGGACCTCCAGCCCAAAGCGGGTGCGCTGCAAGATGAACCAGACCGCCGCCGCGACGACGATGACGAAGCCGACCACCGCGATACGCGTCCAGGGGAGCACCAGCCCGTGCGCGATCTCGAGCCCGCCGGCCAGCCAATCCGGGTTGGCGACGGAGACGTTCTGCGCGCCGAAGATCAACCGGACCGTCTGGATGAGGCCCAGGCTGATCCCCCAGGTCGCCAGCAACGTCTCCAGCGGGCGTTTGTAGAGATGCCGGATGATGGTTCTTTCCAGCAGAATCCCGACCAGCGCCGTGGCCAGGAACGCCACCGGGATCGCCACCGGCAGATAGAAGCGGGAGCCGTGCATGACCGTCTGAACGGTGTAGGTGGCGTAAGCGCCGAGCATCAGCATCTCGCCGTGGGCCATGTTGATGACGCCCAGCAGACCGAACGTGATGGCCAGCCCGAGCGCGGCGAAGAGGAGCACGCTGGCCAGCGAGAGGCCGTGCAAGAGATCGCCCACAAAGCCAACGATCCGCTGGTGAGAGGTCACGGCATCGCGCGCGTGCAACGCGGCGGCGCGCACGCCCGCATCCGGCTCATTCGGTTTGCCGTCCGAGCCCTGACCCAACATCTGCTGCAAGGTCGACAGGAAGTCGTCGTCGCCGCTCTTGCCGATCACCTCCAGCGCCGCGATCCGGGCCGAGGCGTCGCCGCTCCCCAGATCGACCCGCGCGATCGCCAGCGTCAGCGCTTCGCGCACCTTCGAGTCGTGCTCGCGCCCGAGCGCCCCCCGCAAAAGCGCGGGTGCCTCCGCGGACCCGCCATTCGACAGCTCCTGCGCCGCCGCCAACCGAACGGCGGCGTCCGGAGACCCGAGCTTGAGCTGGGCCAGGATCGGGAGCGCCACCCGCCGCACCTCGTTGCTAATCTCCACCTCCTTGAGCGGGCGCGGCGCCGGGCTGACGACCGCACCGGTCAGGGGATTCCGAACGTCGCGGATCTTGCTGTCCCAGACGTAGGCGTGCCCGTCGGCGCCCAGCCGGAGGCGATCGTCGCAGAGCGCGTCCAGCGCGGGGATCGCGCGCGGGTCGCCGAGTACGGCCAGCTTGTTGACGCTTTCGTTGATCTTGTCGTCGGAAGAGGCGGCCAGCCCGTCGATGGCTTCGTCGAGCGGGCCGGCCTGCGCCTCTGCTGGCGGGCCGGAGTGCGCCGGCCGGGGCAGAGCGGTCCCCGTGACTGCGACAATCACGGAAGTCAGCAACCACCGCCGCCCCCGCACCGAACCCACGCCGGCCGCTGGTCCGTAGGGGCCGCGTGGCCGACCCGGCCAATCCACGTTGCCCACCTCGCTCGTTCTGATCACTTGGCCGCCGCCACCTCGCCCGACGCTCCGAACTTCGCCGCGGTGCAATTGCCGCAGGCCCACGGATAGAGCCAGTTCGCGATCTTGCCCTTGTCGTCGGGAATGTACGGGCTCCAGGCCTGCGCCTTGATCGGCCCGTCTGTCTTCCAGACCACGTGGAACTGGCCGTCGCCCTTGACCTCGCCGATGTAGACCGGCTTGTGCAGGTGATGGTTCTCGGCGTCCATCGTGATGTCGAACCCGTCGGGGCCGGCGAAGTGCTGGTAGCCGACCGCCTGGCGGACCGCGTCGACGTTCACGCTATGGGCCTGTTCGGCCGCCTGCGCCCACATGTGAATGCCGATGTAAGTGGCCTCCATCGGATCGTTGGTGACGCGCTTGTCGCCGCCGGGGAGGTTGTTCTTCTTGACGTAGGCCATCCACTTGTCGATGAAGGCCTTGTTGACCGGGTTGTCGATCGACTCGAAGTAGTTCCAGGC
>CAAGKR010013424.1_pt1 | contig 11755 bp, 11 predicted proteins | sample 2556971 | NCBI WGS metagenome assembly CAAGKR01 (sample SAMEA5207829, study PRJEB30636) | soil metagenome | biome: forest; feature: boreal; material: soil | place: USA | collected 2011-09 | depth 1 m
CCCCAGCCCCGCCATTGCCAACGGATATCCCGTGCCGCTCATATCGATGTCACGCTACGTCGTTACGCTCTTTCCGGTCTTCTTGGTGTGGGCTACTCTGGGCGTCCGGCGTCCGTTTCACGACACCTACCTGGTCCTCGCGACTCCCCTCCTCGCCGTCTTCACCGTCCAGTTCTTGATGGGCGGCTGGATTATCTAATTGACCTTTCCTACCCTCGATTTCGCCGTCTTCTTCGCGGTCGTCCTACCGGTTTCCTGGCTCCTCATGCCGTATCGGCGGCCATGGAAGATATTCATCATCGCCGCCAGCTACTTTTTCTATGGCAGCGCCGATGTCCACTTCGTCTTCTTGCTGGCTGCTTGCACCTTGTGGAATGCCGCGATGGCGCACTGCCTCTGGGTCGCTCGCTCCCGCGAGCGCATCCAATCTGCCCTGCTCACGACGGCGATCGTAGGAGACCTCTGCCTCCTTGGCTGGTTCAAGTACTACGGCTTCTTCGTCGACAGCGTGGCCGCCCTCAGCGCGCGACTGGGAGTACCTGCTCCCCTACCTCTGCTAGGGGTTGTCTTGCCTGTCGGCATCTCGTTTTTCACCTTCCAGGCGATGTCGTATGTCATCGACGTCAAGCGAGGACGCACCGAACCGGTCGCGATTCTGGACTTCACCCTGTACATGTCCTTCTTTCCGCACGTGATCGCGGGTCCAATCGTCCGTGCGGTGGAGCTCATTCCTCAGTTCGCATCGGCGCGCAACCCCCAGCGCGTTGAGGCGGTGCGAGCGTTCGGGCTCATCAGCGGCGGGCTCCTCAAGAAAGTGCTGATCGCGGATCCGATATCATCCGGGTTAGTCGATCCAGTTTTTGGCTCCCCGTCCCTGCACTCCCGGGCCGATATTATTGCCGCGACCTACGGCTATGCCGTGCAGATCTATTGCGACTTCTCGGCGTACACGGATATGGCCATCGGACTGGCCCTGCTGATGGGGTTCCAGTTCCCGCAAAACTTCAACCGTCCGTATACGGCGATTACCTTGCGCGATTTTTGGCATCGCTGGCACATGACCCTCTCGCGCTGGCTGCGCGACTATCTCTATGTCGGGTTGGGGGGCAACCGCAAGGGAACGTTCAAGACCTACCGAAATCTGATGCTCACCATGCTGCTGGGCGGCCTCTGGCACGGTGCCGCCTGGAACTTCGTGCTCTGGGGCGGCATCCACGGAGGAGGTCTCTCGCTCGAACGTTGGTGGGATGAGCGCGATGGGAAGCGGCGCCGCGACGGCATTCGCTGGCCGCTGGCGCGTTGGTTCCTCACCTTCAACGTGGTGTGCCTGGCGTGGGTGTTCTTCCGTGCCCCCGGTCTCGCCTCGCTGGTCGAGATGGCCCAGCAGCTCATGGCGGGAGGGGGACAGACCACCGTTACCCCGGTCGTGGTGCTGGCAATTGCCACCGGTTTCTCCATTCAGTTCCTGCCGCGAGCCCCGCTGCTCGAGGCTCGTACGTTCTTTGGACGTCTCAGCCCCCTGGCCCAGGGCGTCTCACTCTCTCTGGTGCTGTTCGTAACCGGCGTTCTCGTCTCCGGCCAGGGCGTCGCCCCCTTCATCTACTACCGGTTCTGAGCCCCCCTATGCAGAGCGACACAATCTCCTATTCACATCGCCGCTACGGCCATTTGCAGTTCAATTGCGCCGCATTCCGTCGGGTCGGCCCGAGTGCCGACCGCCCTCGTCTCATTCAGGGGTAACCGGATTCATTGAGCCGGTTACTTCCCGAACCAACGCATCCTACCTCAGCGGATTCACGGATACTGCCTCAACCTCGTGGGAAAGCGCTCTAGCGAACGAAGTTAGCTCATCAGCTAGTAGCCGATAGTTCCGCCTCAGCCGGTGCTTCCGAATCCACCGCGTGATGTTTCGGAGAGCGCCTGAGTCTCATCCCACTCGCACCTGACCGTCGGCATCAGCACGCCTTGAGCGATCCGCTCTCCCCGTTCCACCACCACGGGACAGTCTGTGAAGTTATAGACCTGAATCTGTATCTCGTCGTCCGGCCCGCGGTAATCCGGGTCGATCACGCCTATGCCACCGGGAAAGAGCAGCCCTTTCCTTGCCGGCGTCCCGCTGCGCAGCGCCACGATCAGCACATGGTCCTTCGGCACGCATACCATGACGTTCGCAGGTATCCTGGCCGTCGAACGCGGCTCGACTCTCGTCCCAACACGGCACAGAAAGTCGAAACCCGCCGACCCTTCCGTCGCGTAGCGCGGCAGAGGGAGCGACGGGTCGACACGGGCAATCGCGACCCGCATCGCGTTCAGTCGCCGTATGTGGCGAAGTTAAACTTCGGAGGCGTCACGAAGGGCGGACCGACCTCGATGACCACTTCCGCATGTTTCGGCAACTTGATGACGTCGAGCGCGCCTGCATACGGCTTGCCGTCCACATATGTGCGGACCTGCTCGCCCGCGGCAACCTTCATGGGGCCGATCCGAGTCGTGGTGAGCGGCACCCCCCATATCTTGAAGAAAGTGCCCAGTGTCGGAACGATTTTGTGCGGGCCCTCTTCATGAATGATGCCATGGGAAGGCTGATGAGTATGCACCCAGAACGTGCAGTCGTGATTTACGTCAAAGCCAACAAGATCCGGCACTCCTACCTGCTTCCCCTGGTTGATCATCGTCAGGTGCGCGTGTTCGTGGTACGTCACAACCAAACCACCCGGATCGCAGCCAATCCCGTTGATAGCCGCGGCCGGAATGGCCGTCGGCGTGCCCGATGCACCACTGGAACTGCCGTTGGCGGCATAGAAGTTGTACGCAAACAGCGCAATCGCCGCCAGTACGACCGCCACGCCCGCCAGGAGCCACTTGCGGTCCGGCGCCTGTGTCGCTTGGCGTCCACGCGCTTCCGCACGCCGTTCCTGCGCACGACGCGCCTGTCGAGTTTGACGTCCCATTCAATCTGCTCCTCGAAGCTGTTCTGCCTTGCGTCCTCACATAGAAGGGCCGGACCCACGCGGTCCGGCCTTTAGAGGACAAGAATCTCGCCTTCAAGTATACCCGTCGCGGCCCGTCGAGCGTACCCGTCTGCCCACTTCCTGCCCCGATCGTGACGGTCGTCGCGCTGAGATCAATGCGCGTGATCGTGAAGTTGTGGGGAACTCCGGGGCGCGCACGGCCGCGTCGTACGGGTTTATCCTTCTGCCCTCAATGTTCCAGCGTCCAGGTTTCCGCCAGTGGAATCTCCACCTCGTCCCGTCCCACGGGGCTGATCTCGAGTAGCGCGTCTACCTCGGTTCGGCGATATAGTCGCTGGCGACGAATGTTCTGCCGATAGCTGGTCAGTAGTCCGCGGTTCACATACGAATACAGGGTTGCGATTTTCACTCCCAACACCCCACACGCCTCCTCGGCCGTGTAGTACTCCGTCGCACCGCTCGCTACCACGATAAACCTCTCAGTCGTTCCTGTCCCCATCCTACGCCTCAAGGGCGCTGCCCGGAAACAAAATCAAGCTTCATCAAGCTTCATAAAGTTTTATAGTGCTATACTGGGACAGCGGTTACCAAATTGCAATTGGGCTGCGAGTCGCCTCGTAGCGGCGGGTTCGCGTGCCCGCCCTCTCGCGCACGAGAATCCTGGCTTCTCCAACCGACAACGTATCTGGAATTCACCCGTGGACCAGAAACATGAGATGAGAGAGCGAACCGTGAGAATCACCGCGCCGCAGGGCATGGAAGGCGTCGTCGCTGCCGATTCCTCGATTACCTGGATTGACGGAGAGCGAGGCGATCTGCGCTATCGCGGTTACCCGATCGGAGAGCTGGCGGACCGCTGCAGCTTCGAGGACGTGGTGGGCCTGCTGTGGGACGGTGAGCTGCCCAGTGCGGCTGAGAGCGAGCAGCTGGCGCGGGAGCTGCGGGCCATCCGGGTTACACGGGTCGATGTGCTCTCCCTGCTCGCATCAGTGCCCGCGACCGCTCATCCGCTCGATGTGGTGCGCTACGTCCTTTCCTGGGATGCGCTGGCCAACCCGACGGCCTGGGACAACAGTCCGGAAGGGAATCGTCGGAAGTCCTTGGAGATGGTGGCCTGGTTCCCGACTGTAGTGGCCGGCTACCACCGGATTCGACGCGGCCTCGCGCCCGTCGCGCCCGATCCGGATATCGATACAGCCGCGGCGTTCCTGTTCATGCTGACGGGAAAGGGAGCAACCGATGTGGCCGTGCGCACCCTGGACACCTCGCTCGTGCTTCACGCCGACCACGAGCTCAACGCCTCGACCTTCGCTGCCCGCGTCACGATCGCGACCCAATCCAATCTGCACGCCGCCGTCGCGTCCGCCCTCGGCACCCTCGCCGGACCTCGCCACGGAGGCGCAAGCGACCGCGTCATCACCATGTTGGAAGTGATCGGAGATCCTTCGCACACCGAGGCGTACGTGCATGACCAGCTGGCGCGCCGGCAACGCATCATGGGTTTCGGCCATCGCGTCTACAAGACAGCCGATCCACGATCCCACGCGCTGAGAGCAATGGCCGCGCAATTGCTGGCCGGTACGCCGCACGAGCCGTGGCTCGAAACCCTGACCCGACTACGGGAGATCGTCGAGCGGGAGCTGGGTCTCTATCCTAACGTCGATCTGTATGCCGCCCTCGTCAACCACGAACTCGGCATCGATCCGGCCTTCTACACTTCCATCTTCGCAGTGAGCCGCATCGCCGGGTGGACGGCGCACGCCGTCGAGCAGCTCGATGGGCGCATGATCCGTCCAGTGGCAAAGTACACCGGTCCTCCGCCTCGGACTCTGCCGCGGCCGGCCTCTGACTAATGCGACATGCCGACGTGTGGCCGGCTCCGCACGGGCGCGTGTGTAAACCAGACACGGGTTTCCCAGTATTTCCCCTCCACTGCTCTGCTGGGGATGGGCCAGGGGAGGGGGTGCGCATGCCCACCACCGGTGGCATTAAACCGCTAGGGCCGCGCTGGAGTTCACCGGCGCCGACTACAGCTTCCAGAGTCGAGGAATCAACCCGGGAACTCGGCTTCGATACTCCTCGTACGGTGGGAACGAGTCGAGCAGCAGCGCCTCCTCGTACCGGGTCTTGGCGAGAAAAAAGAGGCCGCACAGCACGGCCAGCGCCAAGCAGTAGGCGCTATTCCAGAGCAGCGCCCATCCAAACACGCCGCTGATAATGGCCGCGTATATCGGATGACGTACGGCTCCGTAGACCCCGGTATCACGCAAGGTTGCGTCCGGCACGGGCATCGGGGTAGCTACCAGGGCCGGGCCCAGCATCCGCTTCGCGGCTCTGAACACCACGAACGCCACCGCCAGGAGTCCGAGACCAAGCGCTCTTGTGGGGACCCCCAGCGGACCGATCCAGGGTCCCGAAGCATGCAGCATCAGCTGCGCCACCGGCCAAGTGACAGTCAGGGCCAGCAGCGGTATCTGAGCGACCACCCAACGTGATGCATGCTGCCCCCGCGTCGCGCTCGTTGTCAAGGTTGCCGACTTGCCCGCATCCGTCCGAATGTACCCGCTCGACGGGCGTGGGGAGGAGCGGAGAGGCCAAGTTTTGGAACAAATTTTCGCTCTCTCCAGATTTGCCGCACGCTCGCTCTGCGTGTACGGTAGAGGTGTGGCGGTCCCTCGACCGGCGATCGATGGATGGTAAGCGAAGGTAGATTCCGCGTGAGCAATATCCTCGTTATTCTTCTCATTGTTGCGACGGTAAAGTTCATTTTCCTCGGAGTCGTTTTGTTCTTCGTCTTTCGCCCAGAGTTGAGAAATGCGGGCAAGCGAAAGCCCGTGCCCACCACTCCCGCGTGCGTGTACTGCGAATCGCGCTGGACGCGCCCGGTCGACGAGGGGCAGACCCGCTGGGAGGACGAGGACCTGGTCCTGGTGACCACGTACGAGTGCCAGCATTGCTCCCTACCGTTCTGGCACGTCGACCGCGTCCCAATGGGGTCCGTAAAGCACTGATCCATGTACCGTCTGTCGTCCGTATTCTCCACAATGACGGCCTGCGGAAGTGGAACATCTGTTATAATAAGCGCTGATTGTCTAGCCATTTACCGCTCCCACACCGCGATTCGTAGAGGACTTTGTGCATGAACACACGAGATAGCATATCGATTCGCGGCGCGCGAGAGCACAACCTCAAAAACATCGATCTCGTCATACCACGTGGCAAACTCGTGGTGTTTACGGGTCTCTCGGGTTCCGGCAAGTCCAGCTTGGCATTCGATACCATGTTCGCCGAAGGGCAGCGGCGGTACGTCGAATCTCTCTCTTCCTATGCACGGCAGTTTCTAGGGCAGATGGATAAGCCGGACGTCGACCACATCGACGGTCTCTCCCCGGCCATCAGCATCGATCAAAAGAGCGCCAGCCATAATCCACGCTCCACCGTCGGCACCGTAACGGAAGTCTATGACTATCTCCGCCTGCTGTACGCTCGTATCGGACATCCGCACTGCCCGAAGTGCGGTCGAGAAATTGCGCGTCAGTCGGTGGAACAGATCGTCGATGAAGTTATGGCGATGCCCGCCGAGAGTCGCATCATGATAGTGGGTCCGGTCGTGCGGGGGCGCAAGGGCGAGTATCGACACGTGTTCGAAGATGCTCGGCGCGCCGGCTACGTTCGTGTGCGGGTCGACGGGCAGGTGCGGGACCTGGCCGAGGAGATCTCACTCGACAAGTACAAGCAGCACGATATCGAGATCGTGGTCGATCGCCTGGTTCTGCCTGCTAACGGTGTTGACGCTAACGCCCTTGCCTCCGATCGCTCTCGCCTCGCGGATTCGGTGGAAATGGCGCTCAAGCTCGGCGATGGCATCGTCCTAGTCCACGATTTGGCTGGTGAGGACCGGCTGTTCTCCGAGCATTTCGCCTGTGTCGCTTGCGGCATCTCCCTTCCGGAGATCGAGCCGCGCACCTTCTCGTTCAACAGCCCACACGGCGCTTGTCCTGCGTGCACCGGCCTCGGGACGCGCAAGGTGCTCGACCTGGGTCTTGTCATCCCCAACCCGAAGCTCAGCATCGCGCAGGGCGCGGTACAGCCTTGGGCCAGGTCCGGCACCTCCAGTCCGTACTATTTATCGCTCTTAACCGGGGTTGGCGAGCGCTACGGGTTTGACATAAACACACCGATCGATCAGCTCGCTCCCGAGCAGCGGGACCGAATTCTGAATGGAAGCGGCGACGAAACCATCCCTGTGAAGCGCCACGCCCGGCGATCGATGCAGGTTCACTTCGAAGGGGTGGTACCGAATCTGGAGCGCCGTTACCACGACACGGACAGCGATTGGATGCGGGGAGAGCTGGAACAGTACATGTCCAGCATCCCGTGTCCCTCCTGTCACGGAGCGCGACTGAAACCTGAGAGCATTGGTGTGACCGTGGCCGAGCGCTCAATCGTCGACGTAACCGCGATGTCGATCACGAAAGGTGCCCGTTTTTTCGCGTCGATGGCCGGAGAAGCTCCTCTGGAGGGAAGCGAGATTGAGCTAACCGAACGGGAACACATTATCGCTCGCCAGATCTTGAAGGAGATCAGGGCGCGCCTGCAGTTCCTGCTCGACGTAGGCCTCAATTACCTTACGTTGGACCGCACGGCTGCAACTCTCGCCGGTGGCGAAGCCCAGCGCATACGCCTGGCGACGCAGATCGGGTCCGGGCTAATGGGAGTCCTGTATATCCTGGACGAGCCGAGTATCGGCCTGCATCAGCGCGACAATGCTCGCCTGATCCGCACCCTGATCCATCTGCGCGATCTGGGCAACAGTCTGATCGTCGTGGAACACGACGAAGAGACGATGCGAGCCGCCGATCACATCGTCGACATTGGGCCGGGTGCGGGAGAACACGGTGGGTACATCGTGGCCGAGGGCACGCTGGAGGACATAATGCGGACGCCGGAATCCATCACCGGGCAGTACATCAGTCGGAAACGACAGATCGTCGTACCATCCCATCGCCGCCAAGGTTCGGGTGAGCGCGTCCTCATCCGGGGCGCGCGCGCCAACAACCTCAAGGACATCGATGTATCGATTCCTCTGGGGAGGTTCGTGTGTGTCACGGGCGTATCCGGCTCAGGGAAAAGCACACTAGTCAACGACATCCTGTTCAAGGCCGCGGCACAACAGCTACAACGGCATCGGGAGCGGGCCGCCGCCCATACCGAGGTCGAAGGGCTCGAACATCTCGACAAGGTGATCGACATCGATCAGTCCCCGATCGGTCGCACGCCGCGCTCCAACCCCGCCACGTATACCGGAGCATTCACGGCCATCCGAGAGCTGTTCGCATTCGTCCCCGAGGCCAAGATCAGGGGATACAAGGCCGGTCGATTCTCGTTCAATGTGAAAGGCGGTCGCTGCGAAGCCTGCCGCGGCGAGGGCATTATTCAGATTGAAATGAACTTCCTTCCCGACGTCTACGTGCCGTGCGAGGTGTGCAAAGGGAAGCGTTATAACCGCGAAGCGCTCGAGATTAAGTTCAAGAGCAAGTCGATCAGCGATGTGCTGGATATGACCGTCAGTGAAGCGCTCGAGGTTTTCGAGAACATGCCGTCCATCGCCAACAAGCTCCGTACCTTGCGCGACGTGGGCTTGGGATATATCCGTGTCGGGCAGCCCTCTACCACGCTATCCGGAGGGGAGGCCCAGCGCATCAAGCTCGCGACCGAGCTGAGCAAGCGTGCTACCGGCAAGACTCTGTACATCCTGGACGAACCGACGACCGGCCTGCACTTCGCTGATGTTGAAAAGCTCCTGCTTGTGCTCAACCGGCTGGTGGACCAGGGAAACACCGTGGTGGTGATCGAGCACAACCTTGATGTCATCAAAACGGCGGACTGGCTGGTCGATCTCGGGCCGGAGGGAGGCGACCTGGGCGGCTCGATCGTGGCCGAAGGGACCCCGGAAGACGTCGCAGCGTGCGGCAGCTCCTACACCGGTCAGTTCCTCCGGGGCATCCTCGAGTACAGCCTCGAAGCACAGTCACTCGCCGGCTAAACCGCCTCGTTCAGCGTTCCACGGCATGTCGACGCGCCCACGCTCGTTGGTTCGTTTACACTCGTCCCAACAATGACTCACTTCGGCCGCATAGCCCCTTAGGGGGTCTTGATCAGTTGTATGCCGATCGTAACAGCAACCGATTGCGTGTTCGAGGACAAACCTCTGCCCAGCCCCAACCGCACATGCGTCGTAAACGTTGACTTTCGACCGGCCAGATGGATAGGCCCGGTCGATGCTCCGCTGACCTTCGTAAGCGTGGACGGAGATCCCTTAGCGATAATCTCTCCAGGATTCGCCGCGACACTCACTACTCGATAGCCGGCCTTCACCTTTCCCGCAAACGGCACGAGCACGGGGAGGGTTTTTAAGCTGGAAAGCGCGGCGACGGGGACGTGTACCTGGATCTGCGGTGGGTCGATCTGGATGCGACTGGAGCCGGTCAAGGGCGCACCCTGGCTATCGCGCAGTACGGGCTTGTACGAGTTATCCAATGTGGCTGTCACCCCGGATAGATCGATTTCGATCGAGGCGCCGTTAATTTCGGACACGATCGTATGTGGACCCTGGACGTGAATCGCGCCCGGATTGAGTCGTATCGTCCCCACCGTGTATCCGCTAGGAGCAGTGGTCAGAATGGTCGGAGTTACTCCAACCACTCGACTCTCAATTCTGTCTACCGTCGCCAGAATGCGTGACGGAGTCACCTGCACCACGTGCAAGCCGGGATCCGGTATCACGTGGACAGGCACCGTGTGGGGGCCGGCCTGCATGCCGGACAAATTCACAATCGGATGGAAGTTCACAGAAGTCACAATGGCCCCGGGCGCATCAGATCGATACTGCACATGCACGCTTGTCACGTTGGTCGTCACTGCCAGCCCGGTGCCGAGATTTTGTGTTTCGATCGACAGTGGCTGCGGAAAATCCTGAGCCCGTCCCGGATCCTGCTTTGCGGTGATGTACAGCCAGAGAGCGACCGACAGGATAAACGACAATGCCAGGCGCAGCAGCGATTCACGGGACCAAAACCAGGCCACCGCCTGGCGCGCGGATACCGCCGCGGTCCCAAACGTCCGCACCCGTGGCGCCGTCGTCTTCGAGGCACTATTTCGCGCTCGTTGCGCCACTCGTTATAGCCCTCCCGTCGGCACCAACGTGGGCTCCGGCGCAGGCGTACGAGAGTGGTAGAAAAGTTCGATGTAGCGAACCACTCTCTCCCGACTCACGTCCGACAGCAAGTTGCCGGCCCGCGCGATCGAGATTTGACCCGTCTCTTCAGACACCACTATGCATGCCGCATCCGTTTGCTCCGTGATGCCAATTGCCGCCCGATGGCGGGTTCCGCGTCCGGCGGCCCGGGGGTTGTCCGTTAGAGGCAACACACATCCGGCCGCCAGCACACGATCTCCCCGGACGATAACGGCTCCGTCGTGCAGCGGCGAATGGACGAAGAAGATAGTAACCAGTAGGTCGCTCGTCACCTCCGCATCCACACGCACCCCGCTTCGAACAAAATCCTCCAGTCCCGTCGTGCCTTCCAGTACCAGAAGGGCGCCATAGTGCCTCGACGCGAGCGTGTCCACCGCGCTGACCAACTCCTCAATGGTGGCGGGCACGAGCGGGTTCTGCAGCGTCGCCAGCGGATGGTTGATGATCGCACTGGTTCGCCCCACTTGCTCCAACGCCCGCCGCAGCTCCGGTTGGAAGATGATCGGAATGGCGACGAGTAGCACGACCGGCGCGTTCCTGAGTAGCCAATCGACCATGGTGAGGTGGAACAAGTTCGCCATGATCGAAAAGAAGATGAACAGTAGGATGACCCCGCGCAACACCTGGTCAGCGCGCGTGCCACGGACGACCATCAAGACGCCATAAATCACGATCGTCACTATGACGATGTCGAGCGTGCTGGAAAGGCTGAAACGCTCGAAGGTCTTGAGGGTCTGGGTAAATAGGTCGTGCACAACGAACCCGAAGTGGATGATTTGCCGGATAAATACTTGCAAAAGTATAGCAACGGTACAGAGTGTGGAACAATGGGTAGAAAGTACCATGCCTGTCATTACTGCGATAGAAACACAAAAAAACCACGCTGAGCGCGTGAACGTGTACCTGGACGGACGCTTCGCGTTCGGCGCGTCCGCCCTCGTGATCGCGTCACGCCATATTACGGAGGGCCGCGAGCTCTCGGATGAGGACATCGATAGCCTCAAGGGAGACGATTCTGCCGAACGGGCTTACAACGCCGCTCTCAATTTCCTCTCATTCCGTCCACGGAGCACACGTGAGCTGGAGGACTACTTCCGTCGAAAGGGCGTCGAGCCCATTATCTCGGGGGCGGTGATCGAACGATTGCGGCGCATAAATCTCGTCAACGATGGAGAATTCGCCCGCTTCTGGGTTGAAAACCGACAAAGCTTTCGCCCTCGAGGAACTCGAGCGCTGCGAGTTGAGTTGCGCCAAAAAGGTCTGGCGAGTGAGGCCATCGACGAAGCACTCGAGAACATCGGAGATGAGGGAGAGATCGCGCTGAGCGCGGGCCGGAAGAAGATGGGATCGTACCGTGGCCTGGACGACCGGAGTTTCCTGGCGAAGTTGATCGGCTTCCTCCAGCGCCGGGGGTTCTCATACGGCGTCGCGTCTAAAGCCGCTCGCGACCTGCTGGAGGAACGAGGAGGCGACCGCCCGAAGGATGATCTGGAACTCGAAGGAGAAGAGATCCCCTCGGATTGAC
>CAAGKR010314294.1_pt1 | contig 11755 bp, 13 predicted proteins | sample 2556971 | NCBI WGS metagenome assembly CAAGKR01 (sample SAMEA5207829, study PRJEB30636) | soil metagenome | biome: forest; feature: boreal; material: soil | place: USA | collected 2011-09 | depth 1 m
CTAAATTAATTCAACAAATTCATAGTATTATTTGGATTTATTTTCAAATAAATTTTTTCTAATAATTTATTATTTCAACTTAAATAGCAAACAAATAAATCTGGGGATTAAAAATTAATATATAATCAGTTCTTTTAAACTGAAGGAAGTTCAAAATGTCTAAAAAAGTGGAAGATTTTATAGAAAATTTAAACGTAACAAGGGATATATCCTCAAAGTTTGCTGTATCTGAAAAGATTATTAGAACATCTGCTAAAGGGCGTAAATATTTAGACCTTAGTTTGGCAGATAAAACTGGTCAGATGGATGGAAGAATGTTTACACCGGATGTAGATATTATATTTGAGTCAATAAATTTAGGCAAGGTATACGATGTAATAGGGAGAATAAGCGAATTTCCGCCGGACTCAGGAAAGTACAATATGGTAGTAAATATTATAGACGAGTTAAAAGAAGGTGAATACCTCCCAGAAGACTTCGTGATGATCTCTCAAAACAATTCTGATGATCAAATAGCAGAGATCAACCGGGCAATAAAGGAGGTGCAGAATATTCATATTAAAAACCTTTTAAAAGCTTTTTTCTGTGATAGTGATTTTACAAAGGAATTTTACATAGCTCCTGCAGCTATAGTACACCATCATAATTATATGGGAGGATTACTTGATCATTCTGTGGAAATTTTGGATATATGCAGAACAATGTGTAAAATTTTTCAGGATCTAAATAAAGATCTACTTTACTGCGGAGTTTTATTGCATGATATTGGTAAAATAAAAACTTATACATACGGAACGGGTCCTATTGGATTTTCAGAAGAAGGTGATCTGCTAGATCATATATACATCTCTTGTGAAATGGTAAAAGAAAGGATGATAAAATTAGAAACACCTGAAGAACTATCAAATCAGATACTTCATATGATACTGAGCCATCATGGATATGTAATCAATGGATGGGGTTCTCCAGTTGATCCAAAAACACCTGAAGCGTTGACACTACATTTTGCTGATAACATGGATGCAAAGGTTAAAGAGACACTTCAAAGATGAACTCATCATATTTCATTAATTGATTAGGTGTTTAAATAGTTTTTATTTTATACAATATAATATTTTTTTAAACAAACAATTTCCTAAATTCTGGAAAAACTTATACTAGTTTTTTACATAAAATATAATGATCAACAATATTTTGGACATGATCTTAATTGTAAAAGAAAATCGTAAAAGACATTACTGTTGTATATGGTCTTGCTGGAGGTTATCTGATACTAAAGCTAGAATATTTTAAAAATAATTTAAATAAGTGATTTTTTTTAGACTCTTACTTTATTTTAAATCCTATAAAAGATTTTCAATTTTAAAGGAGTTAAATTATGGACAGAAAAATTAAGATGGTTCTAGTATTACTAATCTCAGTAGCTGTTGTTGTAGCAGCTTTAGAGTATCAGCAAAATCAACCGGTTAAACTTCAAGGTGTTCAAGTTAATGATTATCAAGGAAAGAAACTGACACCGATTAATAACATGCCGAAAACATCCATAAAAGGCACCCAACATGTTAATGAGAGTAATTATACTCTGGAAGTTACGGGTTTGGTGCAGAATCCTCGAAACTACACATATGCTGAAGTTTTAAATCATACAGCATATCAAAAGGTAGTAACACTAAATTGTGTTGATGGTTGGAGTGCTACTGTGTTATGGCAGGGAATTTTAGTTTCAGATCTTCTGAAAGAAGCCAAACCATTGCCAACAGGTACTGTAGTCATATTTACTGCTGCAGATAATTACACTACTTCCTTTCCCATAGAATATCTTTACAACAACAATATACTACTTGCATATAAAATGAACAACGTAACAATACCCTCCGAATATGGTTTCCCCTTCCAGTTAGTTGCTGAAAGCAAATGGGGTTATAAATGGATAAAATGGGTTACAAAAATTGAAGTATCCAACGACACCAACTATACTGGCTACTGGGAGAGCAGAGGTTATACTAACGGTGGAGATCTAAACCAAAGCTTTGCAGGGAGTTGAATTAAAGGTTGAAATGACTTCAATAACCATTTAGAAATATAAAAATAGATTTCAAAATAATCCTCTAATTAATGGAATTACATTTATATCCCCTTAATTAAAAGGATTATGTGTCTTTAAATTTGGAACATCATACATTTTTTTTTTACAATATGGTATTTTCTTTCTATAATTTGAAAAATATTATTATTCAATGGTTTTTCTAGAATCTTCTTTGTCTAAATTATCTAAAATTTTGTTGATCTCAAACCTTGTGTGTTCAACTGAATTACCTGTATGGATAATATGCCAGTTTTTTGCTAATTCCAATGCTTTACCCCGGACTTTTACAAGGTCATTTAAGTTTTCAAACATTTCATGTTCGTTACGTTTTAACAGACGATTGAGCAGTTCATCTGGTCCAACATCTAAAAAAAACATATAATCTGATGTTGGCAATACAAATGAAAAAAAAGTATATAACAATTTTGCAATCGGGAATGGCAGATAGGCAACACCCATAAGGTAACGAACCATTATGATAGTTTCACCTTTTTTACTGTATAACCGTACCGATCTAATTACATCAAGGGCGTAGTACATCGATGCTTGGATATGATTAATTTTTCCCCTTCCTAAAAGCGCTTTTTTAGCTTTTATCCCATATCTATTGTCATCCGCAGGATGAGTTCGTAGAACTACACGTTCTCCCTTTAAAAGATATTTCTCCCTAATTAGATTTGCCTGGGTATCCTTCCCGGATCCATCCAATCCATCTATTATTATATACCGCATTATTACCTCTTTTACATTTATTTTTTGAATCAATTATTATAAAAAATGAATTGTAAATTAATATTTTATAACCCGATCATAATCAATACAAGATATGTGCCTACTGCAGAGAAACAGGCTGTTATATTATCGAGTCCTCTCGGTGTTATTCCTTCGAATATTGTTGCAACAAGTGCTACTATGGGTATGATTATGAAATTGGAAGTTGGAACGTGATAATAATATAACACAATGGTTAGACTTAGAATCAATATTAAGAACATTCCAATTGAACCTTCAAAACTTTTTTCATCGCCAAGTATTTGATATTTATTTTTACCATACCTTTTCCCTATTAAAGCAGCCATTCCATCCCCATAGGACATTGCTGCTATTCCCACAGCAATTATCCATGGCTGATTAAAGAAAAAGAAAGCAAGGACAGTCCAAGATATTGCATAATAAACAAGACCAAACCCGTGGCCAGATGAGGATATTCTATCCCCCAGCTTAATAGGGGAGTATGGACTCATCAGAAAGGTTAGAAATATAAAAGGGGCAGCAACAAGGAAAGTTATTATGTATTGGCTCGTGAAAAGTGGCAATATGAAAAGGATATTTCCAACCATGATATGCAGAAATTTTCTACTGAAAGTAGGATATTGCTTCAACACTTTTTCAGATATAATGAGTAAAATGACAATATATCCATAGACCAATAATAATCCCACAATATCGCTATATATCATGTCCTTTATGAAGTTCTTTTACATATAAGAGAATTTGTATTGTATTGGTCAACAATTTTAGAATTAAACAATTTCTTTAAAATTATAAGTAATCTATAATATCAATAATGGAGAATATTTATTCAATAGGAATGTTAGAACTTTAATTAAATATATAATAAATGATTTAAACATTTAACAGCTTATAATTAAAAAATTATTATTCACGTATAATTAAAGGAGATAATTTGTATGTACATATGTTTGGAAGGAATTGATGGATCAGGCAAGTCAACTCAGATAGAATTACTTGTAAAGTGGCTTGATGATTGTGGAATTGACGTGTTGATGGTGTTTGAACCTACAAAATCTCCTGCAGGTAAACTTATTAGGGAAATGCTGCAAAATCCAAATGCGACCAAAAATAACTTTCAGAATACACTTGCACTACTATTTGCAGCAGATAGGATTATTTTAATGGATGAAATTGAAGAAGCAGAGAAAGCGGGTAAGATAGTAATAAGTGATCGATGTTTTTACTCTAGTATGGTGTATCAAAATGATGGAGATTGGATAAATAAAATTAATAAGTTTGCAAAAAGACCAGATTTAGTTTTATTACTGGACATAGACCCTGAAACAGCAATTTCACGGTGTGAAGGCAAGGATAACTTTGAAGATATTGAGTTTTTAATAAAAATTAGAAAAAGATATCTTGAAATTGCAGATAAACAGGATTTTATGGTTGTAAATGCAAAAAATGGTTTAAACAAAGTTCATGATGATATAAAAAGAGTTGTGGCCCGTAAATTGGGCATGTGCATTTAATGTGAATAATAAATAAATAGGCAATATTCATTCTGGAGGTTTAGTTTCTCCGGTGGTTTTCTTTTCAAGTTCCTCTATTCTTTCATTTAATGCTTTAACAATGTAATCTCTTGCATATTCAAGGTTTTTTATCTCTCCCTGAAAAACTGGTCCTAGATCTGTCTGTTTAACCTCAAGATTGTAATTTTCCATTACATGAGCAATTATCATTCCAGTAACTCCAGGTGGAATTTTCATTTCGAATTTTTCAATTTTTTCTTCAACCAATTTATATCCCTCCAAGATTCAAATATAATATAAATTTTAATCTGATTTAAGGTACTCCCTAACAGGTTCCAAAATTTCTATTAATCTTTTTATAACAGAATTTTTAAGGTCAAGTGGGTGTAGTTCATTTTTAGCGTAGATCTCTAACAGATCTTTGTAATTGAGTTCAAGATTTCCACCAAATTTTTCGGGTCGTTCTATTAGTAGTGTCTTGTCTTCGGTGAATACGAAGTGTTCTGCAATTTCAATAACGGGATTACCTTCAACCTGTCCTTGTGGGCAGAAACTCTTCTGCAACTTCTTCCTTATAACATCTGGTTCATCGTCTATTGCAATGTAATTCTCTTTACTAGAAGACATTTTATCTGATCCATCTGTACCATGCAAAAGTGGTGTGTGTAGACAAACAGGTGCTTCATATCCCATCCTTGGTAAACTCTCTCTTGCAAGCATGTGAATCTTTCGCTGTTCCATACCACCTAATGCCACATCAACATTAAGAAATATCATGTCTAATACTTGCATAAGTGGATAAATTACTTCTGCGACTTTATGGTCTTTACTGTCCCTTGTTATTTGTGCCATACTACGTTTTGCACGTGTTAAAGTTGTTGATAGGGCTAGTTCATATATTTTGTGGGTATAATCTTCAAGTGTTTGAAAGCTTGAACCTAAAATAAATTCAGTATCCTCAGAAAGCCCTAATGCTCTGAAACACTTCTTATTATAGTTTGATATTTTTTCTATTTCTTCAAGGCTTCCCTTACCATTCAAGTATGCATGAAAATCTGCAAGTAGAATTTTTACTTTGAACCCCGCATTTTGAAGATCTATCATCTTTTTAACAGTTATGGCATGTCCTAAATGGACGCTTCCTGATGGTTCGTATCCAATATATGCAACTGGCTTGTCTTTTTTAATTTTGTCTTTGAGTTCTTCTTCTGTCACCACTTCAAGGGTGCCTCTTTTAATGTTTTCCATCTTAGAGTTAAGGTCCATATTATCACCGTATAGATAATCAAATTAAATCTTTAAAATTTAAATCTCTAGAATAGTACACTTATTATCTAATTTAGACTATAGAAGTATATTATTTTGCTATTATTTATTAGATATTCATTTTCTGTTAAGAATATAAAGTATCCCTTCAATTTCAACTACCTTCACTTCATCACCAATTTCCAAATCCGATATTTCATCGTTAATATTTATATCAACTGGTTGATAGGTATCGGGATCTAATATTTGGATAGTTTTTGGGGTTTTTGAAGTAACACTTGTAGTTTTTAAATCTGAACTTCTAGCAACAACTTTAATCTTGTTGTATTCTTTCCACAATACAGACCAAACACTTGGCGATTCTAGATCGTTTAAAATTATTTTTTTACCATCAAAGCCTTTAACTTGTCCTTTACGTTTTTCATATTCAATGAAATCGTCTTTCTGGAAATCTGGTAGCCTTATTGATATCCATATCCTGTACAAGTCCTTTCCCCGTGATTTGTCCCTTCCAACTAAACGGGGCGATTCTTGGACAACTCCACCCATTATGTCCTTAACTGCAGTTGTTAGTTTTCTGGCTGCTTTATATGATCCAATATAATAATCCACACCTTCTTTAATCACAGAAACGTCCGATACATATGCCATCCTATTTTTTACCGATAACGAACTTATTTTGGCTCTTATTATCTGATCTATAGTTTGAAGCTCTTTAGGAGATGGAAATCTCTTATCTGCACGTATCTGAATTACCGATTCAAAATAGCCTGAAGCATATTTACTGCAATCTGGACATGCACCTTTCTTTATTTTAACATTTGTAGTATGTTCTTCAATAATCCTAGTTCCCATAACATTTCCTTCAGCATGGATAATGCATTCATAGATGGAACCTCTGATTGTTAATATCTCGACTGATAATTCAAGATCTTGAACATAGGATGGTGTTTCATAATTTCCCATCACAGCTAATGTAACAAGTTCTTCTTCTGAAAGTTCAGAATCTTCCCATTTTATACCCTTTAAAAGTGAACTGCAGTGTGCGCAGATAGTTACTTCTAAATCTTGTGGGATGCTTATGATCTTGGCTTCCTTTACAAAGCATGATGTACATATGCCTTTGTATAACTCTTGATCTTCACTACCGCATCTTGGACAAAACATAATTTCACATTAATATTAAATAAATATTTTCGGTACTATTTGACCTGTTCTAGCCATTAAAATAAAAAAGAAGAAATTTAAATCATTTAAAGTGTTTTTAAAGGCGCTTTAGCACCACATGCTTCGCATTTAAGTATGAATATCCTATCTTCCCTAATTATTTTTGTATCTGGCCTGTTACACTCGTGGCACATAATGAAACGGTTCACATAATCTTCTATCTTTTCGTTTATTAAGTAATGGGTGAACTTTCCTTGGAGTATGGCACGTGTTCCTTCCAGGTTTCCTGCTGTTCCAAGTTCTCTTAAAAGGAACTTCAAAACATGCTGGGGGTCTCTGTTAAGGGCGTCAGTTACCTCTGTGAAGTTTTGTATCATGGTCCTGTTTCCTTGGATCATAGAATATGCGTTGGGTACATTAAACCTAGTGGTTTCTTCAACCTTTTTTGGGAGCTGCTCAATTGCTCTGTCAAGTAATTCGTTATAATCAGCCATTTTATACCTCCTGTATAATCAAATTTGTATAATATATTTTATTTCTATGAGTTTAAATTCATTCATATCTGATAGATTATGAGTTTAAAGATGAAATAAAGTTAGAAAGTTAGGAACTTACAAATTAATGTTCCTAAACTATTTTTAAGTATCCCTGTTGAGGTTCGAAAATTATTCCCTTCCTCTTGAGTATCCTTAATATTTCTTCAGCCTTTTCTTCACTCATATTATATCTCTCTGACATTTCAGTTATAAGTATGTTTTTTGGAGTTCTTCCACCATACTCTTCGCCTAGTTCACCTAGGACTTCGGTAACAATACGGATTTTATCACGGTCTGATTTAGCTGGACGACCTTCAACTTTGTCAATATCAAGTTTACCCGTTTCTGGATCGTAACCTACCTGTTTCATACATTTCATTTGTATTGTAATTGCACGCTGAGCATCTATCTCTGTTACTTCAGTTCCAAGCCTAATCCTAGAACTTGCCTCTGAAAGTCTGATGAGTGCTTCTAACTGACGGGCAGTTATGGGTACCGGTGAATCATCTTCAGCAGCACCACCCCTCATCCCAACATAAAATTCCTGAAGAACTGCAATTGCTCTATCTGTAAGTTTTGGACTGACTTCCCGTCTTGCATATGCTATATATTTCCTGAGTAGTTCAGGTTCAATTTCGAAGGGGATGGATGTTTCCTTGTGTATTCTTAATATATGTGCAGCGAGCTTTGTATCCTTTTCAACGTTGGGTTTATCTTCTACAACGAAAATAAGATCAAAACGGGATAAAATTGGTGAGGGTAAGTCTATTTGTTCCCCAATAGATTTGTACTGATCAAATCTACCAAATTTAGGGTTTGCTGCAGCAAGTACAGAGCAACGCGCGTTTAAAGTTGCCATTATGCCTGCCTTTGCAATAGATATGGTCTGTTGTTCAAGAGCTTCGTGTATAGCGGATCTATCCTCTGATCGCATTTTATCCAATTCATCAATACATACATTACCTCTATCTCCCAACACAAGGGCTCCTGCTTCTAGTGACCATCCTCCAAATTCGTCACGTACCGCTGCCGCAGTAAGTCCCACACCACTGGTACCTTTACCACTGGTGTAAATTCCACGCGGAGCTAGTTTCGAAACATATTTAAGCATCTGAGATTTACCAATACCAGGATCTCCCACAATTAGTATGTGTATGTCTCCTCTTATTCTGGTCTTATCCTCAAGTTCCTTTGGTGAACCACCGAAAAGTTGAAGTGCAATTGCTTCTTTCACTTCTCTATAACCTTGTATAGAAGGTGCGGTTGAGTTTATGATCTTATTGTAAACGTCAGGGTCTGCAGCAAGCTTTTTAATTTCTTCTTCATCTTCTTCACTTATCTTAAGCTCTTCAAATTCATGTTCAAGAGGTTCTATGAAATTGCCGTAGATATAATTTTTAAAACGTTTGGTTTTTTCATCCCTTACAGTTTTCATGACTCCAGTAATTTTAACTATATCCCCCGGAGTTAAAGTGTCGACAAGGTCGTCTTCCATGACAACCATTATTTGTTTGGGTTCTTCACCACCAGAAAGATTTTCAAGGGGTTCCTGAAGTTTTGTTGTCTGGGTGTCCATGAACTCTGATTCTTCTTGGAGTAATTTGAATGATCTACCTCCGCATTCTTGGCAAAGTGCGGGTTCACTTATCATGTTACTTGTTTGCGGTACTTCTTGAAGCCGCATACAACTTCTACACTCGAATAGAGCATTAATTATCCTAGGACGGATTTCATCGGTTTTACGGACAATTCCATCGACTGCAACGAACTTTCCAATATATTTACTTCTTAAATATCTTAGCTGAATATTATTTCTTATATTTTCAAATCTTATATTCAATTCCGCGTTTTTTCCTAGCGGATCTATATTCTTTATGGCCGTTTGAGAAGCTTTTATAACTTCTTCTGGTTTTTCAATTAAAAGATCTGCAAGGTCTGGATCGAACATCTCAAGTTCAGAATAATTTACAATCACAGATCTCTCGTCAGGATATTTTTCAAGGGCCTCAAAGACTGTATCTTTATATTTAGAACTGAAAAACTCTTCAAATTTTGCAACCGAAGGTTTAATTTTCTCTGTAGATGATGTTGAAGATTGCATTGTTGAACTTTGCTCCTTAATTATATGAAAGTTAATTTCTTGGAAATATGAGTTAATTCTTCATCATATATATTAATATACCTAGATAAAATTACAATATAAAAATTGTTCAAATATCCAAATTACTATATGGTTGCCATGATAATAAATGAGTAATATAATTAAATTTTGATGTCATCATTAAAAAACTTGTGATTACATTAAATTTTGAATTGAAATGGTGATAAAATGAAGAAATCAAGATTAAACTTATTTAAATTAACCTCTATGAGTATATCTGTACTAGGTATCCTCTTTATAATTATAGCTATATTGGTAATTGCCGGTTTAGGTATATACGAAGTTACACAAAGTGTTTCCACAGATGTTGGAAGTAGTGCATCTTATGATCAGCTTAATAACTTGACAACATCTTTCGATTCATTGGAGAACCAATATCAAGTTCTTGGAACTAGCGTATATAAATCTAACAATAGCAACTTGAAATCTGCATATGCAAATGCCCAGCTACAACTTGAAAATACTAATACCACAATATCTAATGTGGACAGTGCATTATCAACGGGCCAACCACAGAGTGAAGTTAATAAAAGGATAAACGCTGCACAAGCACAGCTTCTTATTGCACAAAAAAGTCTAAACAATGTTACTTCAATGACGTAACATTATTTTTGATTTGATTCTATTCCTATTAATTATATTAATATAACTCGAACTAATCCAATGAATTAGAATATTCTTTTAAAACCCTTACCAACCACGTACATCTCAACACTTCCCTTCTTCGATGAAGGTGGTTTGGTTGTTTTGACTATTTTAAATCTTTCTTTAATATTTTTCACAATATTGTCAAATTCTGATCCTTGAAACGCTTTCATAACAAAGTTTCCACTATGCATTAAAAGATGATCGCATACTTTCAGAGCATTATCTGCCAGATCTGCGGATCTAAAATTGTCTATATCCTTAATTCCAGTTAACTTAGGAGATGCATCGCATACAACTACTTGCGCCATTCCATTTAGAAATGATTTCGTTTTTGTTAGTATTTCTTCATCTGTGAAATCTCCACGGACTGTTAAATAATTATCTTCATCAAAGGGTCTTATCCACTCAAGATCTACCCCAATAACTAATCCTTCTTCTCCAACAGCTGCAATAGCTACTTGAGACCACCCTCCAGGGGCAGCTCCTAAATCTACTACTTTATCGTGGGATTTAATTACCTTAAAACGTTTGTTAATTTGTAAAAGTTTGTAAGACGCCCTAGATCTGTATTGTTCTTTTTTGGCCATCTTGTAGTAGTGTTCATTCTTTCTTTCAGCATTGTAATTTTTACCCATTCTATTCACGTCCCTTAAAATTTAATGATTTACATTTGGATTCTCCTATTTTGATTATCTTTGCATCTAAGTTCTTATCCTTAATTTCCAGGACCATAACTGATGGATCAGACATTCTTGGGACTGTTGGACTTCCAGGATTCAGAAGTAAAATATTACCTACCTCTTTTATAAATGAAGTATGGGTATGTCCTGTTATAAGCACATCTACGCCCATTTCCATTCCAATATATTTAAGCTGTAGAGTATCTCCTCTAGGGTAAACTTCACCATGGTCAATACCTATCTTGATTCCTTCAATAGTAACAATTTCCTGTTTTGGCAGTTTCAAACCGCACATTCTGTCCACATTGCCTTGAACGCAAAGGGTCGGTGCTAAATTCTCAAGTTCATGAAGTACATCTATAGAAACCAGATCTCCTGCATGGAAAATTACATCAACATCTTGAAATGCTTTAAAAACTTGTTCAGGAATTTTTACTGCTCTTTCAGGTATATGTGTATCTGATATAACACCTATTAACATATAAAATCTCCTTAACGTTTATTATGAGATTTAATCATTTTTACTTTTTATTAATTTACTTTTTATTAATAATTCTATATATTTACTTATACAAAAATTTATCTTCAAATACTCCAAATTTTAGAATAACGATTAGATATTATTTGTTTAGTTGTTTTATCGACAATAAAACATTATTCTTTAATTTAAAAGTAGTTACTAAGTATAATATTTTTAAGATCATTTTATTTCTAATTTAAATTAACAATTTCTTAACAAAATTCCATAAATTGAGTTAGTATTAAATTGGTAAAAATATTTATCAAACCAGTTTAATATATTTCAAACTAAGTTAACCAAGAATATTATATATATGTCCATGCTTTTAAATATACAAATCTACATTATAAAAATGGAGGCTGTCAAGTTAATGGGTGTTGGGCTTAATTTATATTTTTTTGAGTTCCGTTTTCCCAGATTAGCC
>CAAGKR010491638.1_pt1 | contig 11752 bp, 8 predicted proteins | sample 2556971 | NCBI WGS metagenome assembly CAAGKR01 (sample SAMEA5207829, study PRJEB30636) | soil metagenome | biome: forest; feature: boreal; material: soil | place: USA | collected 2011-09 | depth 1 m
ATTGCCTGCTACCCCGACTGCATCTTCCGAGCCGACCCATCTCAGCGCGTTGGAGATACTGGCGACGCCTGCGCGGCGCATTCCAGATAGCCCACCCGTGACTCCAATGCCACTGGTTATAGATGAGCGCGAAGCAAATCCTCCCCGACTTCATGAGCAAATGCATGGTTTGGAAGTGGCACGTTCCATTGGAAATGCACCTGCGCCTCTTACAAGCGAACGCGGGGCAAATTTGCCCGCGCAGGCGAATGGCTCGTCTGTCGCGCAAATCTACCATAAGATGCAAGAGGATGCACGGGTTTTGGAAGATCAGGCAGCATCGCTCAAGCGGACACTGACGCAATTACGCCTGGCGGCCACGGTTGTTGAAGCGCAACGTACCGAGTTTAAAAGTTTCCTGGATGGCTCTAAAGACGCGCTCGACCGCATGGAGGAATGGGCGGGCAAAGCGATGGGCCTGAACCTGCGTAACAGTCCAGAACAGGTGCGACGGTATTTGCCCCTCTCGGTTATGTGGGTAGCGAACAACAAAATGAAGAAGGTGCTGGAACTGCTGGCGCAGATGACCGGCAATGTTGAAATGACCGATGAGCAGATGCAGGCAAGTATGGCGCAGTTGCAAGCCTCGATAGACGCTTGCGGCGAGGCCATCGATCAATTGCAGATAGCTCCATCCGGCCAGCCTTGGAGTCCCTGGGAGAAGCAAGTATCGCGCGATATGGTACGCGAGCGTGTTACCTTTGAGCGCCATGCCGATATTGCCGACCTGCGGGCAGAGATCGAAGCACAGCTACGAGAAGAATACGAACATCACCCGCCCACAGTGGCTACACGCGCGGAGTTAGAGCGACAAATACGCGGCGAATTGCGCGAGGAATTTGAGGCTCGACGGCAGTTGCAAGAAAGAGTCGTTGGCACAGGCATGAGCGAATCGTTGCAGGAGCTTGAGGCTCGCCTGCGCCAGGAAATCGAAATTGCCGTGCGTAGTGAATTTCTTAGTACGCTCACCGGCGAAGCGGACGAGACTCCAGGCGCGACCTTTATCGACCAGGCGGCTGCTCTACAGGCTCCGCTGTCTAAATCGGCAGCCTCATTAATACCTGCATTGTCTGCGAAGTCTTCTCAATCTGCGCTAGCGACTCCGTATGTTTCACCCCTGGCAGCGGACTTTGGTGAGGAAGCAGCAGAGATCTTCAAGCTGGAAGCAGAAGAGCACCTGCAAACCATCAGTATGTTCGTTGCCAGCCTTGAAAAGGCTCCGACCGACCTTGAACCCATCCAAGGTATACGACGCGCAACACACACGCTTAAAGGCGCGGCTGGTATGATGGGCTTTCGCGCTATTGCTGATCTTTGCCATATCTCAGAGGATTTGCTTGGTAGCGTGATGGAAGAAACTATTCCCATCACACCTGACGTACTCAGTATTATTCTGGATACGGCTGAAGCGCTTGATGTGCTAATCAACGAAAAGGGCCCGAGTAGTGCGAGCGTGGCGGCAGTGGAGTTGTTGCGCAAACGCTACAATCAAATCCTGGGTGAACAACCAGCGCTGGCGAGCGTCATGAATGAGGAGCTTGAGGCGGATATCGAAGCCAGTGAGTCCGTGATATTGCAAGAGGCGACCGCTAAAAATGTGGTCGATTCAAACCTGGTGGATACCGGGATGGTGGGGATGCAACAGATGGCTCGTGGTGACCTCAGTGTGCGCGTACCATTGACCAAGCTCGACGAACTGGTTAATCTCTTCGGCGAATTGCTGGTGAACCGCAGCATTCTCGAAGAACGATTGCAGCGCTTAGTACGCCTGGTCTCGGATGCCGGAGTGAGTAGTAACCGCTTACGTAACGTAGGTCAGAAACTGGAGAGCCGTTTCGAGGCTGCCACGCTGCCCAGCGGGCGTTCTGTTCAGGTGATGCCGGGTCAGGGAAATAGCGGCATCAATGGTTACAATGGCGCGAAGAATGCTAATGGCCGTGTTGAACCTGCTCACCTGGCCGAATTTGACGAGCTGGAACTGGACCGCTATACGGAGTTCCACCAGCTAGCTCGCGGTCTGAGCGAAGGCATCTCGGACATGACCACCCTGAGCAATGAAATGGATGTGATTATCCGTGATTGTGAAGGTGTCTTCAGTCGCGAAAGTCGCCTCAATACTACCTTCCAGGATCGCTTGATGAAAGCTCGCCTGGTGCCATTGTCAACCATGATCCCGCGCCTGTATCGCACGGCTCGCGCTGTGGCCCTTAAACAACATAAAGAATTTGAGTTCGTGTTAGAGGGCCAGGAAACCGAGGTTGATCGCACGGTTATCGAGGAAATTGCTGGCCCGTTGCTGCACCTGATACGCAACGCGGTGAACCACGCTATTGAAACGCCAGGGGTGCGCTTGCAGCGCGGTAAAGCCTCCGCCGGTCAGATCAAACTTTCGGCGGCGTATGAAGGGAACCAGGTTGTCATTATGGTGCGCGATGATGGCACGGGCATTGACCCGGAGCGTGTGCGCAACGCAGCTATCTCGCGTGGCATTATCACTCCTGACCAGCAGTTGAGCGAAGGCGATATCATCGAATTGATCTTCCGCCCTGGCTTCTCGACTGCCGAAGTGCTGAGTGAAGAAAGCGGGCGCGGCGTCGGCCTGGATGTCGTGCGCGATAGCGTCTCTCGCCTGCGTGGTACGCTCGAGGTAGAGTCAACACCTGGTCAGGGAACCGTCTTCACCATGAAATTTCCCACCAGCCTTGCCATTCAGAGTACCATGATGGTGATGGTTGGCGAAAACCAGTATGCTATTCCAACCGTTATGGTTGAGGCCATTGGTCGCCTGGACAATTTCAAACAGTCAACATCCGGCGGTCGCGCCGCGATTGTCGTGCAGAACGATCTCTACCCGCTCATTCTGCTTTCTCAACTGTTGGACCTGCCAGCGAGTATTCCCGATGATAAAGCGCCCGTGTTGCTGGTGCGTACTGATCGTCACCGGGTCGCGCTGGTGGTAGATAGCATTCGGGGCAAGCTGGACGTGGTGATGAAGAACCTGGGGCCACACTTGAGACATGTGCATGGCATAGCCGGTGGCACTGTGTTGGGTAACGGACGTGTTATTCTGATCCTTGAATTAATCGAATTGCTGTCGTCGCGTCCGGGCGCGCCGGGCTCCTCGCTTAACATTCCTACCTCTTCGCCTCTGCGGCGTGAACGGGGAACCGCGTCGTCTGCGCAGAATGCGGTTGCTCTCGCGGGCGCTGCTGTACCGGTAGCTCAGGCTCTCGCGACACGTGGCACAACGGTGACAACAACACCTGTCAAACAGACCGTCGTCGGAGGAAAGCATGTACTGGTGGTGGATGATAGTCCCAGCGTGCGCCGCGTTGTGGGCAATATGCTCAAGCAGAATGGATGGGATGTGCGGTTGGCTCGCGATGGCGTGGAAGCGCTGGAAATGATTTCGCGCGAAACTCCGGCGGCTATCCTGCTCGACATCGAAATGCCGCGCATGGATGGTTACGAGTTAATGGCGACTGTGCGCGCGCAGGAACAATACCGCACGTTACCCCTGGTGGTACTGACCTCCCGCGCAGCATCCAAACACCAGCAACGCGCGATGCAGTTGGGCGCGAGCGCATACGTCGTCAAACCCTACCAGGATGAAGAGTTACTCAACATCCTCAAGTCGCTCGTCTACGGCGCGACTGTATAGAATTGTGGTTCGTTTTTGCGCGGAATGCGACCAGGGCGGGGCTTGCCCCCGCCCTGGTATCGAGGAATAATAAAGGGATCATCATATGGGTGTTGAACGCGCCGTAACACGCTGGTATGTCCAGCGACAAATACTTCTCAATAAAATTGCTGAACTTGAGGCGAAACTCCTACCTTCCGGTTTTGAAGCGCAACAAACAGAAAGCAAAGAAGCAGCAGCTCTCAAACGCCAGGTTGCCGAAGCGCTTGAGAAACTGCGACTAATGGGTTCCTGTCCCAAACCTATGATGGGCTGATATCATCGATTACGCAGTGAGCGCATCCACGATCAGCTTGCCCATCTCCTGCGTACCAACCAACTCTTTGCCAGCTTCTTTCAAATCCTCTGTGCGATAGCCTGCCTCGATGACTCGCTCTACCGCAGCTTCGATAACGTCGGCCTCTCGGTGCAGTCCGAAGGAATAGCGCAGCATCATGGCGACTGTCAGAATAGCAGCTATAGGGTTAGCTTTGCCTTGCCCTGCTATATCGGGCGCGGAGCCGTGAATGGGTTCGTACATGCCAAACAGCCCCTGCGCGGTCTGGCGCGTTCCCAGGCTGGCGGACGGCAGCATACCCATCGAACCGGCCAGCATAGCCGCCTCGTCGGTCAAAATATCGCCGAAGGTATTCTCGGTCACGATGACATCGAAGGCGCTAGGGCGTCGCACCAGTTGCATAGAGCAAGTGTCCACTAGCAGGTGATCGACCGCCACATCGGGATAATCGCGCGCGACCCGTTCGGCAACCTGCCGCCACAGGCGCGACGTATTTAGTATATTTGCTTTATCGACCGAGGTGACTTTCTTACGCCGGTTCCGCGCCAGGTCAAAGGCCACGCGCACAATACGATCAATTTCATGTTCGGTATAGAACATGGTATCGACAGCTTCTCTACCTTGCGGCGTCTCGCGAATCTCGCTGGGCTTGCCGAAATACAATCCCCCCGTCAATTCGCGCACGACCAGCAAATCCGTGCCTTCTAAAACTTCCGGCTTAATCGTCGAGGCATTCAGCAGCGCCTTCAATGGACGTATCGGGCGCAAATTGGCGAAAAGCTCAAGCTCTTTACGCAGTCGCAGCAGAGCGTTTTCTGGCCGCACGTGTGTTTTTGATCCCTCGTACCCTGTTATGCCCCCGACCGCGCCAAATAAAACCGCGTCGCTTCGCTGGCACAATTCCATAGTAGCGTCAGAAATCGCCTGCCCCTCGGCCTCGATTGCTGCTATGCCCACCAATCCATGATGCATCTGAAAAGTGTGCTGGTAGCGTTCGCCAATGGTGTGCAGCACGCGCACGGCCTGCTCGATAACCTCCGGCCCGATGCCGTCTCCCGGCAATACGGTGATTGTGTATGTTCCCAAAGCGTATGTCTCCTTCTATGAATTATCCTCTAAAATAGAGAGAATTTTAATTGCAAGGTCGGGAATGCCAACAGTGGCTGTTTCCCAGACAATATCTAAGTCGATTCCGTCGTAGTGATGAATCAGTTTGTTGCGCATGTTAATCATGGATCGCCAGGGTATCTCTGGATGAAGATTTCTGAACTCTAGTGGTATGGCGCTTGCTGCCTCGCCCATAATTTGCAGGTAATAGACAATCGAATTTTGTGTCTCTTCCTCCCAATCGAATCGTCGGCGTCCTCTTTTTGTGTACTTGTTAATTTTGGTGATAGCTGTCTGAATATGTTGGATTCTTTCAAGTGGGTCTGTCATAGAGGTATTGCTTCTTTCAAAACGCGCTCTCGGATACGATTATGCAGACTCTTTTCAGTTACCAGATCTACATCATGACCGAGCAGTTCCTGAAGATCAAAAATAAGTTCACTAAGGTCAAACAGAGTTCTTCCAGGCTCTACGTCCACTAGTAGATCGATATCGCTAGCTGCATCAGCTTCTCCACGCGCAACAGAACCAAAAATACGCACATTCGATGCGCCATACTTGATCGCCGTGCGAAGTATCTCATCGCGTTTAGCCTTTAATAATTCTGCATACGATTTTGCCATCTTGCTTTTGAGTAAAGGTTGCTTGTTGTTATTTCGGCTAACTTGTTCCTGTGATGCTTTTATAGTCGCATCAATTTTATGTTGTAAATCTGGAAGAACATTAGTAACTATATTCCATAAGGCGTTTGTGTCAATTTCAAGGTAATAATGAGTGATTAAGCTGTGAAAGTCGGCTAGCTGCTTCCAGGGTATTTCAGGATGATGATCCTTGAAATTCAGAGGGATTGTGTTCGCAGCTTCGCTGATTGTTTGAAGGTAATAAATTACTGAAAGCTGAATTTCTTCTTCAGTATCAAATTTTCGTCTCCCTTTTTTCGCGTACTCGGTGATTTTTATAATGGCGTTCTGAATGCGATGTAGTTGCTCGGTTGGGTCTCTCATTGTTGGTAGTCTCCAAATCAGTAACACGTATGCTGGCGCTGTTAATGCCAGAATTATACCTGATATCAAGAGTACCCGTCAAAAAAAGCCGCTTCTCGGCATGTGGTCAGGTGTGGCGCAACGTGCTATAATTACGACAGGTTAGGAGACGGAACGTACCGGACTCCTTTCTCATATTACACTCTGCGAATATATCAACCGAGCAACAGGTGCTGCTAAACCTTTGCATGGGAGTTATTACATTATGAGCAGCGATACGAAAACCAATGGGAATGAGCGCGCCAATGGGCGACGCAAGCCTGTGCCAATTGTTATGGCAAAAGGCCCCTATGAGTACACCCCTGGCGATCAGGAGTTGCCGGTTCAGCTCACCAGCTTCATAGATATGCTGCAATGGGCGCAGAACTGGGCGCGTTCAAAATCTGTCTGGCCGCTTGGCTATGGCCTGGCCTGCTGCGCCATTGAAATGATGGCGAGCGCGCAGGCGCATTACGACCTCTCGCGCTTCGGCTCAGAAGTGTTTCGATCCAGCCCGCGCCAGGCCGACCTGATGATTGTGGCCGGCACGGTTTCGGTCAAGATGGGACCGCGCCTGCGTCTGCTGTGGGAGCAGATGCCCGAACCCAAATGGGTACTCAGCATGGGCCAGTGCGCGAACTCCGGCGGCGAATTTTATGATAGCTACTACACCGTCCAGGGAGTTGATACCATCGTACCGGTGGATGTGTATGTGCCCGGCTGTCCGCCGCGCCCCGAAGCATTGATCGAAGGTATCCTTAAATTGCGCGAAAAAATCGCCAAGCAGGGATTAAAAGTACGTGGCGAGAAGGAAATAGAGGTGTAGCCGATGCGTGGAATCCTGAGCGGAATGGGGCTAACTTTTAGCCACCTCTTCCGACCCAAAGTAACCCGGTATTATCCTTACGAAAAGCCAAAGCTTCCCCCGCGCAGTCGCGGATTGATTCAATTGATCGCGGAAGAGGGACTGAAAACCGATTATAACCTGAAATGTGAGTCTTGCCTGCTCTGCGAAAAAGTTTGCCCGCCGCGCGCTATCACCATCGAGTTCGAACCGATGCACAAGTGGAAAGAGCGTCCCTGGTTCGTCTCCTACGTGCGCGATGGGGCCGAGAAGTTTGGCACGCGCAAGATGCCCCCGGCTACGGGCGCATCCAAAGCAGGTTACTACACGCAGCGCATCTCTGAGTACGCGACCGCATACCACGACAAGCCGGTGGCTCCCTGCGTGGCTATGCCGGTGAAAGATTACCTGGAACCGGAAATAGACCTGAGTAAGGTTGACGATTTGCTGGCAAACTGGTCGCAGGAGGCCGGCGCGCTATCCTCGCTGCTAGACGCCGTCATGGATACCTATGGCTACCTGCCCTTGCAGGCGGCCAAACGTATCGTACAAGCGCGCGGCGTGGACTTGAGCGATCTCTTCGGTATCGCCACTATGAGTCCCAAATTCAAGCCCGCTCCCGCCGTCAAAGGCATAAAGCGCGACGACCAACCCATATGTGGACTATCACCCGCGACGCGCGGTGTATACGGAAATATTAATCATGTGAGGCAGCCCAATGCCTGAATTTGATGCATCTTATCGTGTAATCCGGCGGAGAGGCGAGCCTGACGTGCGCTCCCTCGAAGCTTACCGCCGCGCCGGTGGCTATGCCGCGTTAGAAAAAGCCATCCGCGAACAAACCCCGCAACAGGTTATCCAGCAAGTGTTGGACGCTCAATTGCGCGGGCGTGGCGGCGCTGGTCGCCCCACCGGGGAAAAATGGCGCATCGTAAGCCAGCAGCGCGACGACACACGTTACGTGATCTGTAACGCCTACGACGCCGACGAACGTTCGTTGGCGGCGCGCACCATGCTGGAGCGCAACCCCCACCAGGTCATCGAGGGCATAGTCCTGGCAGCCTACGCGGTGGGCGCGTCGGAAGCCTATCTCTTCACACGCAGCCTGTATCTTGAAGGGATAGCCTCGGTGCAGCGCGCCTTGCAGGAAGCGTTGGATGCCAATCTCGTTGGACGCGATATTTTAGGAACTGAGTTCAACTGCAACATTAACATAGTGGGCGTCGATATTGGCTTTATGGGCGGCGAAGAAACCGTGCAAATCGCTATGATTAAAGGGCGGCGCGGTATGCCCGAACAGCGACCGCCATATCCCGCTCAGGCAGGCCTGTGGGATCGACCCACCGTTGTCAACTCGATAGAGACGCTGGCAAACGTTCCCGTAATCGTGCGCGATGGGGCGCAAGCCTTCACCAACGTGGGAACTGCCACAACGAGCGGAACCAAAGTTCTGACCATCTACGATTATGTGCCTGACAGCGAGCCGAAGGTGGTTGAAGTGCCTTTCGGGGCCACGCTGCGCGAGATACTGCGTCACGCGGGCTATAACCGGGCGGAAGGCGAACTACGCGCGGTCGTCGTCGGTGGCGCGGAGGGCGGTGCGTTGCCGACCTCGCTACTGGATACACCCTTCGATTTCGATGCGCTGGAAGAAATTGGCGCGATTGTAGGTTCCGGTATCATCGAATTGCTGCCGGCCCATACCTGTATGGTGGCGTGGGCCATGGAGCGCAGCCGCTATCTTAGCAAAGAGTCCTGCGGGAAATGCGTGCCATGCCGTCTGGGTATGAAACGCATCACCGGTATTCTGGAAGGTGTTATCAGTGATCTGGGCATGAAAAATGATCTGGATGTGCTGGATGAATTGGCGCAGTATGTGCCGAGTGGCTCGCTGTGCGGCTTTGGAGTACACGCGCCCAACGCGCTCAAAACGGCGAAACTCTACTGGCTCGAACACTTTCAGATGCACATCATGGAACAACAGTGTCCCACAGGCTCCTGTATTCCCATGCGCGCGCATCGTTTTGTTACTAAACATGTCTTGCCCTAAAAACAGTAGGGGCGTACTTATCGCGCCTTGTGCCTACGAGAGGTAACATATATGGCAATATCAATTCGAGATAATCTCTCTCCCATTGTGCATGATGCGCAGGCAGTGATGCCGCGCAACGAAACCGGACATCCCGGCTTCACGCTGACCATCGATGGGAAAACCGTGCAGGCATACGAAAATCAGACTATTTTGAGCGTGGCCGACGACAACGGCATTACCGATATCCCCAATATGTGTAATGACGGGAAGCTGGAGCCAACGGCGGCCTGTCGTATGTGCCTGGTGCATATCGAGGGCGTGAGCCAGCCGCTTCCTTCGTGTACCACACCGGCCATGCCCGGTATGGTAGTGCGCTCGAAGTCGGATGAGCTGTTTCATATTCGCCGCACCAACCTGGAATTGCTGCTCTCAGACCATAACGCCTATTGCCAGCCACCGTGCCAGGTGGATTGCCCGACGCACATTGATATCCCCGGCTACCTGGAATTGATCGCCAAGGGTTCGATGAAGGAAGCTGCGCGCCTGGTTAAAGAGGTGTTGCCGTTCCCCTACATTCTCGGCCTGACCTGCCCCGCACCGTGTCAGAAAGCCTGCCGCCGCAAACTGGTAGAGGAAGAAATCGCCATCTGCCGTATGCACGGACACGCCGCTGAGATATGTCTGCTCGACCCGCCGCATCCCTATCCAAAGGACCCTACCACGGGCAAGAAGGTCGCCATCGTCGGTGGTGGTCCTGCTGGACTCACCTGCGCCTATTATCTCGCGCTGAAAGGCCACTACTGCAAAGTCTTTGAGATGCAGCCGCAGGCTGGCGGCATGTTGCGCTACGGTATCCCGGAGTATCGCCTGCAAAAAGACATGATGGATCGCGAATTTGCGCATGTCTGGGAGCTTGGCGTTGACCTGCAAACGAATGTGAAACTTGGCGTAGACTTCACCATCGACGACCTCTTTGCGCAGGGCTTCGACGCGGTCTATCTCGGCATTGGCTGCTGGATTAGTAACGATCCAGGCTTGCCCAATGACAAAGCCGATGGCGTTGTAAACGCTATTGCCTACCTGGGCGAAAAAGTCGAGGGTAAGCCCGTCCCGGTCAAAGAGGGCAATAAAGTGGTGGTCATCGGCGGTGGTTTTACCGCCTTTGACTGCACGCGCACCTCGCTGCGCCTGGGCGCAAAGGTGCATACCATGTATCGCCGCTCGCGCCAGGAAATGAACGCGCATGGTGCGACAGAGGAAGAATCAGAAGACGGTGAAGCCGAGGGTACCGATCTGCAATTCTACGTCAGCCCCACGAAAATCCTGACCGAGAATGATAAAGTGTCTGGGATCGAATTCCAGCGCACCCGGTTGGGCGAGCCTGACGCAAAGGGTCGCCAGCGTCCCATACCCATTCCTGGCTCGGAGTTTACCATCGAGTGTGATACGATTATTCCGGCCATTGGTCAGGCCGTTGATACCAACGTGATTGATGAGAAGTCGGGCGTCAAGTGGACGAAATGGAACACCATCCAGACCGATCCGCATAACTACATGACCGACCGCTACGGAGTCTTTGCCGGTGGCGACGCGCAGATGGGCGCGAAGACCATCATCGAATGTGTTGCCCAGGGCAAACTCGGCGCTCGTTCGATCAATGCCTTCCTCAATGGCGAAGATATGCAAGAAGTGGCTCACCGCCTGGAACTGGAAGAGCGCAAACCCGATCTCTTCGATATTGTGCCCTATAAACCGGTCGAGCCAAAGGTCAAAATGCCGATGTTGCCCTATGAAAAGCGCCACCGCAACTTCGCGTTGATCGAGCTGGGCTATCTGCAAGAGCAGGCGGAGCGCGAGGCGGCTCGCTGCTTGCAGTGCGCGTGTCCGGCTGCCGGGCAGTGCGACCTGCAAAAATATAGCATCGAGCATGGACTGGCGGATAACCGCTTCCACGATGGTGAGCCGAGCGACTACCACGACTACGAGCTTGACCTGTCGCACAGCTTCATCCTGCGCGACCCCAACAAGTGCATCAACTGCACGCAGTGCGTGCGCGTCTGCCACGACGTAATCGGCCCCGACTGCTACGGCATGTTCGGCAAGGGCTTCGATACTATCGTCTCTACACCGTTCAACGTCAGCCTGCACGATACCGACTGCGTCTCCTGCGGCGCGTGCGTGCAAGTCTGCCCTACAGGCTCGCTAATGATGGCCGAACGCACGCTCAAACGCTACGCCTTCGCCCTTGATCGCTGCATCTTCTGCGGCGACTGTGTAGAGGTCTGCCCTCACGGCGCGCTCGGCGAAACCCCCAACTTCGAGCTATCCTTCTTCAACCGCTTCGGCGAAGATGTCACGCTCGAGAAGGGCGACCTTGCCGTTGCTCCCAACTACCTCGTGCGCCAGCGCCTGCCACGCGGAAAAAAGGATGTACCCGTCATGAGTCCGCTGGTGCGACCGTTGCCAGCCAGAGGACTCAGGGAGTAGTTGAAAGTATAGTAAACCAAAAAGATAGGACGACTACGATCTATTCGTAATCGTCCTGTCTTTTTGATCTATTCTCTATCTAATCTAATTATTTGTGAAAGGTAAACAAGCTCTGCCTCACCAGTTTCGCCTGGTTCTAGACTTTCCACTCTCACACAATCTACAACATACGGGTCATCGACATACACTTTTAATACTTTACCCTTCCACTCCTTATCAGGGTTGGTAGGTAAATCTTGTGGTC
>CAAGKR010143314.1_pt1 | contig 11751 bp, 7 predicted proteins | sample 2556971 | NCBI WGS metagenome assembly CAAGKR01 (sample SAMEA5207829, study PRJEB30636) | soil metagenome | biome: forest; feature: boreal; material: soil | place: USA | collected 2011-09 | depth 1 m
GACTTCATTCGGGACGAGGTCACGAATGTTAACCTCAATACGCACTCGGTCACGTTAAAGAGCGGCCGCGAAAGCCTCCAATACGACGTGCTTGTGCTGGCTGCCGGCGGTATTTCCAACTACGCGGCGGTGGCAGGTGCCGCAGAACACTCCATTCCCTTCCGCAAGATTGCTCATGCGGACAAACTGCGCCTAAGAATGGTTGATGCTCTCGACCATGTTCCCCCTGATCTTCCTCCGCAAGACATCCAGCGCGCCTTGACGTTTGCGGTCGTGGGTGCTGGCGCCAGCGGCGCGGAGCTTTCGACTAAAATGGCAGACTTGCTGCTCGATGCTTTTAAGCGGCGCGCTCTCCGTGGTGAGCCTCGTGTATTAGTGATTGAGATGGGCAACAAGGTGGTGCCCGGAATGGGCGGGAAAATTCGCGAGTTTGTCGAGGAGGCGCTACGAGAATCGCACGTCGAAGTCCATACGCTGACTCGCGTTGTACGCGTCACCGAGAAGACGCTGACTTTTGAACATGATGGAGTGCAAACTGAGATTGAAACTGCGGCAGTCGTTTGGGCAGGCGGAGTGCGCATGAATCCCTTGATCGAAAATCTCCAGGTCGAAAAAACTGGTCGTGGATTGATACTTGTCAAACCTACTTTGCAGGTTCCTTCATATGAGAATGTCTTCGCGCTTGGAGATATTGCGTTCTACAAGGATGCGACCCCGACTCTCGCGGGCACCGCCCAACTGGCATTTCAGCAAGCGGGCCTGCTCGCACAAAACGTTAAAGCCTTTCTTTCGGGCGATAAGCTCAAAACAAAACACTTCGAGGAACTGGGAGAAGCACTCAGCCTGGGCACGGAACGCGCCGCAGTGCTCGCGGGCGGAAAAGCATTTGGTGGACCACTGGCGCGCCAGGCGCGCTTTGCTCTCTACACTTCGCGTCTTCCAACGTGGCAACACCGGCTGCGGGTCGGCGCGAGTTGGTTCTTCGAGGGAACAGCACCTCGGCCGCTCTTGCCCCTGGGTATGCAGAGATAGCTTTGAGGCGAATCAGGTGACCCGCTCTGCGCGCGTACGACTAATCATAATCCTTGGGGCAGCGGTCGCGGCCCTCTCCTTACTGTTATTGGCGCGCGCAAAACGGGCCGTTTTGGAACCGGCAACAATCAAGGTAAATCGCGACGAAAAAACAACCAGGCCCACTTCAGAAGACCGTTCGCCGCCTTTATCATCGCCGGGGCTCTCGCCTAATCAATCCACAAATCTATCGACGCCGTCCCCTACGCAGACTCCAGTTGGTCCAGATATCGAAGGGACACCTTCACTCGCTAGTAATCAGGCTCCCAAAGATGCACCGCTCTCCGGAAGTTTTGTCGGCGCGCTGAAACTTATCATTCCCGTTCTCGGGGTGACGCGAGATCAGCTAACGGACACGTTTATGGATGCGCGCTCCGAAGGACGTGTCCATGATGCAATCGATATCCCCGCTGCTTCTGGTACCCCTGTCGTGGCCGCTGCTGATGGAGAGATCATAAAACTTTTCCAGAGCGACCGCGGCGGGACGACTATCTATCAGCTCAGCACCGATAAGAAGCTTGTGTTTTACTATGCTCATCTTCAACGCTATGCCGACGGACTGGTGGCTGGCAAATTTGCTCGACAGGGAGACGTCATTGCCTATGTCGGCGACACGGGTAACGCCGATGCTGGAAATTATCACCTCCACTTTTCCATCTCCGTCGTTGCCGATCCAAAGCGCTACTGGGAGGGCACCAATATTAATCCCTATCCGCTATTGCGCAAGTGATCTGATTAGAAGCCCGACCGTCAGGGAGGGCTCAGCGTGGAAGCGTCGTTCGCTAATCGTGCAAGCCGTTTTTGCGAGCGAGGGTTTCGGTGCACGTTGAGCGGGCCATTCCGGCCAAACTCCTGTGGGAACACCTGTTGCTACAGATTGGCGATCGCGCAATTATCATTCTACTTTTGCACCAGACCTACAACATGGCGAAAACCATAAAGAACCAAGGAACTCAGGAATGAAAAACATAATCAGACAAACGGCTCTCGCGCTAATCCTGGCCCTCTCAGTCATTGCTGGCGCGAGTTGCGCAACCGGGCCGGCCGGCAATTCCAATACCTTAACGACTCCCGGTAGTCCCACACCTTCCCCTTCGGCTTCACCCTCCGGCGAGGTCAACAAGGCCACCGCGATACCCGTCACGTTGCCCGTGCTGGATGCGTTGTTTTCGGATGAAGCATTTAAGTCGAGTTTGAAATCCAGGATTGAACTTACAGACGAGCAAATAGCTCAGCTGCAGAAAATCTCGGGCGAAGAAGTTGCGAGGCTTCGGCAATCGAACACCGAAGAACAAAGCGGGAACGCTGAGCAGGCGCGTCAGGCCGAGCAATCGCGCCAGCACGCCACGGAAGCCATTCGGGGAGTTATTGGAGAACAAAAAGCAGAAAATCTTTTTGCGCTGGCACGCGAATACTGGGTCAAGGGTAGCGATGAATCCGATGCCAACAAAACCGATAAGACTGATAAGACCGACAAGACGGCCAATACCAATGGGCCGGAGAATACGATGCTGCCAGGTCCAAATGCCGTGCCGAAAGACACGCGTGTGGTTGTAAACATCCCCGCTTTCCGCATGGACGTATTTCAGGAAGGTTCTCTCGTTAAGTCGTACAAAATCGGTATTGGTTACCCTGAGTTTCCCTTGCCAACCGGCCTAAGGAAAGCGCAAACGATTATTTTCAATCCAACATGGACGCCACCCGACGAACCCTGGGTCGCAAAAATGAAAAATGTGAGCGTTGGCGAGAAGGTGGAAGCCGGCAGCAAACTAAATCCGCTTGGGCCAATCAAAATTCCCATCGGCCTGCCGTCGCTTATTCACGGCGGGAAATCGCCGGCGAAGCTCGGGACGTTTGCGTCGCACGGTTGCGTCGGTCTAACGACGGCGCAGGTCCAGGACTTTGCCAAACTGCTGGCTCAGGTTGCCGGTGGCGAAATCTCTGACAAGGCGATCCAGTCATACTTCAAAGACAAGACTCAAACCAAAGTTGTGAAGTTGGCCCACGTGGTACCGGTAGAACTGCGCTACGAAACGATCGTAATAGAGGATGGAAAGCTGCACATCTATCGGGACGTTTACGATCAGGACACAAACACTGAAGAAAACTTGCATGCGGTTTTACAAGCGAATGGCGTAAAGCTCGAAGACCTGAGCGAAGCGGAAAGGGCGCAGGTGTTGAGCGCGCTCAACGCGATGTCGCGCCATCCAAAGTCAGCTGCCATCAGCAAGCCGAGTCCCGGAGCGTCACCAGCCGCTTCTCCAAATACGACACCGGACAAGACAAATAAAAAGATAGCGACGGCTCAGGTCAAGAAGCCAATAGGCAAGAACCAGAAAGAAGTTGTGATTGAGTTGGCGGCTCTCAAAGGAAAGGGTTATCCGGCTCCCGTCAATTTGGATACCGGCAGTGGAAAACCTGTTGCCACAGTGGCAGCATCACGGCCGCTTCGTTAGGAACAAGCCATCCTCTAGAGGCGGCGTTGCCGGCCTCATGAGTGGCGGCTTCGTCGCTATCCGTGCGGAAAGCCACCTAGCTGAAACACAATCGATGTAAGCTTACCGGATTCAACGGTATGGACCTCAATGGCAAAGTTCCAATCGTAACGGGCAGCAGCAAGGGAATCGGCCGCGGCATTGAAAGGATTCTTGTGTGCGGCTCTGCCGCAGTGCAGTGCGGAAAGGCTTCGCCTTTCCGACCGGTCTCTTTCACAATGGCGGCTGTGCCGCCGGTAAAGGCCGAGAACGATGCCTCCTATTTCCCGAGACAACCCTTGCTACTACCTCACTTCGGTTGCGAAGGATCGATTGCCTGTTTTCCGGACTGATTTGATTAAGGCAGTTACATGTCGCGCGCTTGACGAAGCGCGTCATTCAGGAAACTTTGCGATATATGCTTACGTGATAATGCCCGACCATTTTCATTTGATCACAGATTCACCACGAGAGTCTCGCGAAATACTTCGATTCGTAAACGGCATCACAGGAAGAAGAGTCATCGACTGGCTCAAACAGAACAATCACATAGCATCTCTGGAAAAACTCCGAATCAGTGGTCGGGAGAGACGGCATCGCTATTCATTTTGGGACCACCACCCAAATGTTCGACTACTTTGGAATGAAAGTATGTTGATGGAGCGTGTACACTATACTCATCAGAATCCGGAGCGTTTGGGGTTGGTGAACCGCGCGGAAGACTATAAATGTCAAGTGTTCGCTGTTGGAATAAGACGATGCGCGAAGATGAACCGCTTCTGATGGACATCGGAAAGATCGAATGGCGGCAAACGTGAGTTCGGCGGCATAGCCGCGAGAGGATTATCGTGTTGGCGGAAAGGCAAAGCCTTTCCGCACTGCGGAGCGGCATAGCCGCCAACGGACCATGCTGACTGATGGAAAAGATGGGGCGCTACCTCTTGCGCTTTTTCCTGCCTACGCGCAGAGGTTTAACCCGCTCGACCGCATAGTGAAGTCGCACAACGCCGTCCGGATAATCACGAACCGAAAGTAACCTGAGTTCCACCCCACGGTGTTTAGGCGCGATGAGCGGAATGCCCTCGCCAATGAAAGTCGGGATTACGTGAATGATGAATTCGTCAATCTCGCCCGCGTCGAGAAACGACGCGATAATTCCGGCGCCTCCCATCATCCAAATGTCTTTGCCCGGCACGGCGCGAAGACGCTGGGCAAAGTCACCGATAGGTTCGTTGACAAACTCGACGCCCGGAGGGGCAGATTTGGGAGGGTGGTGGGTGAAAACGTAGTTTTTGATTTTGGAACCGAAGCCATAGCCTCCTCCCTTTTTTCCGGAGACAGGCCCGTACGTCGTCCGGCCCCACAGAATCGTATCGATTGTTTTGAAGAAGGCAGCCATGCCGTAGTCGCCAGCAGTTCTCGGACGGTTCAACCACTCGACGCTTCCGTCCGGGCGCGCAATGAAGCCGTCGGCACTGGTCGCGATGTAGACAATGATCTTCCGTTGCTTAGTCATCCTGGGCTCCAATGCATGTCCGACAAAATTTAGGGAATCTCCGGACGAAGGCGGTGCGAACAAATCTTTTTTTAGCGTGCCAGCTGTTTGACACATTGCGGGGTGTGATCAATTAATGGTTCAGTTCAGACAGCGCTTGCGGCTTCACAGGAATCGAGCTCGGGAGCTTCTTCAATTGGCCTTCCTGCTTCACCAAAATAAGGGCGACCTGCTTCGATGGCTCCAAAATACTCTTCGATGCGCTCAAGGATTTCCCCTACCGAGTGAGAATGGTAGAGAGAAGTCCGAAAGAGCGCGCCGCCTTGTAACCCACGCGTAAACTGTCCTGCAAGTTGCTTCATGCGATTGATAGCCGGCGTTTCAGGCATGTCCTCGCGCAGCATGTCAAAATATTCAAGCAGGATCGCCTTTTTGTCGGAAAGAGTGGGCTTAAAGATTGCCCGGCCGTGCATGACATCTTCAATCTGCCGGAAGATCCAGGGATTAGCCATCGCGCCGCGTCCAATCAAAACGCCATGGCAACCTGTCTCCTGAAAACGCGCAAACGCGCCGTCGATGGTCGTTACATCACCGCTGCCTGATACGGGAACCCGGACAGTCTCCTTTATCTGTTTCACGAGATCCCAATTTGCAAGACCGCGATAGCCCTGTTCCTTCGTACGGCCATGCAATGCAATGTGTTCGACACCGCAACCCTCCGCAAGCTTCGCAGTCTCGACAGCATTTATGGTGTGATCGTAAAAGCCGGCGCGAATCTTTATCGTCAGCGGAATCGTGATCGCCTTCTTAATCTTTTTAAGAATTGTCTCGAGGCGTTCATGGTCCTTCAAAAGACCTGACCCGCCGCCATGCTTCACTACTTTCGGAGCCGGGCAACCACAGTTAACATCGAGAATGTCGGCGCCGATTTCCTCCGCCATTTCTGCGGCCATGCGCATGCGTTCGGGTTGGCCACCAAAAATCTGCACCGCAAACGGCCGCTCCTCCGGGTAAAAGCGCATCTGCCGCTTCGACTTCGGATTGCTGCGCGTCAAACCCTCAACTGAAATAAACTCAGAGACGCTCAAACCAACGCCGCCGCGTCGCTTCACCAAGCGGCGAAACGAAACGTCAGTCACACCCGCCATTGGCGAAAGTATCAACGGCGGGTTGATCTCAATATCACGAATCTTGAATGGCTTGATTTCCGGCGTCATGACGATCTCACTGAAACTTTAACGAATAGCTTAGGGAAGGTCTAGCTCTGCGGAAGCCCGCGCGTTAGCAAGGGCTTGGCTTCGAGGAGCCCTCCCTGAGAGTGGGCTTCTGCTTGAGTTAGGCACCCTCAATAGATTCCTCACTCAACAATTCATACAGAGTGCTTGCGTCTTTTCGCGAAACCTGGCGGGTGGTGGGGACCAAAACAACTCGGATAGTCGTCAACGTATTGTGGCGACGGATTAGGATTTCGTCACCGGGCTTGACGGCGTGCGAAGATTTAGCAGAACTTCCGTTGATGCAGACTCGACTCGCTTCGCAAAGTTTTTGAGCCAGGGTTCGCCCGGAACAAAGGCGACTCGTTTTAAGGAAGAGATCGAGACGCATGGCAGAAGCCCGACCGTCAGGGGGGGCTCCTCAAAGCCAAGCCCTTGCTAACGCGCGGGCCTCCGCAACAATAGCTATGGTTTCGGAAAAATTCCGAGCAGCTTACCTTTCTTCTTTGCCGCTGGCTTTTCTCCGCCGGTCTGCACCCCGCTGTTTTCGGCTGTTTTCTCCGGCGCAAGTTTCAATATCGGCGCTACGGCTGCGCGGTAGCTGTCGGAGATCTTTATGTAAGCTTCATTGCGCAGATTCTGGAGATACTCCTCACGCTGTTTGTCTGATCGTTCGATCGTAATAGCCTCGCGCACCTGGTTCTCATTGAAAGTTGCAGCATTGCTGGCCGGTGTCCGTTCATCAACGCGAAGAATCTGATAACCATCATTAGTGCGAAGCGGTTCGCTGACGCCTCCAACTTTTACGTCTTTGACCGCGGCTGCGATGTCTTGACGAAGATTAGGAACTTCAAAAGCACCCACTTTGCCTTTGTTCTGCGGCGCCGTGCGCACGCCGTTCAGCTCACGCTCCGAGTTTGCTGTAGCAAGCGCGCCAAAATCTGGGCCCGAGCGTAACTGCCTCACCAGATCCAGTGCCCTGGCTTTCACCTCGGCCTCGTTCTTACCGGCGGAACTCAAAAAGATCTCGGAGAGCGTCACGCTTTCAGGCTTGCGAAACTTGTCCTGGTGCGCATCGAAATATTTTTTCAACTCGGGTGTTGTTAGCCCAAAGAAGATCTTTCGGTCAACTTCCTGCTGAATCACAGCCTGCTTCATAATTTCGACGCGTAGCGTTTGACGAGTGGTTGCCGGATCGACGCCGCTCTCTCGCATCGCGGCATCAAGCTTTTCAATGCTGGTGATGCCCTGCTCTTTTGCCACGTCGAGCATGCGCCGGTTAACCTCAGCTTCGACTTCAGCCGAAAGATCGAGTTCCTTTCCCTTTTGCAGCAGAAGCTGTTCATTAACGAGCGTGGCAATTAACTCAGCCTGTCGCTTACTGACTTCTTCTGAAGCTTGCTCCGCAGACATCCCTGACTGCTTCAGCGCGTCAATACGTTCTTTGGATTCACGCTTCAGCATTGAGAGAGTGATAACGTCGTCGTTTATCTGGGCGATAACCTCGTCAACGACTTGCAACTCACCTTCCTGCGCGAAAGTTGACGATGGCACTAAGGCCAAAATGCCGAATACAAAAATGCCTGCTATTGCGAGCGATACAAATTTAGATTTCACAAAATTACTCCTCAAAAAAGGGGTCAGTGGTCGGTTGTCAGTTGTCAACAATGGCTGGGTACTAGATTTGACCATAAAAATCTACTCAAAACAAACGGCAGCTCCAGGCTGCTACTACCTACCACGGACAACTGACTACTGACCGTCATTTGACCTTAGTTCGAGCAATGCGCCACGTACCACATCAATCAACTGATCTTGCTCATCCTCGTTTAGCGCCATTCTTAAAACGCCGGTCGGGGTGAAAATTCTACCTTCCTGACTGCCTACAAATACGGCCAGCTTCTCAGGCGATATATGCGCCTTTTCGCTAAATTTGAGGGCGACGCCGTCAGCAGTCTTATCTATCGAAAGTACTCCGATATCTTCAGCTAGTCGTCTCAAGAGGGCATAGGCAAAAAGTTGATCGACCGACTCCGGAAGACGTCCGTACCGATCCCGTGTCTCATTGCGAATATTCGAAAGCGTCTCTTCATCGCGGGCCGACGAGACGCGCTTGTAAGTCCGCAGTCGCTGGCCCATGTCGTTGATATATTCATCGGGTATGGCCACGTCAACACCCAGATTGATCGAAACACTGGTTTCATCTTCTACCGCCTCACCGCGCAACTCCGCGACGGTGCGTTCCAGCATCTGCGTGTAAAGATCAAAGCCAAGCGCGTCCATGTGACCCGACTGCTGGCCGCCGAGAAGATTTCCTGCGCCGCGTAGCTCGAGGTCCAGCGCGGCAATCCGAAAGCCCGCGCCCAAATCTGAAAACTCCCGAATAGCTGCCAGACGACGCTTGGCAATCGGCGAAAGTTCCTGCTCACCGGGTATCAAGAGATAGGCATAAGCGCGGCGATTTGAGCGCCCTACACGCCCGCGCAACTGATAAAGCTGAGAAAGACCGTATTGATCGGCGCGGTTTATGATGATCGTGTTGGCGCGTGGAATGTCTATCCCATTCTCAATGATGGTGGTGGCAACCAGCATATCGTATTTAAACTCAATGAAGTCGAGCATTACCCGTTCCATTTCTTTTTCGTTCATTTGACCGTGGCCAACAACCAGCCGCACCTGAGGCACTAGGCGCTTTACCAGGGCTGCTATCGTCTCGATGGTTTCCACGCGATTATGTATGAAGAAAACTTGCCCGCCCCGACCAAGTTCGAGCTCAATGGCCGACTTGATAACGTTTTCAGAAAACTGGACCACCTGAGTTTGAATTGCGAGTCGATCGCGCGGCGGCGTTTCAATCAACGACATATCACGCAAACCGCTAAGCGACATGTTGAGCGTGCGCGGTATGGGCGTCGCCGAAAGCGTCAACACATCAACGCGCTTTTTCAGGTGTTTCAATCTTTCTTTGTGGGCCACGCCAAAACGCTGTTCCTCATCAACGACGACGATGCCAAGCTCTTTGAAGCGGACGTCTTTCGACAGTAGCCGGTGGGTTCCAATAACTACATCTATTTCGCCTGCCTCGACGCGCTTGGCAACCTCCTTCTGTTCCTTCGCGGAACGAAAGCGCGACAGCAATTCAATCTTTACTGGAAAAGGAGCAAAGCGGCTGCGAAAGGTGTCGTAGTGCTGGTAGGCAAGCACAGTCGTGGGCGTCAACACTGCGGCTTGTTTGCCTTCCATTACGGCTTTGAAAGCAGCGCGCATTGCCACCTCGGTCTTGCCATAACCGACGTCCCCGCAAAGAAGGCGGTCCATCGGCGTCGGCTCTTCCATGTCATGTTTTACGTCTTCAATAGCGATTTCCTGATCGGGAGTTAAGACGTATTCAAATCCATCTTCAAACTCCCGCTGCCATGGCGTATCGGCGGCGAAAGCATAACCGCCAACAAGTTTGCGCTCGGCATACAAACGCAAAAGCTCATCAGCCATGTCGCGCATTGCGCGCTTCGCCCTGGCCTTTGTCTTCTGCCAGCCGAGTCCGCCAAGACGATCGAGCTGTGGTTGATGTCCTTCAGCGCTCGAATAACGTTGAACCAGATCGAGCCGCTCTACAGGAACGTAAAGCTTTGCATCCTCAAAATAAAAAAGCAGTATAAACTCGCTGCTTCGCGTTCCGAGGTCGAGCGTTTGCAAGCCGCCGAAACGACCGATTCCGTGATCCACGTGCACAACATAATCGCCGGGTTTGAGATCGCGAAAGTCGGAAAGGAAAGCCGCGGTCTTTGATTTTCTTTTCCTGCCGTCTGCCTTCTGTCTACTGCCGTCTGACGCCGGCGCGCGGCGCTCAAGCGCTTGCGCTCCAGCCTCGTCAAACAGGTCGGCTTCAACGTGGACCAGGAGCCGCGCAGCGAGCATCTCGAAACCACTGCTGAGACGACCGACGGTCACAATTATCTGAGCAGCAGTGGTCGAAGGTTCGGCAGCTTCATCCACCAACGAAAGCCGCGCCTCGATGTCATACTCCGAAAAAATCTCGGTCACTCGTTCCGCGACTCCGAGACTCGGCATTACGAACAGCGTTGTCGTACCACTTTCGCGAGCATCTGCTAAATCCGCCGCCAGACCGGCAAGGCGGCCGTGATACTTCAGAGCTGATTGCGTTTTCCATTCAACTTCGGGCGCTTGCTCTGCCACGGGGAAAAGAAAGAGTGGCGTACGCACGCTTCGAGCTCGCCCTAATTGGACCTTTGGCGCTTCAGCGTCCAGCCCAATAACTTGATCGAGTTCAGCAGCCGCCCGTCCAAGTAAACGCAGTTCTATTCTCTGTCTTTCAGCAATCTTTGCGCGCAACTCTTCCGGCCGCAGGTAAAGCTCTTCCGGCTTCAAAGCTATGTCGTCGGCTGCTTCCGTCTCCGCGTAGCGATCGGCCAGCGTCTGGTAAACTTCGCCAAGATACGACTCGACAGTGGATGGCTCGTCGACGACCAGCACGGCATCCCGCAGATAATCGAATACGCTGCCGCTTCTTTCGCGAATGATAGGCATCAACCATTCCCATCCACCAAAGCCCTCGCCTTCGTCGGCAAAAACTGTGCGATCTCGAAGCGCTCGTTCATAGCGCTCATCGCTCCAGCGTTGGCGAGCTGCTCGGGCCCATTTGATGAAATCCTCGTTCCGGACCACCACTTCGCGCATCGGAACAATTTCTATTGCGCTTAATTGACTGGTAGAAAGTTGAGTCTCGGGGTCAAACGTACGGATTGAATCTATCTCGTCACCGAAAAACTCGATTCGTGCGGGCCGTTCCTGTCCTGGCGACCAGACGTCAAGAATGCCGCCACGCATCGAAAACTCGCCGACCGCTCCTACTGGATCTTCGCGCACATATCCGGCAGCCACGAGGCGTTCCACCAGATCTTCCGGCGATTGGTTATCGTTGCGGGCCAGCAAAGCTCCGGCGCGAGTGATTTCATCAGGTGTAATTGTCCGGCGTGACAAAGCGCGCGCAGTGAGGAGAACGAAATCCTGTGAGTGGCGCGCCAATCGCCACAAGGTCAAAGCGCGGCGTTCCAGGGTTTCCGGATGCGGGGACGATCCGGCGTAGGGATCACTTTCGGAAGCCGGCAGCATCAGCACTTCGTTTTCGCAATGCTTTTTTCCCGCGAGCGCGCAATACCAGAAGCGCAGGTCGCTTTCCCATGGCTCCAGATCCCGATTTGATTGGGTGACAATAGCGAAGAGTTTTCCAGTCTCGCGTTGCAATGCAGCAAGCGCCAGCGCGCGAGCAGAGTCGGCAACGAGTCCGCTTATGGAAACTACCCGCGCACCGCGATTTATTTCGGCAACCACGCCTTTGAAATCCGGCGTTTCAGTAAGCTGATGCAGCGTGGCCTGTAGAGCGTTAGTTGTTTGAATGTTACTAGTCATTCTGTCTGAAAGCACCGAAGGTGCGAAAATATAGGAGTCAGGGGCAAGCGCGCAGCGCGGCTCCCCC
>CAAGKR010073906.1_pt1 | contig 11737 bp, 6 predicted proteins | sample 2556971 | NCBI WGS metagenome assembly CAAGKR01 (sample SAMEA5207829, study PRJEB30636) | soil metagenome | biome: forest; feature: boreal; material: soil | place: USA | collected 2011-09 | depth 1 m
AAAAGGAAGTCGTCAAGGTGCAGCAGCAATACCTCGACGGCGCCATCACCAACGGCGAACGCTACAACAAGGTCATCGCCATCTGGGGCGACGTCACCGAAAAAGTTGCCGACGAAATGTTCAAAGCCCTGGAAACGCAGGACCGCGATGGCAACATCAACCCCGTTTACATCATGGCGGACTCCGGCGCCCGCGGATCGAAGCAGCAGATTCGCCAGCTCTCCGGTATGCGCGGACTGATGGCCAAGCCTTCCGGCGAAGTGATCGAAACTCCGATTACTTCAAACTTCCGCGAAGGCCTCACCGTGTTGCAGTACTTTATTTCCACCCACGGCGCCCGTAAGGGTCTCGCGGATACGGCGTTGAAGACTGCCGATTCTGGCTACCTCACCCGCCGTCTGGTCGATGTGGCGCAAGACGTCATCATCAACGAGCTCGATTGCGGCACTTCGGACGGCATCTACGTCGAACCCATCATCGAAGCCGGCGTGGAAGTCGAGCCGTTGCGTGACCGCGTGGTCGGCCGCGTATCGCTCGAAAAAATCCGCGACTTCGAAGGCGATGTGATCGTCGACGTAAACCAGGAAATCACTGAAGAGCTTGCCAACGATATCCAGGAAGCTGGTATCGAGCGCGTTCGCATTCGTTCCGTGCTCACCTGTGAATCCCGCCGCGGAGTTTGCGCCTTGTGTTATGGCCGCAACCTCGCATCGGGCCGCATGGTCGAACTCGGAGAAGCGGTCGGCGTTATCGCCGCGCAGTCCATCGGCGAGCCCGGCACGCAGTTGACCATGCGCACCTTCCACATCGGTGGTGCGGCAACCCGCGTCAGCGAGCGTTCTACTCTTGAAGCCAAGAATAACGGCGTGGTGAAGTTCGTCGACCTGCGGCACGTAGAAGGCCGCGGCGGCGCCAGTATTGCCATGAACCGCTCGGGTTTGCTCATCATCGTTGACGAAAAGAACCGCGAAAAGGAACGCTACCATGTGGTTTACGGTGCGCGTCTCCGGGTCAAGGACGGCGACTCCGTCAACCACGGACAGATCCTCGCAGAATGGGATCCGTTCACCTTCTCCATCCTTACCGAAACGGCGGGCTCCATTAAGTTTGACGACCTCCGCCCGGGTATCACCATCGAGGAACAAGTCGACGAAGTGACCGGACTGTCGCAGCTCGTAGTCACTCTGCCGCCAGGAGATGAAAAGCATCAGCCCGCCATCCTCGTCCGCGATTCCAGCGGCAAAGTTCGCAAGAAGTACCTCATGCCCTCACGCGCCCACTTGATGGTGCAGGATGGCGATGAAGTACAGGCCGGCGACGTGCTCGCGAAGATCCCGCGCGAAACCACCAAGACCAAGGACATCACCGGCGGTCTGCCGCGCGTTGTCGAACTCTTCGAAACCCGCAAGCCCAAGGATCCCGCGGTTATCAGCGAGATCGACGGCACCGTTCGCTACGGCGAAATCGCCAAGGGCATGCGCAAAATCTACGTCGAAAGCGCCGACGGCAAAACCAGCAAGGAATATGCTATTCCTCGCGGTGTGCACATCAACGTTCAGGAAGGCGAACACGTTCGCGCTGGTGAAGCGCTGATCGATGGCCCGCTCAACCTGCACGACTTGCTGGCCGTGCTCGGTGAAAAATACACCCAGGCTTACCTCGTCAACGCTATTCAAGAGGTCTACCGCCTGCAGGGTGTGAACATCAACGACAAGCACATCGAAACCATCAGCCGTCAGATGATGCGCTGGGTCAAAGTCGAAGATGTCGGCGATACCACGTTCCTTCTGGAAGAGCAGATCGATAAGTTTCGCTTCCGCGAAGAAAACGATCGCATCATCGCCGAAGGTGGCCGCCCCGCAACCGGGCGTCCGCTGCTCCTCGGCATCACCAAGGCGTCGCTATCCACGGACTCTTTCATCTCCGCTGCAAGCTTCCAGGAGACCACCCGCGTCCTTACTGAAGCGGCCGTCGCCGGGAAAGTTGATTACCTGCGGGGCTTGAAGGAAAACGTCATCATGGGCCGTTTGATTCCCGCTGGTACGGGTCTCGAACACTACCGCAGCCTGCAACTGCTCACGGAAATGCCGCCACCGGCGCCTGTTGAAGAGATGCTGCCGGACTCCGCAGAATTCGCAGCCGCCGACGAAGCCGCCGGGCTCGATTTCCTGGGGGGCAAAGACGGGGACCTCGAAGCCGACATCCTCCCCGAAGGCCAGGACTAATTTGGACCGCGGCTTTGGAGTCCGGCAGTTCTACTGCCGGACTCCAAAGCCAGGCATTCTAGAAAACGAAGGTTCATCATCATTATCAACCGTAAAAACGGGAGCAGAGTTCCCGCGCTGCACAAGAAAACGGCAGCCCTTCGGGGCCGCCGTTTTCTCTTACTCCTCAATGTGGCGCTGGCTTTCTCGCCAGCTCTGTCCACTCGTGCAAAACCGTAACGCCGCCATCCTGGCGGTCATGAACGCCGATACGGCTGGAAGCCAGCATTGCTAAGAACCCGTACCTTCGTACAGGTAAGCCTCAAGCACTACGCTCCCGCATCCAACTTGCCGCCCTCTAAGAGCTTACTTATTATGGACCTAGTAAATAGGGCCGCATTTCTATCTTTTCCCATCTGTCTCAGAGCCTATGCACGCGGAATCGACCACCGGCACAAACCAAAAGGACTCAACTCTCCGGGATTCGTTTCCCGGGGCCGAAGCGCGCCTCAGGAGCTTTGAAAAACGCCAGACCGAACTTTGGCGCCTGACCTTCTTTCTTCTTTTCGTCCTCTCGACTGTATTCGCCTGGCTTTCCTGGGGCTGGCTCCGCGAAGAAAAATCCCATTTGGTTGCGCTGCCCATCGGCCTGGTTGCCCTCGTAGTTCTCTTCGGCGCGTACATCTGGAAAAAGACCACTGAAATCTCGGAGCTCAAAGGCCTCCTGCGCGGGCTCGATCAGAAGGAAGGCAGTCTTCCAAGCGATAGCCAGCTCGACCAACTCTTCGGCATGATCTGCAAATCGCAGCAAGGCTTCCGCGATTTGATCGATTCTTTCGATGATGTGCTGCTGGCCCTTAGCCTGGAAGGTGATATTCGCGCCACTAATCGCAGCTTCGCAGATTTGCTGGGCTTCCCCTTCCAACAAATTATTGGACGCTCGCTGAAAGATTTTGTCGAAGACGCCAGCGGGGGACCGCCGAAATCGCTGGCTCGAGGGTTGGCCAGGTTCCTCGAGACCCGCGAGTGGAATGGCCTCGTGCAAATACGTATAAAGCGTGATAACACTCTTCACTACTTCGAGTGTGCCGCGCACGCCATGGTCCGCGATGGCAAGGTGCATGGCCTCACCGTGCTCGCTCGAGATATCACTTCTGTAAGGCAAAACGAAGCACGCTTTACTGAACTTTTCGAAACTCTCCAAGAAGGCATCTACATTATTTCCGCCCAGGAGGATCGCCTTCTCGAAGTCAACCCTGCTCTCGTCCGTATGCTGGGTTACGATTCCAAGGAAGAGCTCCTCGCCAAACACGTTTCCGAAATTTTCGTCGATGAACTGCAGCGCGCCTCTACCATCCGGGAGGTCAATCGCCAGCCCTCTCCCGAAAGCCGCGAAATTACTCTTCGCCGCAAGAATGGCCAGCCGCTTGTCTGCCTGAACACCACCACCGCTGTTCGCGACACCAGCGGCAAAGTTGTCCGTTACCAGGGCGCGCTTGTCGATATCACTTCGCAGCGCAAAATCGAAATACGTCTTCACAAGGAACAGGAATTCGCGCGTCGCCTGGTCGATAGTTTCCCAGACCTTATTTTCGTGGTGGATGCCGACAAGCGCTACAGCTATGTCAGTCCCAAAGTTCCGATCGTGCTCGGTTATGAAACCGCCGAATTCATTGGCACGGTTTTCGGCGAGCGCGCTCATCCGGATGAACGTGGATCCGTGCTCTCGCTGTTGCAGGACCTTTTGACCGGTCGCAAGAATTTTGGCTCTATCGAAACACAAGTCCGCCACAAGAGCGGCGATTGGCGCAGATTGCGTTGCCACTTCAGCCCTCTGTTCGACGAGACCGGCAAGATCGAAGGCGTGGTCATTTCCGGCCGCGATGTCACCGAAGTGAAGCGTCTCGAAGAACAATTGGTCCAGGCGGAAAAGCTGGCCGCTATGGGCCAGATGCTGGCTGGCGTCGCTCACGAGCTGAACAATCCCCTTACCGCCATTCTCGGTGTAAGCGAACTTCTTCGCGACCGCCACGGAATCGATGAAAGCACCAAGCGGCAGTTGGAAATGACCCACCGCCAGGCACGTCGCGCTGCCCGCATTGTCCAGAACCTCCTGGAGTTTTCGCGTCCCGCTTCTCCTCAGAAAAAGCCCCTGGATCTTAACCGCATCATCGAGAGAACCTTGCAGTTGCACGAGCATTCCCTTCGCCGTAACAACGTAGAAGCCGACTTCGTGCCGCGACCCTCTCTGCCTGTTGTGGTCGGCGATCCCAACCAGCTCATACAAATTTTCCTGAACCTTATCAGCAATGCCGAGCAGGCCATCCGCGAGGTTCGCGAGAGTGGACGCGTCAAGATCCGCCTCGGCCAAGACGGCAGCCGCGTTTTTGTTACCGTGCAGGACGATGGCCCCGGCATCAAGCCTGAAGCTTTGCCTAAGCTTTTCGATCCGTTTTTCACCACCAAGCGCCCTGGAGGCGGCACCGGCCTCGGTCTCAGCATCTGCATGTCAATCGTTCGCGAGCATGGAGGCAATATCGAAGCGGAATCGCTTTCCGGCAGCGGAGCTACTTTCACCGTTTTTCTGCCCGTTCCGGTCACCAAAAAGCGCCTCGTTGTGCGTGATCTGGATACCGGTTCGGGTGAGTGGTTGGCACCATCGGTCGAGCTTCTGAAGGATCGCGCCATTCTGGTCCTGGACGACGAAGAAAGCATTCGCATGCTGCTTTCCGAAGGGCTGTCCGCCCAGGGTTTGAAGGTGGATTGCGCCGCCAGCGCCGAACAGGCGCTCAGCCTCATCCTCGGCTGCAAGTACGACGTCATTTTGTGCGACTTGAAATTGTCCGGCCATGGCCCCAACGCCGACGGTCACAATGTCTCCGAACGCCTTAAGATTGCAGCAGGGATGAACAAGCCCGAAGTCATCTTTATGTCCGGTGACGTTCTGGGCGATCAGGCACACGCCGGCGTCGATATGCCCTACAAACTCCAAAAGCCGTTCCGCATCTCCGACGTCCTCAACCAGCTCATGGAAGTTTTCGCCAGCGATCCCGTCGCGCCCGCAAAGCCCTAAATAGACTCTCTGCCAAGCGCACTCAAGTGTGTGTAGCTCGCGACTACAGGGGTGCCCGTATGCGAACGCCGGAAATTGGGTGATACAGTCAAGTTCGGCCAGCCAGCGACGCGAAGCTTGCGTAATAGTACTTACGTTGACAGCGTCGATACTGCGAACGCAAAATGAGCTGTCGAATGCAACATTTACCGCGCAGCCGGGTTTGAAACCTATAGCGCGTCCTGGGCGTCTCATTCTATGAGGGACCTCAAGCGCTGGAGTGCAGAGGAGGTTCAAGAACATGAGTAAATTTAAAGGTGCCGCCGCAATCACGCCGGCGTTGGGCAAGCAAATATTAGGATCTTTTTTGTCACTGGCGATGGTGTTCGCCTCTTGGCCGCTGAGCCTTTTAGCTTCTCAAGATCCGCAAGCCCAGGTGCAAGGCGCACCGGGACCGCAGGACGGCCAGAGCCAATCACCTGCTGGCAAGGGCGCTCCGTACAACCAGCAGACTCCCGAACAATTGCAGCAGTTGGTAGCGCCCATCGCTCTTTATCCAGATTCGTTGGTGGCGCAGATTCTGGCGGCGTCCACGTTTCCTGAACAGGTCGTTGAGGCCGACCGATTTGTTCAAGCGCACCCTGATTTGAAAGGCGATGCTTTGGGTCAAACTGTCGACCAACAAAATTGGGACCCCAGCGTTAAGGCCCTGGTTGCGTTTCCGTCGGTTCTCGGAAATATGGACAAGAATCTCTCGTGGACGTCTTCTCTGGGCGACGCCTACTACAATCAGGAATCGGACGTGATGCAGGCCGTGCAGGATATGCGGCAAAAGGCGCAGGCGAGCGGCAATCTTAAGTCCACTACCCAACAAGTTGTCACCGCCCAGGGTCCGACCATTGAAATCCAGCCTGCCGATCCGCAGGTTGTGTATGTTCCCGCCTACAATCCCTGGACAATTTATGGTGGCCCAATCGTCGCTTGGCCGGGATGGTACCCGTATCCCGGAATTTGGTGGGGCGGACCGTTTCTTTCCTTCGGAGTTGGCTTTGGAATCGGCTGGTACGGTGGCTTTGGCTGGGGCTGGAACCACTGGGGTTTCAATTGGCACGGCCATTACGCGGTCTATAACAACAATCGCTACTACTCGCACAGCAACACATTTTACAACCGGAATAATTTCTATCGTGGCAACGCGCGCGCTGGATATAATGGACACGGCTACAACGCAGCAAACCGCCCCCCCAACGCTGGCCACGCAAGCGTCTACAATCGTCCAGGTGCGACCAATCGTCCCTTCAACGGAAGTTCTGCCGCTGCCCGTGGATATACTGTACCCCACACTCAGTCCGGCACTCAGACCGGCACTCGCTCAAGCGCCTACAGCGGTTACGATCATGGCGGACAGGCGAGAAGCTACTCGTCACGCGGAAGTGCCAGCATGGGCGGCAGCGCGTCCCACGGTGGTGGTGGCGCCCCGCACGGCGGTGGGGGTGGCGGATCCCACGGTGGTGGCGGCGGTAGCCATCATTGATCGAGCTACGTTCGTCAACGATTCGTTATCGTGTAAGAGAGCTTGTCAACTTTAGAAATGGAGAACGGATATGCGGCCAACCAAGCGGAACGTACACCAATTTTCCTGGGCCAATCTCTCTAAGTTCGTCGCTGTCGCTCTCCTGCTGGCGGGCTGCGTTCCAGTCATTTCCGTCGCGCAGCAGAAGGGCCAGAAGACATTTGCCTCTGCGGAGGATGCTGCGAACGCGCTGGTCAATGCGACCCAAAGCAACGAGGAGCAGGCCATGCTCGAAATCCTCGGGCGAGATGCCAAGCGCGTCGTAGCCTCCGGAGACGATGAAGAGGACGCGCAAAGCCGCGCCAATTTCGTCAAGAAGTATCAGGAGATGCACCGTTTGGTGACCGAGCCCGACATGACCACTACCCTATATATCGGGGCGGAGAACTGGCCCACCCCGATACCGTTGGTGAACAAAGCGAATGTCTGGTATTTCGACACGGATGCAGCCTGGCGGGAGATTTTGTTCCGGCGAGTTGGCAAGAATGAAATGTCAGCGATTCGCGTTTGCCAGCAACTGGCTACAGCCCAGAAAGAATATTATTCGATGCAGCAGAGCGTTTATGCCCAGAGAATCTACAGTTCAGATGGACAGCGCGACGGTCTTTATTGGAGAGCATCAGACCAACAATCCCAGAGTCCTATTGGTCCGCTCGTAGCCTCGGCCGTTGCGGAAGGCTACACCAATACCCAAGAAAGCGCGCCGACGCCGTACCGCGGTTATTACTACCGCATCCTGACCAGCCAGGGGAAAAACGCTACGGGCGGTGCCAAGAGTTACATCGTAAACAGTAAAATGACCGGCGGTTTTGCTTTCCTGGCCTATCCTGCGGAATACAGATCCTCTGGCGTGATGACGTTTGTCGTTGGTGAGGATGGCGTCGTATGGGAGAAAGATCTCGGCAAGAAGACTGATGCCCTCGCCAAAACGATCAAGGTATTTAATCCCGATTCCACTTGGCGAAAGGCCGAAGACGAGCCGCAAGAAACAGCCGCTGATCAGAAGCCGATGTAAGAGGGATTTGAATTCAGGTAGCGGCAACGGAAGGCGTGCCGCAGAAGTACTTGTCCAAGGAACCCGCTGTTACTGACGTAAGTTATTTCGCCGTAGCGGCAGGCGCATCCACACCAAACTCCCACACGAATACATCCAATCCGTCCGGAATGATTTGTGCAATCACATACTCGCCCGGTGGCAATGCTTCGCTCAACGTAAACCGGTACACTGCCGGCGCCACTTCCCAACGTTGAATCGCAACGATATTGCTCTGTCTTGACATCTGTTGCCCAAACAGCGTGCTGATTGATTCGAGTTCCCGCCCATTCCGCGTCACCTTCGCTCGAATCAGCTCCACGTCCGGCCCGTTCGTGTCCTGCCGCACGGTCCTCTGAATCTTCGTATCTTTCTCCGGGTCGGTCGCCACTTCACGAAGGTAAAACTCCGGGCCAATCGTCTTCACCCGAAGCGTCGCTCGCGTGCCCGGCAAGACCAGACGCTGCTTCCCCGGCACGACTGGCACCGGCGCCAGGATCTGCGCCAGAGTTCGCAACTTGTCCGCTTTCAATTGCGAACCAACCTGATCCATAATCCGGACCGATTTTCCTTCCACCAGGAACATCCCTTCGCCCTCTGGCAGGAAGGCTCCGTCGCCCACGCGCAGGCTCGCATCAATATCCGTCACGTTATCCATGCGCCGCGCCTCTTCCTGCTTGCGAATTTTTTCTACTTCCGCGGCAGAGGCCTTCGCATCATCGCCAACTGCCTTCTCTGTCGCATCCCAGTCCACCAAGGACGCCGGCAGTTCCTCCCAATCTCCGCGTTCCAGGCTGTAATAACGCACTCGATCGCCATCGCGCTTGTATTCGCGGATTACCTGGAAAGTTCCATCCTTCAACACCAGTTTCTTCCCGCGCGGCACCGTTGGCGCGGCAGCCGCGGGTTTGTCTTTTGCTGCTGGAGAGTTCTGCGGTTCCTGGGAAAGTAAATCGTGGGCCAGTTTTGGGGTGAAGGAAGCTGCCAGAAGGGTGCCGAGCAGCAGCAATCCGTGTCTACCGTGCGCAGCTATTCTTCGAACTGCCATAGGATCCCCGGTGATGCTAACCGGCGCAAAACCGGAAGCACAACCCTATCTTCAGCATAGTCCTGAGAAACAGAACTCCGCAAGTTAGCAAACGATTTCATCTTTCTGTCTGGGCCGGTTGCAATACAGGAAGTACCGAGGGCTGAAATAGCCAAGCCGGCAGCTGGGAGCGCCGTCTTGCGCTCGTTAATGCGTGCAGCGAGGAAAGAGCGTTACCAGCACCATCAGGTCCGACAAGGTAAAAAGCCAGTTTTCGGCTTGTGCGCCCGCAGCTTCCGCCGCGCGTGCAATCATGCCTAAATGGCGAGTTCGCGCGAAGTTATGCAAGTGCTCCACGCAAATTCCCGTCAGGCTGGCTACCTCGGAATCGGTAAAGATTTTTTGACTCGATTTGACCGTAACCACGTTTAGCCTCTTTGCTTCAACCATTCTTCTTTTCCTCACCCAATGGGATGCTGTGGGGCAGGATAGAAGATGCAAATATCCAGAGCAATAGTAGTTCCGTTTCATCTGCCCTAAACGAATTCCCTAGTACTTTTCGCCCAGGGCCGAAATTCACGGCTTTTCGCGTTTGGGGGAAATATTGAACGTACTTGAAATCTAGTAGGCACGCCTTCGAGGTATGCAAAAATGTATCGCGCTTACGAATTTCCTACAGCTTTCGGGAGGTGCCTTTTAATCTCTTTCATCTGTTTGGTGTGCCTCAGTTGGTGTGCGGCGATCATGTCGAACCATTCATATACGTTCAACATCCCCAGAAATACATGCGGCCAGCGGTAAACGCTCAGATCCCGTTCTTTGGTTTCATCCAGGAACGCCAGGGTTCGCTCCCGCGCCGCGCGCATCTCCGCAAGCATCTCCTCCTTACTGCCCATCAGGCTGCTGTCGAGAGGGATCGGCGTCTTTCGCCGGATGATCCGGCTCTCCACTAGCCAAAGCGGCAGATGCATGCGCTTCAAGTAGGGGATAGGTCGCGGTATTTTTTGCGAAATCCGGTCGGCTCCGCCCACCACCGCGCGTTCCACCATGATTAAGTGGGCCACCAACTCGCCGGCTGACCACTCATCCCGTTTAGGTTTGCAATTCCACTTTTCCGGCGGAATAGCGTCTGCGGCGCGAAAGAAGGTAGTCTGCGCGGCGGCCAGCTTATCAAGCATGGTTTCCAGGGAGCGCACCCCCTTACTCTATCAGTAACCCGCTATTCTTTCTTATGTAGGGGCCGCCTTCTGAGGCGGTCCGCCAACCAGTACTTAAGAAGTTGGCCTGCTCGATCTGTCAATCGTCACCGGGTGCCGCGCCCTTCGCCGTTAAGGGTATGGATTTTCTCCGCGGATTCTAACTTTTGACTATTTACCACTCTTGATCTTTAACTTAAAACTTCTAACTCAAACCACCGCTCCGCCCGCCGCTTCAAACGCCTGCGCCAACTGCAGCACCCGCGCCTCGGCAAACGCCGGCCCAAAAATCTGCAATCCCACGGGCAATTCGCCACCAATTCGTCCGCACGGCACGGAAATCCCCGGCAGCCCCGCTAGCGACCCCGTCACGGTATAAATATCCGCCAGGTACATCTGCAGCGGATCGTTCGTCCGCTCTCCGATCTTGAATGGAGGCACTGGCGAAGTCGGCGTAACAATCGCATCCACTTTCGTGAACGCATCGCGGAAATCCTGCGCGATCAGGGCCCGCACCTTTTGCCCCTTCAAATAATACGCATCGTAATATCCGGCAGACAGCACGTACGTTCCCAGCACAATTCGCCGCTTTACTTCCGCGCCGAAACCCGCGCCGCGCGTCTTGCGGTACGTGGAAATCAGTGAATCGCCTTCCACCCGTGGCCCGTAACGAACGCCATCATACCGAGCCAGGTTCGAACTCGCCTCCGCCGTCGCAATTATGTAGTACGTCGCAATCGCATAATCCGTGTGCGGCATGCGGATGTCGACCATCTCACAGCCCAGCTTGAGAAAAATTTCGATCCCCGCGGTGATCTTCTCGCGCACGCCCGTATCCATTCCCTCGGCAAAATATTCACGGGGAATTCCGATCTTCAGCCCCTTCACGGGTCTTGTCAGCGTGGCACCGTAATCTTCCACCGGCGCGGTCGTAGAAGTGGAATCATTCGGATCTCGCCCCGCAATCGTTTGCAGAATCTTCGCCGCATCCGCCACATTCCGCGCGAGTGGCCCAATGCGGTCCAGTGAAGACGCAAAGGCAATCAGCCCATAGCGCGACACCCGACCGTAACTTCCCATCATCGCTGCTAATCCGCAGAACGAACCCGGCTGCCGTATCGATCCGCCGGTATCCGTGCCCAGCGCCGCCACTGCCAGTTCCGCAGCCACCGCCGCCGCCGATCCGCCGCTCGATCCACCCGGCACGCGCCCCGGTGCCGCCGGATTTTGCACCGGCCCATATGCGGAGTTCTCATTGGAGCTGCCCATCGCGAACTCGTCGCAATTCGTCTTGCCTAGGATCACCGCGCCGGCGGCGTCCAGGCGCTCGACGGCCGTGGCATCGAACGGAGGGATATAATTTTCCAGAATCTTCGAACCGCAAGTGGTTGTTATGCCCCGGGTGCTGATGACGTCCTTCACCGCGATGGGCACGCCTGCCAACGGCGGCAACGGCTTTCCGGTGGCGATGAGCGCATCCACTTTGTCGGCCTGCCGGTAGGCACGTTCTGGAGACAGCGCCAGAAACGCGTTGAGTTCGGGATTGCGAGCCTCAATGCGTTTGTAAAAGTCCGCACAAAGCTCACGCGCAGAAATCTTCTTGTCGGTCAACGCGGTTCGTATGCCGTCTTCTGCTTGAAAAAACAAGCACG
>CAAGKR010304961.1_pt1 | contig 11737 bp, 11 predicted proteins | sample 2556971 | NCBI WGS metagenome assembly CAAGKR01 (sample SAMEA5207829, study PRJEB30636) | soil metagenome | biome: forest; feature: boreal; material: soil | place: USA | collected 2011-09 | depth 1 m
AAAATTTCGCTCGATGCTTTTGTCCATGCCGAAGAAGCCCGGATGAACGGAACAGTCATCGGCGGCACGTTTTTCGCTCGCAATGACGTGATCGAGCAGGCTCTCTTAATAGGTGACCTACCAGAGGAAAAAAGACATCTTTTAGAAAACAGGCTGATTGGTGTTCCCCTGAAACACTGGCGCGAAGTCGTTGAACGGCTAGCCGCTAACCCCTGAATGGGCGCGTATGTTCTTATCGAACGAAAGGGGGGCTTACATAAGCAACGAGGGAGGCTGTTAAGCAGTTGCTTCTAAGTGTTGCTTCTTGTATACTTTGTAATCAGAAGATAGGATTTAATGGCTAAGACAGATAGCCGACATGTGCTTCGCACAAAGGTTGATCAGCATTACTTATGGAGAAAGAATTTTATCGACGCCACGCGCAAATCTGCGGCGTATTTGCCCACCCACTGCGCCTTGAGCTCCTCCAGTTATTGCACGAACGCGGTGAATGCACCGTAGGCGATCTGGTCGAGGCGACAGGTGTGCGCATGGCAAACCTGTCGCAGCATCTCGCCGTCATGCGCTCGACGAATATCGTGGTAACACGCAAGGAAGGTGTCAGCGTCTACTATCGCATCTCTGACTCCCGCATTATGCAAGCATTCGATTTAATCACCGACGTCATGCTCGGTCAGATGGCCCACGAGGGAGAACTGCGCCGTGAGTTCGCCGCAAATCTCCAGGACTCCGAATAGTTCAGTTGATGCCAGAAGCGTTTACACCCAACAGTGTGGTGTTCATAAGCTAATACCTGGATCGCACTCCTTATCCACCTCATCAAACAGGACGAGGCGCTTCTTGCCTTCCAGCGCCTACCAGGAACCTCCATGTGGCATGGCTGTCAAATAACCAGGACCAAGAAGAGAACCGGTTCTGTCCCTTGACAAGAACTTATTTGCGTGCTAACATTCGGTTATTCGATAGTTCGAATAATTCATTGAGGTAAGTCAAAAATGGAACGAGAGCAAGAACAACATCTGTTTCGCTTGCAGGCTGATCTCTGTCAGACGCTCGCCGAGCCAACTCGGCTGGAAATGCTTTCTCTGCTTGGCGATGGGCCGAAGGCCGTCAAAGACCTGGTCGCGCTGCTCGGTCAGCGACAGGCGAAGGTGAGCCAGCATCTTGCGCTGCTGCGCCAGCGTGGGATTGTGCGCGCTGAGCGTGTAGGCAACGAGATGCACTACTCGCTGGCAGACGCCCGCATTCTGGATGCCTGCCACATCACCCGTGAGATTTTGCTCCAGCAACTCACGCAGCAGGGAACGTTGGCTACGATGATGGCTGGAACGAGAGAGAGCTGAGATGAAAACAACCTATGGCTTTGGCACGAATTTGAATCTTCCGTACGATGAAGCCGTCCAGCGCGTGAAGGACGCGCTTAAAACTGAGGGGTTCGGGGTGCTCACCGAGATCGATGTGCGCCAGACCATGCGCGAGAAACTCGGTGTCGAGATGGAACCTTACGTCATTCTGGGTGCCTGCAACCCGCCCCTGGCGTATCGCGCGCTTGAGCAGGAACTGGATATCGGCCTGCTGCTTCCATGTAACGTTGTAGTGCGAGCCGAGGGCGCGGCGAGCCGTGTAGACATTGCCGATCCACAGGTCATGCTCGGCATCGTCGGCAACGAACAACTCAATGCTGTCGCCGGTGAGGCCAGGCAGCGCTTGCAGCGCGTCGTAGCTGCGCTCGGTAGTCAGGTATAAAAAAAGTAATAAATGGTGACCATCTGCTGCTGTAAAAGCGAGGCAGTCACAAGCATTATCAGCAGATCAGGAGTTGTTATGGTCTTTCAGCGTTTGTTTAACAAGCCTTCAATAGAAGAAGTGTCAGCGGAGGAGGCGAAAGCGAAACAAAAAGCCGGGGCGATGATCGTCGATGTGCGCGAGCCGTCTGAATGGCGCGAGGGGCATACGCCCGTAGTAGTGATCCTCCTTTCATTCAGCGCCCTTGCGCAAGAGCCTGGTTAGTATACACAGCATGGCAGTGGCTCAGGCCGTCGCTTCGATCAATTGGAGAAAGGCCTGCGCCGCCTTCGAAAGCCGCTTCCCCTTCATGCGCACGATTGAGAGCGGTCTCTGCACGACAAAATCTCGAAGTGGAACGCGCTTGAGATGCCCGGAGGCGACTTCCATTTGAATGGTATGCTCTGACACAAAAGAGACTCCCAGGTCGGCTGCCACCACCCGCTTGATCGCTTCGGTGCTGCCCAACTCCATAATCGGGTGGAGCGGTTCCACACCCTGGTCGGCCAGCGCTTTCTCCAATACCGACCGCGTTCCCGACCCCTGCTCACGTAAGATAAACGGCGGGTGTTGCGCGAGGAACTGCTGGATTGTCAACTCCTCTTCACACGCCTGCTCAAAGTGGACTGAGGTAATGAGCACCAGTTCGTCCTGTCGCCACACGCTTTCAAGCAGCTCGCTGTGTGTGACACCGCCCTCAACCAACCCCACCTCCAGCCGGTGCGCCAGCAGCTTGCTCTGAATTTCCTCGGTATTGGCAATCTCAACAACGAGGTCCATAGCTGGGTACTGCGCCTTGTAACGTCCCAGTAGCTCCGGCAGCAGGTACGTCCCGATTGTCGTGCTTGCTCCGAGCGCCAGCCGACCGCGCTCCAATCGCTGCATTTCATCAAGCGCAAATTCCGCCTCCTCCGCCAGCGCGAAGATGCGGCCAGCGTACTCGTAGAGCAATTTACCCGCCTCGGTCAAATAGACCTTCTGCCCGACCTGCGTAAACAACGCTTGTTTCAATGCCTTCTCCAACTGCTGCACCTGTTTGGAAACGGCCGGCTGGCTGATGAAGAGCGCCTCAGCCGCGCGCGTAAAATGCCGCAGCTCAGCGACCTTGTGAAAGATCAGCAACTGGTTGAAGTTCATCGCGACCTCCTCTGATAGCTTTCTCTATAACTTGAAGCTATTGAATCTATATATAACATGTATTGGAGTTATTGCGCAAGCAGGCATATACTTGTTTCAGCAGGTTCTGTGAATTATTTAGCCAGGCTCTTCCTGACGAATGAAAGGGAAGCACGTTTGACGAAGTACGCATTTGTCATCGACCAGCGCAAGTGCATCGGCTGCCATGCCTGCACTGTGGCATGTAAAGCCGAGCATGATGTTCCCATAGGGGTATACCGCACGTGGGTGAAATACATCGAGAAGGGCGAGTTCCCCAACTCGCGCCGCTATTTCCTGGTCAATCGTTGCAACCACTGTGACGATGCTCCCTGTGTCGCCATCTGTCCCACAAAGGCGCTTTACAAGCGAGCGGATGGCATCGTCGACTTCGACAGCACGCGCTGCATTGGCTGCAAGTCGTGTATGCAAGCGTGTCCCTACGACGCGCTCTACATCGACCCCAACAGCCATACCGCCGCCAAGTGCAACTACTGCGCCCACCGCATAGAGGTGGGATTGGAACCGGCCTGCGTCGTGGTCTGCCCCGAACGCGCCATTATCGCCGGTGACATGCACGATCCTACCACCGAGATCGCACAGTTGATCGCCCGCCAGCCGGTGCGGGTGCGCAAGCCAGAGCAGGGCACGGGTCCCAATGTCTATTACCTGGGAGCGGAGGAGGCGGCCATCAATCCCGAGGCGGCGACGGCGGAACTCCCGCATATGACCATGTGGAGTACCGTGCTCAAGCCACATGCCATGGACGAGAATACTATTGCCGGGAACAAATCGCTGCGCGTTCCCGCCTCCCCGGCGACCATCAACCCCCTCAAGCCCTATAAACCACTCCAACAAGCGCGGCGCGACTCAAAAGTTGCGCATATCGTCTACGATACGCCGAAGAATAGCGCGCCGTGGGGCTGGAAAGTCTCTACATACCTCGGCACAAAATCGCTGGGCGCTGGCGCGATGTTGGTGGCGGCACTGGCGCTGGCGCTCTATGGGCTGAATGCGCCCATCGGCGGCGCGATGAACGCGTTGCTCGGTATCGCGGCTCCGGTGATCGGTGGCCTCTTCATCGCCGTGACGCTGGTGCTGCTCGTCGCGGACTTGAAGCGTCCCGATCGCGCGCTTTACCTCGTTACGAAGGCCAATCCAACCTCGTGGCTGGTCTGGGGCGGCATCATTCTAGCCATCTTCGGGCTGATCGAGGCGGTATGGTTTGTGGCCGCAGTACTCGGCTTCTCGGCTGTCCTGCGCGTTTTGCTCATTCCCGCCGCCCTCTTCGGGGCAGCCTCGGCTGGCTACACCGCTTTCCTCTTCGGGCAGGCCGAGGGACGCGACTTCTGGCAAAGCCCTCTGCTATTGCCAATTCTCCTTGTGCAGGCAACGCTCGCGGGCGCGGCAGCGCTCGGCCTGTTCTCCTGGATACTCAATGCCGGGAGCGCACTGAACCAGTTCTTCACTGTAGTATTGCTCGCTGCCATCGCGGTGCATCTGCTCCTGGTCATGCTCGAAGTCTTCGGCTCCCATAGCAACAGTCACGTCGCCGCCGCGGCTCGCTCTATGACGAAAGGTGGGCTAAAAGATATTTTCTGGGGACAATTTGTTGCGCCTGGCTCCTTGCTTCCCCTGCTCATGCTCTGCATTGCCCTGGCGGTACCCGCCGCTCAACCAGCGCTGACCACTATCGCGGGCATCCTGGCCCTGGCTGGCCTTTTTGCCTACGAACACTGTTTTGTCGTAGCTGGTCAGATCGTGCCACTCAGCTAACTAACGATTCTGAAAGGGAAGTTCCATGACCGAGATACCCTTACAACAGCATATCGCGCCGGGCGGAGAGCAGATGACGGTACGTGACCTGGCCTCGTGTCCGCCGCCGGAGAAGTGGCGCGACTGGGTCGAATACGACGCGCAGGCGTGGCCGCGCAAGGTGGAGAAACATTACGAGATCATACCCACCATTTGCTTCAACTGTGAGGCGGCCTGCGGGCTGATGGCCTACGTAGACAAAGAGACCGGGCGTGTCAAACGCTTCGAGGGCAACCCCTATCACCCCGGCAGTCGCGGGCGTAACTGCGCCAAAGGGCCTGCTACAATCAACCAGGTTCACGATCCCGAACGCATCCTGTATCCGCTTAAACGCGCGGGCAAGCGCGGCGCGGGCAAGTGGGAGCGCACCACCTGGGATGAAGTGTTGGACACCTTCGCGGCTAAAATACGCGCCGCCATCGTGGAGGACCGGCGCGACGAGGTGATGTATCATGTCGGTCGCCCAGGCCACGATGGCTATATGGAGCGCGTGCTGGGCGCGTGGGGCGTCGATGGACACAACAGCCACACCAACGTCTGCTCGTCGTCGGGACGCTTCGGCTACCATATCTGGTGCGGTATGGACCGGCCCTCTCCCGATCACGCCAACGCGCGCTTCATCCTGCTCATCAGTTCGCACCTGGAGACGGGTCACTATTTCAACCCGCAGGCGCAGCGCATCATCGAGGGCAAAATGAAAGGCGCGAAACTGGCTGTCATGGACCCGCGCCTCTCCAACACTGCCAGTATGGCCGACTACTGGCTGCCCACCTGGCCCGGTTCGGAGGCGGCGGTGCTGCTGGCGATGGCGCGCATCATCCTGGTCGAGGGCCTGTACAATCGCGAGTACATGCGGCGCTGGGTCAACTGGCAGGAGTATATGGCGTCTGAGCATCCCCAGGAACCGCAGACCTTTGACCGCTTCGTGGAAATCCTCATCGACCTGTACTCCGCGTATACTCCGGCCTTTGCCGCGAGCGAGAGCGGGCTGGCAGAGGAAACGATCATTGACATCGCCCGGCAGATCGGACACGCCGGGACAGCCTTCGCCGCCCATACCTGGCGCGCCGCCAGCGCGGGGAACCTGGGCGGGTGGCAGGTCTCGCGCGCGCTCTGGTTCCTCTCCGTCCTCACCGGCAGCATCGGCACGCCCGGCGGGACAGCCCCCCATAGCTGGAACAAATTCGTACCGGCGCCTTTCCTCAAACCCAGCTTGCCCGACGTGTGGAACGAGCTGCTCTACCCGGAGGAATACCCGCTGGCGAACTACGAGATGAGTACCCTGCTGCCCTACTTCTTAAAGGAAGGGCGCGGCAAACTGGCCGCCTACTTCACGCGTGTGTATAACCCTGTCTGGACCAACCCCGATGGCACGAGCTGGATCGAGGCCCTGACTAACGAACAGCAGGTGGAACTCCACGCCGCCCTGACACCCACCTGGAACGAAACGGCCTGGTACGCCGATTACGTGCTGCCGATGGGCGTGGGCAGCGAGCGCCATGATCTGATGAGCCAGGAGACGCACGCCGCGCGCTGGATCGGCTTCCGCCAGCCGGTGCTGCGCGTGTACAAAGAGCGGCATGGCGAGCCTGTGCAGTACACCTACCAGGCCAACCCCGGCGAAGTGTGGGAAGAAGACGAGTTCTGGATAGGGCTGTCATGGCGCATCGACCCCGATGGCAGCCTGGGCATTCGCAAGTACTTCGAGTCGCCCTACCGCTCCGGCGAAAAGCTCACCGTCGAAGAATACTACCGCTGGATCTTCGAGAACAGCGTCCCCGGCCTGCCGGAGGCCGCCGCTCAGGAGCATCTGACACCACTTCAGTACATGCAGAAGTATGGAGCATTTGAAATTCCCCACGAGAAAGCGCCGGTCTTCTCTATCAATGAGCGCGAATTGAAACCAGCCGAGTTAGAGGGTTCGCAGGTTGACGAAGGCGATAGCACTATCGCGCGCAACGGCATCAAAGTAGGTGTCATGGTTGATGGCAAGGCCTGCGAAGGCTTCCCCACGCCTTCACGCAAGCTCGAATTCTACTCGGCTACGCTCAAAGAATGGGGCTGGCCGGAATATGCTGTGCCGGGCTACATTCACAGCCACGTCCACCCATCTGCTTTTGATACCAAACGTGGCGAGTACCTGCTTATCCCCACCTTCCGCCTGCCGACCCTCATCCATACGCGCTCGGGCAATGCCAAGTGGCTCAACGAGATCTCCAACGCTAATCCCGTCTGGGTTCATCCCATCGACGCGCAGCGCATCGGCGTCGAGTCGGGCGACCTGATCCGTGTCAGTACCGAGATCGGCTACTACGTCAACCGCGCCTGGGTCACGGAGGGCATACGCCCTGGCGTGGTGGCCTGCTCGCACCACCTGGGACGCTGGCGGCTAGAGACCAACCGGGGAGCAGACCGGTGGACATCGGCGCTCGTGTCGCTCGGACGGGAAGAGGATGGAGCCTGGCACATGCGCCAGGTCGAAGGCGTCCACCCCTACGAAAGCGATGACCCCGACTCGGCCCGCATCTTCTGGCGTGAGGCGGGCGTGCATCAAAACCTGACCTTTGGCGTCCACCCGGACCCCATCAGCGGTATGCACTGCTGGCACCAGAAGGTGACGGTGGAACCCGCGCGTCCAGACGACTGCTACGGTGATGTCTCCGTTGACAGGAGCAAGGCCCAGGCGGTCTACGAGCAGTGGCTCGCCATGACGCGCCCCCAGACGGGGCGACCGGATGGTCTGCGCCGCCCGCTCTGGATGATCCGCCCCTATCGCCCCGCGACAAGCGCATTTGTCTCGAAGCGCTGAAGCACACAAATACGAGGGACGATGCGCATCGTCCCTCGTGCGGCTGGCGGCTTTGTTTTATGCCTTTATACCCCTACTCCCTCTCACGCGATGCCTAACCCGTGCAGCACCATTTCGACCGAAGCCACCACAATCACCACCAGGAAGATGATGCGCAAGAGCTTGTTGCTCAAGTGGGTCAGCATACGCGCGCCGAGCAGCGCCCCGATCAGGACGCCCAGAGCGACGGGTGCCGCGATCAATGGCGGAATATCGCCGCGCGAGAAGTAGATGCCCGCGCTGGCCGCCGCCGTCACGCCGATCATGAAATTGCTGGTGGTGGTAGACACCTTCATCGGCAAGCGCATAGCCACGTCGAGCGCCAGTACTTTAAATGTGCCACTGCCAATGCCAAGCAGGCCCGAGATGAGGCCCGCGACGTACATCATCGCCAGTCCGAGCGGCGTGCGCGTCACCTCGTAGGACACCTCGCGGCGCAGGTGATGGTCAGGGTAGGTACTGTTGAGGCGCAGCCAGTTCGCCCAGCGGTCGTTCTTGACGCCCAGCGGCAGTTCCTCGCCGATCTTGAAGACCAGCGGGGCAGCGGATAAGAGCAAGATGATGCCGAAGATGACCGAGAGGAGGGCGGGCGCCAGCAGTCCCGCGAGAAAGGCCCCGCAAATAGCTCCGAGCGTCGTTGCCAGTTCCAGGAACATGCCCGCGCGCAGGTTCGTCATGTGATCCTTCACGTAGGCTGCGGCAGCTCCGCTTGACGTGGCGATCACCGAGATGATGCTCGCGCCGATGGCAAAGTAAATCGGGAACCCGAAGACCAGCGTTAGTAGCGGCACGATCAGTATCCCACCGCCCAGGCCGACGAGCGATCCCAATAGACCAGCGACGATCGAGGCTACAAAGATCAGCACGGGATAAACCCAGGAATATTCGCTATGTTGGAAGCTCCGATGTTGCCCTGCCACCACCATCGCGCCTACATAGAAGATGCTGAAGAGCAGGATGAGTAGCACCAGCGTCGTAATCACCACATAACGCCGGTCGCGCTCGACCGCGAACGCGAGGATCGAGACCGCCACGCGCACGACCGGCGTCGCAATCAGCAAAAGCAGTCCCAGGGTGATCATCGCCTGTGGGTGGTGCGTCAACAATCCTGTCCAGACCTGGCCGAAGGTCTGCGGAAAGCTCTGTAGCTTTTGCGGCGCGAACTTATCGGGTTTCAAGGACTCCAGTAGCAACCCAACCAGAATGACCACGGCGCTGAGGATGACACCACCTTGCAGGATCAATCCAATCATGTTGTAGGTAGAATTGACTGTCTTTGCTGGTTGTTGTCCCTCTGGAGGTTGGGAAGGAGACTCTACCTGTTGTGCCTCTCCTTTGCGCTCGCGGTGAGAAAAAAGCTTTGTCTGCATGTGCTCTACTTCTTTATTGAGAGAGGAAACACGACGATCTCAGCATCTTGCCTCCTCGAAGGACATCTACAATGACACGCTTCATATCCTCATGTACATGAGTGGCCATAAAACAAAGATGACCTACCTGTAAGTGTAGCCGATTTCTTGATATTATTCCAATGCATAATTCCTATTAAAATCATAATCAAAAGGAATGAATAGCAGCTGATAAGGATGTTGTGCATAATGAACAGCATCCATAATTCTCACCTGCAAATAATCTCAATAAATCCTCAAAGCGCTCACGCAGTGGAAAAGGAAAGTGTTCCCGTCACTGAAGACTAACTGAACATAGAGCAGTACTGGAAGAGTCATCGCTTTTCGACCGCTCGTCTAACAGGCCTTCTCAATGCAATCCATCACTGCCGCGAGAGGGTCTGACCTGGCGGCTTTGCGCCCTTTTTCATCAGGATATATGGTATACTATGGTCAAGAATGGCACATCTTTTCATCTCCTCATCGACGAGGAAGCGCAAGGAAGAAGAAGATGGACACTTTTGACACTTTACAAGCCCTATTTTCACACGATCTGAGCGAGTTACACCAGCTTCGGAAGCGTGGATGGAGCATTCTGCCCACGACACGGACGGTGAAGGAAGAACACCTCGGACGATACTGTTATCTGGCTGAAGAATTTCTCAGTTCTGCTGACCTGTGCGCACTCAAACACAAGATCGGGCTTGATGAACGAGAATGGCTCGCCTATAAAGCAAAGATTTCCAGGCAGTAATGCCAGGCCCTCGCGGTTGCCAGTAGCTTGTGTGCCGCTGACACATCTCTCTGGCGCTCATCTTTACCAGGGGCAATCCCCATAGAAAAGGGAAAAGCGCATTGACAGGTTCCTAAATCATGACGGCGTATGTATCATCATCCCTATGTGAAGCAAGTACCTTTTGAACGAGGGCGTGTAATTGTGGGTCCTGCTCACCTTGAGGGGTACTTCTGTATGCTGGCAGGCGTATCCTTTTGTTTTGACTCGCCACGTTCTGTGAGAAGCTTTTTTCATCGTAGATCGGCTTGATCTTAAAATGCCAGTTCTGCTCGCTTTTCTCTGTTGGCAGATATCCCGCAACCAGCATTGCTCCCTTAAATTGCGCGTGCGAGATATATACTTTCGTCTCACGCGCAAACTCATATTTGAGTCCGTAGCTGCTATGACGCTCATCGGCTTTTTGTGCAGGTTGTATGGCACGCTCTATCCAGTATTGTAGGGTCTCTCTTTCTTCTTGGGAAAGAGCATCATATGCGTGAGGATGGTCTTTCTGTCTCGTGTTGTCTAGTTCGGAGCATAGCTGTTCATAGTCTTTTCTGCTCATTGCTCATTCTCCCATTCGGATATCTTTCCTTGAGTACTCGCCCAGGGAACTGCACTATATGACTCCGAGACGCAAAGGTGCTGAGCCAGCAAGCGTTCCTTCAGGAGATTCCTGGCTCGATAGAGATGAGTCTTGATCGTGCCTATAGGTATAGTGAGGATGTCAGCCATCTCTTCATACGTCTTCTCGTGGAGGTGGCGTAAGATCAACACTACACGATATTTGGCGGGCAACTTCTCTATCTGCTCGCGCACGATTGCCCGCCGGTCGCGTTGCTCCAGGAAATCTTCTGCCTGCTTCTCCTTGTTCATCCCTTCCAGTACCTGTTCCGCTGCCATGGCCGCTTGTAAGGCTCGTTCTCGCTTGCGCCGTTCAAGCTGTCGTAAACAACAATGATAGGTGATGCGATAGAGCCAGGTAGCAAAGCACGCCTCGCCGCGGAATGATGGCAGCCCCTGCCATGCTGCCAAAAAAGCCTCCTGGGTAGCCTCGCTGGCATCTTCCTCGTCCTGCAACATGCCCAAACTCAAATTGAAGACGCGGCGCTGGTGTCTTTGCACGAGAAGCGCAAAGGCATCCTGGTCCCCCTGTTGGCTGGCTTTCACGAGTTGAGTATCATCCTGCTTGGATTGCGAAGTGATAACGTCCGGCAGGGGTATTGCCTGACTGTGTGGCATTAGCATGGAAACCTCGTTCCTCGAACGTAATCTTGCTTGCCTCTGTTCGAGCCGGGCTTTCTAAGACACATACTTCGGAGTTTATTTTGCGGACGGATCATGATTTTTTCTGCGCGATTAGTGAAAAACTGTGTACACTCTACTGGCATAGTAACCGCAGAGTGTTAAATAAAACGTTAAAAACTAATGATAATAAGAATCAGAAGGACCAGATGGTGATCGCCGCCGTAGAACGGGAGGAATGGTGACAGAGCGAATAGCGGGCCTGCGCTGTTGCCAGGTCGGAAGATTACTGTGCGGATAGGGTCGCCAGGCGGCTGAAGGCGGCACTCTCTATTACCGGCTGGCGGGCATCTTGTGCGTATGTCAGCATCGCAGTATAGACCGTCCGAGCCTTCTCCCACTCCGCGTTCACTTCATACGCTCGCCCCAGATGGGTGTAGAGATGCTCGATCTCAGGCGCAGGGAGCATGGCTCCCAGGTTAAGCCCATGCAAGCGCTCGGCCATCAGATGCCGTGCTTGCTCGTAGAAGGAGATGGCACCGCTCACGGCCACCACCCGCATCGCCTCATCGCCAGCCGCGAGACTCCAGTGGAAGGCCGGTTCTGCCAGCCCCGCAGCCAGGGCATGGTATGCCAGTTCCGCCGGAGGCGCATCCGCCGCTTGCAACGCTTCCAACGCGCGGCGGTGAAAGATTGACCGCCGAGCCTCACCCGCCTCAGCATAGA
>CAAGKR010416827.1_pt1 | contig 11736 bp, 11 predicted proteins | sample 2556971 | NCBI WGS metagenome assembly CAAGKR01 (sample SAMEA5207829, study PRJEB30636) | soil metagenome | biome: forest; feature: boreal; material: soil | place: USA | collected 2011-09 | depth 1 m
GACCGGCCTTCAAGCGCTGGAGCAGGAAGGGAAGTCGAACCAGACCGTGAGAGTGGGTGGATCCGTTATCGGGGTCCGGTCACCACTGCGCAGGCATGGCAGCCGATGCATTTGTCCTGATCAATGACCTTCGCCCATTTGATCGGCTGGGGCGGCACTCGCGGAACGATGGGATGGCGAGCGCTTATGTCCCTATTTTCGTCAACGTTCACGACACCGATGGGCGGCTACCCACCTCCAGCAGACCCCCGCAGACGACGTTACGGCCTTCGGCAAGAAATTCATTGATCGTCCAGCAACAGACAGTGGCTGGGTCGCGCAGGCAAGCCTCCCGAGTACCCATCACTTGGTGTTCACTTGTTGCAGACGACGATGTAGCCCTGGCAACTGATAGCTCTTGCTCACGTTGGCGACAGCACGCTAACAGTGGCGCTTGAGATGCATCCTCGATGAGCCCTCCTTAATTGAGTCACCTTGGAGGGTTCGACCCTCATTCACGAAGTGGGCTGGGACCTGCCCTCTACCGCCCGCTGCATCATAGCCACCCGTGGAAGCAAGGTCCGCACTGCTTCCGGAGTGGAATCGTTCACCTATCCATGCCGCGACCTGAGACCGGGAGCGAAACTTAAGTTTCTGCAATATTCGGGCTACGTGCGTAGCCACGGTTGAACGGCTCACGAAGAGTCGTTCCGCGATCTCGCGGTTTCCGAGACCCTCAGCTAGCAGTTCCGCAACTTGCAACTCGCGGCGGCTGAGAGGCGATCCAAGTGCCTTCTGTTCCGCCATCTGTGCGGATTGCGCCCGCAGGCCACGTTCCGGTCTGACACTTGACGAGTTCGGGAGGGTAGCGACGAAAAAGAGGAGCCGCACGTTCGTGATCGGATCGCCGAGGAGGTGAATGTCCCAACCCAGTGCAGACGGGGAACGTATCGCCAGCTCTCCGCTAAGCAACTGACCAAGGGAATGCACCTGCCCGGTCCTACATACCAGCCTGCAAATCCGATTGACTGCGCTTGTCCCTAGGACATTAAGGGCTGTACCAACCAAACTTCCAGTAAGTCCAACAGCCGGCATTTCCAATCGCCGGTGTGCCGCGGCATTCACGTACTGAATTGGGAACGGTGAAATGGCGCTGACCAACAAAATTGGGATTGGTAGGGAGTCCGCCAATCGGCTATGTGTACTTGGGACGTCGCCGCCAACGTCAGTCTGCAGGCTCCGGTTGATCGTCCCGGGACTCGGATAAGCATCCGTTTCGATTTGTCGCTTCGCCGCATTCAATGCTTCGTCGGGAGGGGCCGCTTCCCGCCGCGTGAGCTGCGCTTTCATAGTCCTGCGGGGTCGCTCATGGCAGCGTCGTCGCTGAGCGCCAACCTGCCAAAGCTAGATCATGCGCATCGAATTCGCTGGACCGAACATTCGTTGGGTCGACCGCCTCGAGTTGGGCGAGCTCCTGGTCAGTAGGCGCCGTTGTAGTAACAGCTTCGCCTAGCCTCTCGATCATGAAACCGGTGTGCGCCTGAAGTTCGTCCTTGCTGACATACGGATGAACGCTCTCGAGGACGAGTTGGCCGCCTTGGCGCCTGAAGACGCAACGAGGGGTCACTATTCGGTCGACGTTGCCGGCCGCAGTCACAAAGTCGCACCGCTCAACAAAGATGCGACGATCGTGAGCGGCGCGCCACACTACGGTACGACCAGCGAGAGGAAGGATGTAAGCTGCTCCGCCGCCGCCGGGAAACCTGACTGTAGGAGACGAGTGAGACCCCACAACGCTGGAGTTGAGGTTGGCGAACTTGTCCGCCTGGGCGACTCCGAGGAACGTGAGATCAACACCGCCTCGCGCCACTAGATCGTATAAATCAGGGTTGTCGAAAACGCTTGCGGACCCGCGTGCCAAGCCAGGATCGGTTGTCGCTGCCGATAGGTGCGAAAGTTCCGGATTAATGCCTCCGGCGATCGTTATCAGCGTCGCATGTTTGGCATGCATACGGACTGCTAGGGCAGCGGCAACCAGTGGTAGCGGAGAGTTAACCCCTACGAAGACCGTTTCGTGGTCGCGGATTAGGCGCGCCATCGCCACAGCCATCATCTCTGGGGCGCCGAAGGCCGCCGTCATACGGCCAACGGTGCGGTAGTTCGATCCTGTACGGCCGTCTCCTGAAGATATGCTTGGAGGCCAACTTCTGATTCAGATGCCTTCAGGTACCTCCATACGTGTTCTTCATCAACGCCGTAGATGGGATAGCAGCTGGTCGGGAGGGCCCCCCTGGGAGCGTGCACAACTGCATGCACCAAAACCTCGGGGATAACGGTAAGCTCCGGCTGCCGTGACATCGTTTCGCTTGATAACAGGACCTCCGTAATAACCACGACGCGTCGGGCCGCGCGGCTCATGATTCGATCCCAAGTAGGAGAACCATATATGCGAGCGTTGCCGGCAGCATCCGATTCGGGCACATGAATCACTGCCCAATCGGGGCGGATCGCGGGCACTGCAATAAGCTCCGCACCGGAATATGGGTCCGTAACAGTCTTGAAGCCGCTCGCGGCGGGGATGTCGCTGCCAGTCAATCCAAGTACGGGCAGAAAGGGTAGGCCGAAGCTGGCCGCTCGCATGCCGGACATTACGGTGATACATGCGTGCTCGATCAGTCGCAGACGACCGCTTTCGACCGCGCGCCTGTAGTTGGGAGCCATGCCAAAGGGCTGCTCGAAAGTCACGATGCCGCACTGCACTCGATTAACGCAGCCCGCGGCGGCCAGCAAATCGATGTCATAGGCAGGCGAGGGCTTGACAAGCTCCAAATTTCGCCGCCCCTGCCTCGCCAACTCCCGCACGAAGGCTGCCGGGACTCTCTGGAGCAATGTGCCCCCGAAGGTCACGGTCTGTCCGTCCTGTACCAGTTGCGCGGCGTCCACCAGAGAGCACGTCTTATCGTTCATGACCATCCTCACGGAATTGCCTATGCATTTCTTTCAGCCGCTGGCGCTGAATCTTCCCGGTCTCGTTGCGGGGTAATTCATCAACCTGGAAAATATGCTGCGGTAGCTTGAAATCGGCTAATAGCGGCCTGCAAAATTCCACTACCTCTGCGGGGACCAGACTCTCGTCCGAAATGACGAACGCTGCTACGACCTCTCCCCAAATGGGGTCGGGCACACCGATCACAGCTGCATCCCTCACGAGCGGGTGCCGACGCAGAACTTCTTCGATCTCAAGTGGAGAAACGTTCTCGCCCCCGCGCACCAGCATTTCCTTCTTACGCCCGACCACCGAGACATATCCATCGCTATCAATCTGGGCAAGATCTCCCGTTCGAAGCCAACCATCCACGATGGTGTTTTCCGTCGCCTCGGGATCTCGGAAATAGCCCTTCATTACCGTTGGCCCTCTCACGACTAACTCCCCCACAACGTTACTCGGTGCGACATTGCCGTCCTCGTTTATCACTTGGAGCTCGTGGCCAGGCAACGCCTGACCGACTGACCCCCTTTTCCTGGGCCCTGCGACCGGGTTTAACGTATTCGTGCAAGTTGCCTCGGTCAGGCCATAGCCCTCCAAGAGCAGTTGGCCAAACCGGGCTTCGAAGCGCTCCGCCAAGTCTTGGGGTAGGGGGGCGGAGCCTACCTTGATGTAGTCCAGGCTGCTCTGACTATGTAACTCGTCTAATTGCCGTTCTAGCAAGATGGCGAGGACCGTTGGCGGGCAACTGAAGCTGTTCACGCGATTGTCCCGAACAAGCCGCCAGTGATCGCTCGCGCTGAACCTTGCAGTAAGCACCACAGTCGCTCCGACAAGAAAGCAACTCAGATGGCTGAAGACCAAAGCGTTGCAATGCGACAGTGGCATGAAACAGAGCGTACGGTGAGTAGGTCCAATGGCTAGGGCGGTCGCGATAGCATTCGCATCCGCCGCCATGTTAGCGTGCGTGAGCCTTACTCCCTTTGGATCGGAAGTTGTGCCCGACGTGTAGATAAGGAGGGCGTCGTCATCGTTACGTGAATGCGTGGCTGAGGGTCGCGAAACGGATTGCTTGGCCAGCGGAGTTAGTGACATGAGAGGCATGTCACTATCGGAAGGGGCATCAAAGCAGAGCACTGGTGGTAGTCGTTTGTTTTGAAGTTGAACTCCCGACAACGATTGAAGATGCTCTCCCGCGGCTACGATGAGTTTGCTGTCTGCGTGCGCCAATATTCCACTCAGCTCTCTAGGTTTCAGGCGAGCGTTGAGAGGATGCGCGATCATACCGGCTTTGAATATGCCGAAGTACGTTACGAGCATGCGCGGCTCGTTGGTCATTAGGATGCTGATGCGATCCTGTGGTTGAAATCCTGAGCTCAAGAGAAAGTTGGCAAACTGGTTCGCCGCGTCGTCTAGCGCCCGATAGGACAAGCTCTCGCCGCGAAACACCACGGCGGGGTGCGAAGACCGATTCTGAGACAGAATGTCACCGAGATTCAATTGATACCTGCGTAGCCGAAATGCTAGAGTCGGACTTCCAGCCAAGCTGCCGAGAGATTGTTGCCGCCGATCGAAGAAGTTGCGGAACGTAATCCAAGGCCTGATCAATCGAGAATCGGTAGGACGGGCCCGCGACGCTAATCGCCGCGACTACTCTCCCAGTGTCGTCCCGCACCGGCGCTGCGACGCCGACCACTTCGCCTCGCCACTCGCCGGCATTTGTCGCGTAACCGGAGGCGCGGACGCGGGCGAGCTCAGCATAGAGATCTTCTGCTCGCGTGATAGTGCGAGATGTGTAGGCCGTCAGTGGCATCGTGCAAATAGACACAATTTCCGCCTCAGGCTGGAAGGCCAGCAAGGCCTTTCCCGTCGCCACGCAATAGGCCGGGGCCCGCCCCCCAATTCTTGTATAGGCTTGAACCGGATTGGGGCTGGTTACTTTGTCTAAATACAGCGAGTCTCCGGCGTCATAGACCGCGAGCAAGGCGCTCTCACCGGTGAGATCGGTTAGCCCTTCCAACTGGGGCCTTGCAATGTCACGCAACTCCAGTTGAGCCGCCATCAGAGTCGAGAATTCCCATAGCTTCAACCCCAGTCGGTATTTGCCTGTTGGCTCCAACCTGCGTAGGTACCCACGTGAATGCAAGTTGCTGACGATGCTATGAACAGTCCCCTTGCTCAATGCGAGCATTGCAGAGACCTCACTAACTCCAAGATCCCGACCCTGCTGCGCATATAGCTCCAGCACATCGAGCACATGGTTGAGCCCGTTCAGCCTTCGACTGGGCGGCCCTGCACGAGTGGTGTGCACAGCTGGAATGCTCACGGTGTGCCGCTTCTTCCCCCCGACTTTTGGGGGCCGATCGAGTCCAAACAATTCGGGACGAGGTCATTGCGCGGGTTGACTTCGGTGACCCCATCAGCACGTGCAAAACGAGCATAGGCGCTTCTCACCCGTGCCTCCGCAGCGGGAACGCCAGGGGCCTAACCGGGCTACCGGTGGCTCCGCGAAGCCTTATACACGCACCGAAGAACGCGAACTCATAGACGGCTTCGACAGCTAGCTCTTCGAGGTTCACTACTTCCATGATCGGCACGCCCGCTTCAGCCAGTAGGTAGGTATGCACCACGTTGTAGTTCTGTTCGTCTGTGGTGGGCATTTGCTCAAGCGCAATGTTGTCTGCACCGATTACCATCGCACCCGCGCGCGCAAGGAACTGGGCACCTTCAAGGTTGAGCCCAGGTTCGTTCGGTAGATAGTCAGGATTCGGCCACAGTCGCATTCGACCGGTCCTGACCATCACGACATCGCCGGGTCGGATGGCGGTGGCTTGTCGGCGGAGCGCGTCGATGAGCTCTTTACTACCGATTCCGAAAGACGGGGGCAGGACGTCGGTGTCCAAGGATCCCGCCACGTCGATCAACACTCCGCGAGCGATCATGGCGGGGTGCTTCTCTGCTCCAGCGACTTGCCAATGGCGACTTCCGAGGTGATCAGTAGCGGTGAAGCCGTTCCAGATCCGGCCGTTGTAACCAAAGTGATTGAGCGTATCCACGTGGGTGCCGGAATGTGTGTACATGGCCACACAGTCGCCTGAGTAGCTCACGAGTCGATTCACTTCCGGCCCGAGGGTCCGAAAATCCTCTGCAATGTTCCCATTGGGGGTGTGGGACATCCAGATTTCAAAGGGCGGGTCTCCCGCGGGAGTCCAAGTCGGCATGCCGATGAAGTATTCAACGGCCAAGTCGAACACCTTGCTTCCATCAGCCTCACCCATGATCAGGCTCCGAGACGAATCGTCGATGAGGTTCAGCATGCCTATCTCATCGTCGGCTCCAAACGGGCTCAGGGAGACTTCACGGTGCCGGGCCGTTAAAGCTGGTATCGGAGGGTTGGATTGTGGCCTGGTCATCGTGCGCGACCCGCGTTCAAATGAGCATTGTCCGAGTCCTTTGAGCTTACCGATTGGTACCTTGTGATCATGCCGAGTAGCACTTAGCTGCGATGTTCGCTTTTGTAAGTTGAGTTCCGGCGAGTTCGGCGTTCACAGTTCCGTTCCTGAACACCAGCACGCGGTCGCAGATTCGCGCCAAGTCTTCATAGTCGACTGATGAAATTAGTACGGCGGCACCGTCTTTTGCAGCCTTAACAATGCGATCCAGTACAGCCTGCTTGGCTCCAACATCGACGCCTTGCGTTGGCTCGTCTAGGAGGATGACGGCGGGCTTAAGCTGCAGCCACTTTGCCAAAATAGCCTTCTGCTGATTGCCTCCGCTGAACCGCCCGAGCAACTGTTGAGGCGCTATAGGAACCACCCCAAAGTCCTCCATTAGTTGGGTCATGCCTAGTACCTCCAAACCCTTGCGTAGCCAGCCACGTAGGTAGTAGTTGTGCCTGAGTACTGGAAGGCTCATGTTGGCGCTCGCAGTCTCGGACATGATGGCGGCACGCCGACCACGATCCGATGGAACAAGCACCATGCCCAACGTGGTCGCTGCAATCGGGTCCATTTTTCTAAACTCTTGCCCGCGCAGTTGGATTGCTCCGCCACGAGCCTTTGCTGCCCCATAGACCAAGTACGGGAGTTCCTCCTGCCCCATTCCGAGCAGCCCAGTCACCCCAACAACTTCGCCAGGCTTGAGGTCGAGTGAAACGTCTCGCAGGAACTGTCCCGACAGATTGAGCAAGCGCAAAACCGGCGGGACTCCGGCCGCGATCCTGACGCCTTTAGCCCGTCCGTCCTCAGCTTCATGCCCCAATATCATCCGCACGATACCTGTGGTTGATAAGTTGGCCGCATCGACCGTGTCGATTCTCACGCCATCGCGGAGGACTGTAACTCTGTCCGCAAACCCGGCCAGTTCGTCAATCCGGTGGGTTACGTAAATAACTCCGACCCCCTTGCCGGCCAGATTTCGGATCACTTGCTTCAACCGATCCACATCGGTTTGTGGCAGGTAGACCGTTGGCTCATCTAGTACCAGCACGCCCGACTCGTGACGATCGCGGATGGAAGCTACCGCACGTGCAATGGCGATTAGTGCTCGCTCGGCCCCATTACCGATCTTCGCAACGGCAAGCTGGGTCTCGACCTTCACCCCGAACTCCAAAAGTAGCTCGGCGGCTCTCTGACGCTCAGCCGCCCAATCGATGCTCCACAACGAGTTCTGGCGGTATCTGCCCACTGCGAGGTTGTCGACCACGCTCATAGGACCAACCAGACCAAGGTCTTGGTGCACGAAGGCAATCCCGAGGCGAGATGCCTCACCAGGCCCCAGAGGCAGTGAAATCTGAGCACCCCGGATTGTCAACGTACCTCCAACCTCAGGCGCGTGGTACCCGGACAGGACTTTAATGAATGTTGACTTGCCTGAACCGTTCTGGCCGAGCAGAGCGTGGATCTCGCCGGGAAGTAAGTCGAAGGACACATCTTTGAGGACCACCACGCTGTCGAATGCCTTAGAGATGTGCGTGACGGATAGGAGGCGCCCGCCATTAGTCCGCAAGTCTTCTCTATCGCTCTGCGTGATCATCGATTCAGCAAGCGGGCGGCAATTACCGCCGCTAGTAGTGCCGCGCCATTGAAAACGTCCTCCACCCAACCTGTCAGGCCAAGAAGAGCTAAACCAGTGATGCCGGTGAACAGCAAGTACGAGGCGATCATTGTTCCCCAAACATTGAAGCGACCTACTCGAACTGCTGTAGCCCCGAGAAAGGCGGCCGCGAACGCCGGCAGAAGGTAGTTTGGGGCTCCAGACGGATTGGCCGACCCGATGGTTCCGGCCTCCATCAGCCCGGCGAACCCGATGAGCGCGGCAGAGATCAGAAAGGCACCGACCCGTATTCGGCGCGTGGACACTCCCGAAAGCCGCGACACTTCAACGTTGGCCCCGATAAAGCGCATACGGCGCCCAAGGGGCGTGTATTCGTATACATACCACAGCGCAACTGCCAATCCGAACGCGTAGTAGACAGTCAAGGAAATACCGAACACACTTGAACTCGCCACAACGGCGAGCGCATGTGGCACACCGGGCACAAACGTTGAGTCCGTCGCGTACAGCGAGATGCCCGACAGAAGGGTGCTGATAGCGAGAGTCGCCACGAAGGACCGGATTCCAAGGCCAACAACTAGATAGGCTGCCAGTGCTCCCACGGCAATGGCCCCGACTAACGCGATGGCAGCAGCGATCGCGAGCGGAACTGCGAATTTCACCGTCAGCACGGCGACAATGACTTCTGCGAAAACAAGATTGGCGCCGACGGTTAGGTCGAATTCATTAATTGTTAGGGTCAAGGTCAACGCCAAAGTGGCCATGAGTAGCGGTGCCTGGCTGGACAGAATCGTAGTGATCGCGTCGGTAGTGAGAAACGTTCGAGGCTGGATTGCGCTAAAGACGCCGTACTCCGCGATAAGGACTAGCAGGAGACTCCAAGGAGCGACACGTCTGAGTAGAGACAGCCACGTTGGCTGTGCAGTCTGCCGTAAGGCACTATGCTCGTCGTCAGTTGCTGCGCGATCCCGGAGGCGGGCCGAGCTCACGACGTGCGACTCGTCAATTGTGCACCCACGATTGCCGCCAGAAGAGCAACACCGTTAAATGCGTCCTGAACCCATCCCGTCAGCCCCAGTAGGGCCAAGCCGGTCACGCCGGTGAAGAGAAGGTAGGAGGCGATCAGGGTGCCCCAGACATTAAAGCGGCCGACCTTGATTGCTGTAGCACCTAAGAAAGCCGCTGCGAAGGCAGGTAAGAGGAAGGTCGGGCCAGCGGTTGGATCAGCCGATCCAACCGTGCCGGCCTCCATGAATCCGGCGAAGCTGATTAAGAAGGCCGAGCCTATGAACGCTAACGTCTTAATCCGTTTGGTCGGAATTCCCAACAATCGAGCAGTCTCTGCGTCGGCACCAGTGAAGTACAGGTAGCGTCCAAGCGGAGTCCGCTCGTATAAGTACCAAAGAATGATCGCGATCGCGATCGCGTAATAGGCGACAAGCGGCAAGCCAAAGACCTGGGTACCAGCCACTGCAATAAGTGGCTGGGGTATGTCAGCAATAATCGTCGAGCCTCCGACGGCCAGGGTCACGCCAGTCATGAGAGTAGCCATCCCCAAAGTGGCCACAAACGAGTTGATACCCAGCTGCACGACCAGGAGCGCATTCACACCGCCAATTGCTGTGCCCGCGACAATTGCTGTAGCGGCCGCGAGCGCAAGCGGGAAGTGGTAGTTCACGGCGAGGGCAGCTACAAAAACGTCAGTGAAAACAAGGACCACTCCCACCGTCAGATCGAATTCGTTCACGACAAGCGTGAGCGTGAGAGCTAAGGTGGCGATCAATAGCGGGGCCTGGCTTGAAAGGATCACGCCGAGCGTGTCGCTTGTCAGGAAAGTATCGGGGACTAAGAGACTGAAGATCAACACGACCACGATCAACACCCCAACCAGGCTGTAGGGCGAGAGCAACGAAGCCAGCGGAGCCAGCCGCGAAATCTTGAAAGGCGACACGAAGTTAGTAGCCACGGATTGCCTCAATACCTCTTCGGGACAACGGGCGGCGGCAATCCGCCTGGAACGCCGCCTGCCCCTGCTGTCCCAAACGCCGTGAAGCTAAACCCCCCAGAGGGATCGGTAAGTATCAAATACCTTGCTGTCCTGATATAGCAACGATTCGTCGCTAGTGCTCCCAATCGTCTGGAGAATTGATTGCGTAAAGAGCCTGACGGGGATGTTCTCATCCGGGGTGTTCTGGCCCGCAATGAAGCGGCTGATCATGTCTGCTGCCGCCCAACCCCACCATCGGAGGGGGACGCCAAATTCTGCGGCTTCGTCACCGTTCTTGACTAGCTCCAAGGCGGCCGGGATGCCGTTCCAGGTGCTGAATTTGACGCGATTCTGAGCGTTGGCAGCCTTGACGCCGACGAGCACGTAAGTGCCTAGGATGTCCCAGTCCGGGAGAAACCAGTTCAACTTCGGGTCGGCAATGATTGCCTCTCTGGCGACATTGGGAAGTACAGCCTGGAATGTCTGGAGATCGAGGTTGGTGGACTTGTACTTGCATGTATTTGGACACAGCACGCCGAGTTCGTGTTGCTGTCCGTCCCACTCGTCTACGTCCTGCGGCAGAGAAGCACCCCCATATCCAATGGCGTCGATACTCCCTCCCGACTGGATATACGCGTAGTCAGCTTGTACCTCGCCAATATGGTAGGTGCTCGCCGTAACCGCACCATTCGTGTCAACGTCCAAGGACAGGCCAGCAGACCGCTGGGCCATAGTGATTACCGGGATATGGGCTGCCTGCGCAGCGGCGAGGGCTTCCGGAGCTTCTTCGTGGCCGACCGCCAACAGCACGATGCCGGCAGCATGCTGTTTAACGGCCTGAAATATGTACTGGCTCTCCAGAGCCGGGTTCACTCTTCCGCTGAGCGCAACTACGTTTAGACCAATCAGCTTGGCCGCTTCCTGAAAGTTGGCCAGGATTTGCGCGTTGAATGAATTGCTCAGATCAAAGGCGATGAAGTAGACCGTCTTTCCGCGAACACTGGATGTATCAAGCTTCACTGTTGGACCTTGGTAGTTAGGAACAGCCTCCATTGCTGCGACCGCATCCTTCGCTCGCTGCAAGGCCGCGGCATTGGGGGCAACGGGTCCCGTCGGAGTCGTGGACCCAGCACCGCACGCGGTCCCGACCATGACGGCCAATAGAAGCCCTGCGGCCCAGCCGCGCACCGGGCGCGGCATTTCGGCAATCGGAACCTTCATGTTAAGGAGCCCTCCATGACACGAGTGGGGATTGCAGTCCACACCCGGTGTTGTCGCGGCCCAATTGGCAGGACCGCCCATACGCCGACTCGGGTGCGACGTGCCGGCCTCAAACCTTCGGCGACCCTAAAAACGTTCTCACGCACGTCGCTGAATGATCTGGGTTGCCAACCGGGGTCGCGCTGGCCGCCCAATTCTGCGAACGGCGTTCGCGAACTCGGGGCATCTGCGCAGGATCGCGTAGTCCGTGTGATCGCGCTATCCTCCACATGAACGATATTTGGCTGCGTGCACTCGAACCTTGGGCCAGTCCAAGGTCCAGAGTGCCCGCCACCGCAGGGCCGCGGCCCCGTCCACAGAACGAGGTGTGGGGCGGCAAAAGTAGGTCCGCTTCAAGCGGCTCGGTCGTAGACATGATGAAGTCCGCCTAAGGACCGGTCGCACGATGATTTCTCCCTGACTCGAGGGTGAGCTAGGAAACGGCGCCTGCAAGCCGAGGCTGCGATGA
>CAAGKR010343363.1_pt1 | contig 11730 bp, 9 predicted proteins | sample 2556971 | NCBI WGS metagenome assembly CAAGKR01 (sample SAMEA5207829, study PRJEB30636) | soil metagenome | biome: forest; feature: boreal; material: soil | place: USA | collected 2011-09 | depth 1 m
CATCGACATTGGCCCGCAAGCCGTAGTGACATGACGCCGTCCCTCGCATTGAAACCGTGTGATTGAATGTCGCCGCGCACCGTGAATATAAACGGATTTACCCTGGGCAGTCTGGATATCAATGGAGCAAAGCGTCCGAGCTTCGACCCCACCATTTGCTCCCTCGCCGTCAATGCAGGGCAGTCGCCACGGCCGAAAAGAATGCATCGTCATCCAGCTCAAATTCGGGTTCGGGTTTGGAACGAGCACTGAGCACGACGATAACCAGCCGTTCACGCGGATTGATGTACATGTATTGACCGAAGATGCCCTCCGCCTCAAAAGCGCCCCCATGAACCGGATCGGTCTGCGGAGGGATCCACCACATGTACCCATAATCGATCACTTTCCCGCCAATCTTCTGGGAAACGCCCGCTTCGCCAAACCAGCCCTCCGGAACGATGGGGTGGCCATTCACACGCCCGTTGTCGGCCGCAATCAAACCAAATCGCCCAAAATCGCGAAGCGTCGCACCAATGCCGCTCCCCGCCCAGCCAGCTCCATTGGGCCCATCGACCCACCACGTCGCATCCTGCTCCATGCCCGCCGGCGACCAGATCTTCTCGGAGAGATAGTCAGCCAAGGTCCGATGCACTGCGCCTTCAACCACGGCGCCCAGGACAAAGGTTTCCCCGGTGCTGTAGTTCCAAACCGATCCGGGTTTAGCGGCGCGCGGCAGCGAGCCCATGTAGCGCAAAACTTCGCCGGGCTTCCCGGCTATTTGCAAATCTAACACCTTGCGCCGATCAGACTTCGGATCCGTATAGGTCTCGTTCCAGCGCACACCCGAGCTCATAGTCAGTATTTGACGGATATTGACACCATCATAGGCACTCCCGCGGAGGGCCGGGACATAGAGGATTACCGGATCATCCAAGCTCGATATAAGTCCATCGACCAACGCAGCACCGACCAACGTCGACGTCATGGACTTGGCCATCGAAAACGACGCCCAGTGCGTGTCCTGGCCAATACCCAACTCATAGTCTTCAAAGGCGATCTCCCCATTCTTGAGGACCAGGATCCCCGCAACCCGATTAGTCGCAAGGTAGTCGTAGAGGTCATAGCGATGCCCGTTATCACTAAAATGGATTGGCGGAAACGGTTTAGCGCTCTTGGGAATCAATGGCGCCGATTCGCCATGATGTACCACACGCACGGGCAGTAAATGTTCCGTATGGGAGAACGTCGCGACTTCGACATCCGGCAGGACCGCTCCGTCGTACATCTGCCGCAACCCGGCGATATCCGCGGCGTGAGCTTGGCCGCTCCACACGACGGGGAGTAGGGCGGTCGCCAGCAAAGCCAAGCAATAGCGAATCATAGGATCCCTCAATAATTCTGAATTTCAGGCGAGTCGAACGACGGATCTCATGTCACGGCATCGACTCCCGTGAGGCTGCGTTCTTCGACTTAGTTTTCATCATGCAAGCGTAATCGGTCAACGGCATCAGCCCGAGTTCCCGGCGGTGAGCGTCGATTTCCGCGAGTTCGCCCCCCTGATGACGCTCAAATTGGCCGGACAGCCAATTAAACTGGGTGCCAAATCGCTGGGGTTTGCCCTGCGCGACCAAAATGCGATCCGTGAGCTTCGCGAGGTCGTCCCCGCTCAGTTCCCGGGTCTCATAGCGTTTTACGAACATTGGCAAGACAGTCACCTGAAATTTGGGATCGCGGTCCGCATGTTGAACCAACAGCCACACCCACTTGACGCCGTTCTCTCCGACTTGCTCCGCTGTCGGGATACCCTTATCGCGAACCAGCGCCTTCAACCAGTTAAGATTCTCCGCATCGAACTGATCCATGCGTCGCGCGACGGCTGGATCGTTAGGCGCCGCGAGATAGTCCTTGCGTGCCCGCTGGTCGGCCACGAAACGCTCCTGCAGTTCCATGCGAAGATCCGGATCCGTAAAAGTTCGGGTGGCGTCGCGCGCCGCCATGGCCTCCGGCAGCTGTTCTCGATGCGCCTCATTCCATGCGGTGGCGCCAGGGCAGGGCGATGGTGGACTCGTTGCGCTGGCCGCCGCACCGAATCCCATCGTGGACAGGACTAACGCTGTATAGATCGACACGTGGTGAGCACCTGCATTCCGCGCCTGCGCTCAAGGCGCGACCGGCAAATCAATGAAACTCGCCTGCTGAGCGGTGTGATAAACGCGCACATGCATCACCCCTGTCGGAATCACGATGAGGGTGAAGAGTTTCACCCCATCCCGCCGTCAATGCAGCGCGATGTAGTTCGCCGGCACGAATAATGACGCCGATGAAAATATTGCGTAAATCGCCCAATATCTTTGTTGTTGTGGCGGCCTGTGACTATGTGTCAGCACGGAACTGCACGAGCCAGGCCAAGTTCGCGTGTGTGAAGTGTGGCTATGAGAATCACGCCGATGTGGTCGGCGCACTGAATGTTTTAGCGCGGGGATACCGCGTGATAGCCTGTGGAGAGGAAGGCTCTGGTTCTGGTCAAAAGACCGGAACGAAACCGTCCTCTGTGAAGCAGGAACCCACTGAAGCGACTATGCGTGAGGTTGATCATGCGTAGCGCCGTAGGAATCCCTTGGCCTTCAGGCAGGGGAGGATGTCAACCTTGCTCTCGTCCACGTACACGTTATGGCCGGCGGTGTGGCCGTGAGCCGCCTGGGCACGGATGCCGGGCACGAGCACGATGTCGCCGTCGAAAGCCTTGATCTCGTCGACCTGCTCGGGGCGATACCCGGACGCCTGGAGATTCGCCGGCAGCCTGCCGAGCGTGGGTCCGAAGAGCGTGCCGGCACCGGTATCGACCAGGACCAGTTTTGAGCCGGTGTTGACCAGGAAGCCATTGACCGAGGTTTCGACCGGGCTCTTGAGGTAGGCGCGGCTAAGTGCCGGTTCGAGTTGCTGCGGGGAGATGTGGAGCATTCCTCCGACGTCCATCTGGAAAGTGCCGTCCGACAGCGCGGGTGACGGCGAGCACCGCGGCAAGTACCGCGAAGCCGCACAACCGATCCTTCATTGACATGGGGATCCTCCAATCGATCATCGTCTGCGGTGTATTACTAATAGCCATTTCCCCAGAAATCGGGGAATCTTGCGCCACAGTGGTCTTAGGGAGCTGCTGGATGTTAGAACAAAATGCGGCGTTAGCATGAAATCAGTGGTGGGATGGTTGACGAATCGACTGGCGGTGCGCGGCGCAAAGACCGATCCAACGCCTGATTCAAACGATCGGACGGAATCAGGACCGGCAGCCGCAGCGGAATATTGGGCCGGGCGGGTCGTGTGGGTATTGGTCATCATGATCAGCCTGTGGGACATTGCCGTTACCTTTGATAAGCCGCTCTTATTGACAGCCCGATTGTTTTAGGGCGTCGCCCAGCAACTCCCGGGCCGCCGTAGGTTCCCACTGACAGCGGATTGCTGATGCCGGGCATTGTATGGCCCATGCGGGCATTCATACTCGCTCCAGCCATACGACATAAGGACAATCCCCATGCGTCAGCAACTTTGGAAGCCGGTTATTCTTGCAATGGCGTCGCTCTCGCTCACCGCTCTGGTTCCATTGACGGTTTGCGCGCAAGACCGACAGGACGAGCACCGCGACCAGCAGACTGAGCACCGTGACGACCAATCGACGCAGCGTGACGACCATCATGACGGCGATCGGGGCGATCAAGCCACGCAATATCGTCACGATCATCCGCGCGCTTCGGCCCGCTGCCACGACGGGTTTTTCACCTCGACGCGAGATCGCAACCGAGCCTGCTCGAAGCACGGTGGCATCGACGTTTGGATCGCGCTCTAGCAGCCTGGTTTTCTCCTAAGGTCGCGTAACCCTGCGCATCCCCGTTGGTGCGCAGGGTTCCACGGCGCGGGCGCGCGCCGGTTGCGCAAATGCATGTGCGTGCCGCAACATCGGTGGTTGGATATCACCAATTACCGGAGCCCATAGTGCGCCGCATCTCCTTCCCCGCAGTTGCGCCGGGACTTGCCTGCTCGTTGATATTTGCCGCGGCCGTGTCGCATGCCGCCGAGCAACCTCACTTGTTCCAGTCGCCCGCTCTCAGCCGGGACTCCATTGCCTTCGGCTACGCCGGGGACCTCTGGACCGTCTCACGAGAGGGCGGCCGGGCCGTACGTCTGACGTACGGCGTGGGCCTGGAAAGCGCACCGATTTTCTCTCCTGACGGCAGCGTGATTGCCTTCACGGGCGAATACGACGGCAATACCGACGTGTTCACCATCCCTGCCGCCGGGGGTGTTCCGCATCGCGCGACCTACCACCCAGGTCCGGACGTTGCGGTCGGATGGACCCCGGACGGCAAACGGATCCTGTTCCGCTCGGCCCGAGAATCGGTGAGCCGATATACGCAGCTATTCTCCGTGCCCGCCGCAGGGGGCGAGGCCACCCGGCTGCCGCTGCCGATGGCATATCAGGGTCAGATGTCGCCCGACGGTTCGCACATCGCGTATTCGCCGCTGGCTCCCGCCTTCGGCTTCGACTACACGGCGTTCGTGTCGTGGGGCAACTACCGCGGCGGCCGCGCGAGCACGATCTGGGTCACCGGCCTCGCAGCGCTTGACTCGGTCGAGATTCCGCACGAGCAGGCTTCGGACTTCTTTCCGGTGTATTGCGGCCAACAGATCTTCTTTCTCTCCGGGCGTGCCGGACACATCGGGATATTCCGCTATGACCTTGGCACCAAGGCCGTTGTCGAAGTTCTGCACAACGACGGCCCGGATATTCGCAGTCTCGCCGCGGAGGGGACCACCTTGGTCTACGATCAGCTGGGCGAGATCAATCTGTTCGATACCGCCACCGGCAAAAGCCGCCGCGTGCGGATCGACATCCAGACCGACCTGCCGGAAGTGCGGCCCAGCCTGAAGAACGTGGCTGCGGAAATCGATCACGCCGCGATCTCGCCCACCGGGCTGCGCGCCGCAATCGAAGCGCACGGCGAGATTCTCACCGTTCCAGTGAAGCCAGGGCCGGTCCGCAACATCACCAATACTCCGGGCATCATGGAGCGTTCGCCTGCGTGGTCTCCCGACGGCCAGTTGATCGCCTACTTCTCGGATGAGTCCGGCTCATATGCGCTGCATGTTGCCGCGCAGACCGGTGCCGCGCAGACGGGCGCCTCCGCGGTCAAGAAGTTTCCGCTGGCACCGGAACCGGCCTACTACTTTGCGCCGAAGTGGTCGCCGGATTCGAAACGCATCGCCTTCCACGACAATCGATTGAACGTGTATCTGCTCGATACGGTCACGGGCAAACTCAGCGTCATCAACGACAAGAACGTGTATGGCGGCTTTTCCGATGCCAGCTACGATATCGCCTGGTCGCCCGACTCGAAGTGGATCGCCTACCCGCGCTCCGTCGAGAATCACTTGCACGCCTTGTATCTTTACTCCGTCGACAGCGCTAAGTCGGCGCAGGTGACCGACGTGATGGCGGATGCCCGGCTGCCGGCCTTCGACCGCGGCGGAAAATACCTGTTCTTCACCGCCAGCACCAATGCCGGCGCAAGTTCCGACGGCCTCGACATGACCAGCGATCTGTACCAGGTGCGCTCGAACCTCTACGCCATCGTACTCAGTCAGGACCAGGCCTCGCCCGTGGCCCCGGAATTGGAGGACGAAAAGGCACCGGGTGCGAAACCGAGCAAGCCCAAAGACGCCGATGAAAGCGCGCCTGACGCGGATTCGGGCGCCGTGAAGACGGCCGGGGCCAAGCCGACCACCGCCGGAGCGGCGCCGCCGCCGGCAGCGCCGGCCGCCGTGCCCGCCACGCTGACCAAGGTCGAATTGAGCGGTATTGGGTCGCGAGTCGTGGCCCTGCCGCTGCCCACCGCCGCCTACGTGGCGCTGACCGCGGGAACTCACGGCAGTCTTTATTTTCTCGTGCGAGCCGACTTGGGCCGCTACGACGATCGCACCGCTACTTTGAGCCGCTGGACGCTGGAAGACCGCAAGACGGAAAAACTGGCCGAGCGCATCGAGAATTTCGAACTCTCCGCCGACGGCGAAAAAATGCTGCTCGCCGTGTCCAACCGCAAACCCGATGCGCCGCCCAACCCGGGCGGCGACGAGGTGCGCCCGACGTGGGTCATCGCGCCCGCGAATGTGCCGCTCAAAGCCGGCGAAGGCGTTCTCTCCACGGCGGCACTGCAGGTGCGGGTCGATCCGGCCGCCGAATGGGCGCAGATGTATCACGAGGTGTGGCGGATCGAACGGGCGTACTTCTACGACCCAAGTTTTCATGGGGCACCCACCGTTGCCGACGAGCGCCGCTATGCGCCTTACGTTGCTTCGATCGCATCCAGGGCCGACCTCAACTACATATTCCAAGAGATGCTGGGGGAGTTTTCGGTCGGTCATTTGCGCGGCAGCGGGGGTGCCATTCCCCGGGCGCGCCACGTGCCCGGCGGTTTACTCGGAGCCGACTATGTCATCCGCAACGGCCGCTACTGCTTGGCCAGGATCTATTCCGGCGGCGACTTCAATCCGCGGGATTTGGCGCCGCTCGCGCAGCCCGGGCTCAATCTCAATGTGGGCGATTGCATTCTCGCCATCAATGGCGAGGAGCTGACGAGTGCCGTGGACATCCAGCAGCCGCTCGAGGGCACGGCCGAACGCCCCATCACACTGCGGATCGCGCCGGTCAATGGCGGTAAAGTGCGCGATGCCACCGTGGTGCCCGTGGCCAGCGAGGCGAATCTGCGGCATATCGATTGGATCGAATCGAACCGGCGCAAGGTGGATCAGCTCTCGGGAGGGAGGCTCGCGTATGTTTACCTGACGAACACCGGCGCGGAGGGCTTCGCCGATTTCAACCGTTACTACCTGGCGCAAACGCAGAAGCAAGGCGCAATCATCGACGAGCGATTCAATGCCGGCGGCCAGATGGCGGACTACATCATCGAAGTCATGAGCCGTCATATCGAAGCCTATTGGTCGCCTCGATACGGCCGGGTGGAACACACGCCCAATGCCGGCATCTACGGACCCAAGGTGATGATTGCGAACGAAGTTTCGGGCTCCGGCGGCGACGCGCTGCCGTGGCTGTTCAAGCAGGCCAAGCTCGGCGCACTGGTCGGCAAGCGCACGTGGGGCGGCCTGGTCGGTATCAGCGAAATTCCCGTGCTGATGGACGGCGGGCACGTGACCGCGCCCAGCGTCGCGTTCTTCTCACCCAAAGGAGAATGGGACGTAGAAAATCACGGAGTCGACCCCGACGTGGTGGTGGAGCAGGATCCGCGGGCCGTGAGCGAAGGACACGATCCACAATTGGAGGCGGCGGCGGCAATTGCGCTGCGTGAACTGGCCGCGCATCCCGTGGTGCAGCCGGCACGGCCCGCGTATCCGGACTATCATCACTGACCCGACGACCAAACGTGCCATGCCACTGATTCTCAGCATCGATGATTTGCGCAAGCTTGCGCAAAAGCGCATTCCGCGTGCCATCTTCGACTACGCCGCCGGCGGCGCCTACGATGAACGGACGCTGCTGCGCAACACCGCCGATCTCGATGCGATGACCTTTCGCCAGCGGGTGATGGTGGACGTGTCGAAGGTGTCGCTTGCCACGACGCTGGTGGGTACTCCCGTTTCGATGCCCCTGGCGATCGGCCCGACTGGACTTGCCGGCCTGTTCCACGCGGACGGCGAGATACTCGCGGCGCGGGCCGCGGCGGCCTGCGGGATTCCCTATTGCATGAGCACCATGTCGATTTGCTCGATCGAGGATGTGCGAGCGGCGACTCAGCAGCCGTTCTGGTTCCAGCAATACCTCATGAAGGATCGCGGCTTCAATCAAGAACTCATCGACCGTGCCGCCGCTGCGCAGTGTTCGGCGCTCATGCTCACGCTCGATTTGCAGGTTTTGGGGGAGAGGCGCCGCGATCCCCGCAACGGACTGACGATTCCGCCGCGGCTGACATTGCGCAATGCCCTGGATGTAGCCTCGAAACCTTCCTGGGCGCTCAAGGTGCTGTTCGGCAAACGGCGCACTTTCGGTAATTTGGCCGGCCGCATCGGCGGCTCGAGCGCCATCCGCACCCTGTCGGAGTGGACGGCGACGCAATTCGATGCGTCCGCCAATTGGCGCGACGTCGAGTGGGTCAGAAGCCGCTGGCCCGGCAAGCTCATCCTCAAGGGAGTGCTCGATGCCGAGGACGCCCGCTTCGGGCTCGCCGCCGGTGCGGATGCCATCGTTGTGTCGAATCACGGCGGTCGCCAACTCGATGGCGCACCGTCATCGATCTCGGTGCTGCCGGAGGTCGTCGCGGCAATCGACGGCCGCTGCGAGGTCATGTTCGACGGCGGCATCCGTTCCGGCCAGGATATCGCGAAGGCCCTGGCATTGGGCGCCCGCGGGACGCTGATCGGCCGCTCGTTTCTTTACGCGCTGGCAGCCGCAGGGGAGGCGGGCGTGATCAAGGCGATCCAGATCATGCGCAACGAGTTGGGCGTGACCTTTGCGTTGACCGGGACGTCGACCGTCGACGCCGCCGGTCCGCACATTCTGCGCCTGCCGGATTAGCACTGGTTGGCGATTCGCGCATGGAATTCTTCAAGAGACTACTGCTCGCTGTCACGGTCTTTTGCTGGACCCTCATCGCCTGCCCGACGTCTGCGCTGGCCGGGCCGATTGCGCCCGAGGCGGGTGGGGGCGCTAATTCAGCAGGCGCACCGCGTGACGGCCAGCATGACTTCGACTTCGAAACCGGCAGCCGGAAGACTCACCTGAGGCGACTCCTGCATCCGCTGACGGGGTCGACCACGTGGGTGGAGTATGACGGCACGACCATTGTCCGGAAGGTGTGGAGCGGGCGCGCCAATCTCGTCGAACTTGAAGTAGACGGACCCCAGGGGCACATCGAAGCCCTGTCGCTTCGCCTCTACAACCCGGATTCGCACCAGTGGAGCCTCAATTTTTCGAACCGTGCGGGCGGCACCATGGGCACGCCTTCGATCGGCGAGTTTAAGAATGGGCGCGGCGAGTTTTTCGATCAGGAGACGCTTGGGGCGCGCGCAATCTTGGTGCGATTTGTCATTTCCGGGATCACCCCGTTATGCCACTTTGAACAGGCGTTCTCGGAGGATGGCGGCAAGACGTGGGAGGCGAATTGGATCGCGGATGATGTTCGAATTGCGCACTGATTGACCGCATTGAGAGCCGGGTCCGCAGCGACCGCGACGCGGTGCGCTATCCTGAAAGAGGGAACTGCGATTTTTTAGGATTGAGAGCCGGGGGAGAAAAGTGGCGCAATTGGCATCAGCGAAAACTTATTTGATAGGGTCGGTCGCGTTATTGCTCGTGGCGTGTGCAGCAGGGCCACCGAATTCGAGGCCGTTAGCGCCGCGGTTCTATGGGGTCTGGAGCAGTACGGGCACCGGCACCAACTGGCTGGAGATCGACGCCGGTCGTTTCGTGAGCTTTGGGGCAACGCAGTCGAATGGTCGCTGTGCCGCGATTCGCGCCGACACGGTGGCGCGGGATCGAGTGGTACTCCCGGTCAGTTCGCTTGGTGTCGGACCCATGTTGCTCTCGCTCGATGGTGCGGTCCTGGTGGTTGCAGGGCAATACGGGTCGCAACGATTTGTGCGGGCGTCGCGTGAGGCCATCTGTCGCGATGCAGCTGGCACTTATCTGCCTGGAGCGCCATATCCGAAGCAGGGAAGCTGACGCCGCCGCCGGCGCGGCCTCAAGGGCCGCCAGGCGCGAAGGCGCGGAGCTCGCAGGTTCCTTCCCAGCCCGGCAGGAAGTCTTTGTGAAGCTGCATGAACTCGACTGCCGACGCCACGGCCTCTTCCTTGCTGTGTAGATCGAAGACTGCGTAGCCGCCGATGACTTCCTTGGCTTCGGCAAACGGGCCATCGAGCACACTGAGCTCCCCACCAATGATTCGCACCTGCGCGCCCTCGGCAAGGGGCATCAGCCCACCGTTGTCGAGCATGCGTCCGGCCTTGATCTCGCGGGTGGCGAGCTTATGCATCGCCTCCAAGAGTGCCGGAGTCGGAGGTACTTTGTGAGCGGATTTGACGATGAACATGAATTTCATGGGACTCATTCCTTATTGGCGAGCCGCGCGCACCATCGCCGCTGAACTGTCTCGCTATGTTGACGACGAACCAGCCGGCAGCAGATCGACCTCCCACTCGAAATAAATTGCCGCCCTCGAGGTCGCACCGCATCTTTTGGGCCGGCTGGTTCGTTATTGGGGTTCAGCCCATCCTCAAAGGAGCCGTTTATGCAGAACCTCAAGAACGAACGGGCCATCGTCACCGGCGGCAGCAGCGGCCTCGGCTTGGGCGTGGTCGAGTCCCTGGTGGCGCGTGGGTCCAAGGTCATGGTGGTGGCGCGCGATGCGCAGCGGCTGGCCGAGGTCGAGCAGCGGCTCGGCGTGGTCGGCGCCGTCGGGGACGCCGCCGACCGGGCATTGGCCACGTCGCTGCTGCACGAGTTCCGGCCCACGGTGCTGGTGCTCAACGCCGGCGCGAAGCCGCCGATGGGGCCGCTGCACGAGCAGAGCTGGGAGGGCTTCAGCGCGACCTGGAACAACGACGTCAAGGCCGGCTTCCACTGGATCCAGGCGGCGATCGGCCTGCCGCTGGCGCGCGGCAGCCGTGTACTGATCGCTTCCAGCGGCGCCGCCGTCGCCGGCTCGCCTCTGTCCGGCGGCTACGCCGGCGCCAAGCGTATGCTGTGGCTCATGGCCTCCTATGCGAACGTCGTCTCAGCGGAGCTGGACTTAGGGCTCCGCTTCCAGGCCCTCGTGCCGCAGCAGATGACGGCAGCCGGCAGCATCGGGCGCACCGGCTCCGAGTACTACTCGCGACGCAAGGGCATCACGACGGAGCAGTTCCTGGCCGGCTTCGGCAAGCCGCTGTCGGCGCACGACTTCGGCGAGCACGTGATCAGCATCCTCACCGATGCGCAGTACGAGGAGGCGCCGGCCTTCGGCATCAAGGGCGACCACGGTATCGTGGCGCTGGGAGCCTGAGGGGCGTGAGCGGACAGGATTCCCTGATCGCGGTCCAGCACGAGGGCCGCCGCCGCTTCCTCGAATTGGTGGCGGATGTGCGGTCGGAACTGCATCGCTACTGCGCGCGCATGACCGGCTCGGTGGCGGACGGCGAGGACATCGTGCAGGACACCCTGGCGCGCGCTTACTACCTGCTGCCCGAGATGGACGAAGTGCCCGCGTTCCGGCCGTGGCTGTTCCGCATTGCACACAACCGTGCGCTCGATCACCTGCGAAGCTACGGGACGCGCATGGGCGAGCCTCTGGAAGCGGTGCAGGACAGCACCGCCGATCCGGCGCCCGATCCGGGCGATGACATCGCGCGCCAGCAGGCGGTGCAGGCCGCGGTGTCGCGCTTCGTCGAACTGGCGCCGGCTCAGCGCAGCTGCGTGATCCTCAAAGACGTGCTCGGCCATTCATTGGATGAAATCGGTGGCCTGCTGGAGCTGAGCCTGCCGGCGGTGAAGGCGGCCCTTCACCGGGGGCGGGCGCGGCTGCGCGAACTCAAGCTGACACAGCCGACCGCGCCGCCGCAGACCTCGCCCGCTGTGGCCCGCTACGTCGCCCTGTTCAATGCGCGCGACTGGGACGGCGTGCGCGCCATGCTGGCCGAGGACGTGCAGCTGGACTTGGTGTCGCGCGCGCAGCGCGCCGGCCGCGCCGTCGGCAACTACCTCACCAA